>OFFY01000393.1_pt1 | contig 45064 bp, 41 predicted proteins | sample 1521481 | NCBI WGS metagenome assembly OFFY01 (sample SAMEA3504117, study PRJEB24116) | mouse gut metagenome | biome: mouse gut; feature: mouse-associated habitat; material: faeces | place: Denmark | collected 2011
CACTTTATATCAGCGAGCGTACCCTCTCCAATCATTTACAGCATATATTTGAAAAACTTGATGTTTCCTCCTCTGTCGAAGCTGTAACCAGGGCGATTCAATTAGGGTACCTCCCGCCGATTTGTTAATTTCTCATCAAATACAGGAACACACACAGAAAGGAACGGTCGTTTTTATGAAAATAGACAGACTCATCGGCATCCTGTCCATCCTCCTGCAGAAGGACACGGTCACGGCGCCTTATCTGGCAGATCATTTTGAGGTTTCCAGACGGACCATCAACCGCGATATCGAGGATTTATGCAAGGCCGGTATCCCCATCGTCACAAGACAGGGAACCGGCGGCGGCATCTCCATCATGGCGGATTACCGCATGGAGCGCACCCTGCTGACCACAAGGGAAATGCAGGATATCCTGGCCGGACTGCGCAGCCTCGACAGCATCAACGGCACCAACCGGTACGGACAGCTTATGGAAAAGCTCTCTGCCGGTTCCTCGGACTTTATGTCCGGCGGCCAGTCCGTGCTCATTGATCTCTCTTCCTGGTACAAGGATGCTCTGGCCCCCAGGAGCGAACTGATCCGCCGTGCCATCGACAGCTGTCTGGAGCTGGAATTTCTCTACTACAGTCCGTCGGGAGAAAGCAAACGATGCATCGAGCCATACTACCTGATCTTCCGCTGGTCAAGCTGGTATGTGTGGGGATGGTGCAGGAAACGGGAAGATTTCCGACTTTTTAAACTAAACCGCATGGATTGTCTGCAGGAGGCGGACACCCCTTTCGTTAAAAGACCCGTCCCCCTGCCGGATCTGAAAAACGAACGGATCTTTCCCGGCGGCATCCGGGTGAAGGCTCTGTTTGACGCTGCCTGCAAATGGCGGCTGGTAGAGGAGTTCGGGACGACGTGTTTTACCGAGCAGGCAGACGGAAAACTATTGTTTCACGCAGATTATACCCATAAAGAAAACCTGGTCACGTGGCTTTTGACCTTCCGCGACCAGGTGGAGCTGCTTGAACCGGTGGAAATCCGCAAAGAGCTGCAGGCGGCGCTCAGAAATACGCTGAAAATATATGACTGATCAAAACAGCCGCCTGCCCTTCGCCGGCAATGTCCGACATCTTTCCATTATCTTTTATCGATTTCCTGATCAGGCCAGTTCATCTTTTTATTCATAAAGACCCAGATCAAATAGATAGGTATATTCATATTCCCCTTCTTTCAAAAGTAATGCTGCTACCACATCCCGCGCACAGACAGTCGCATTTTGTAAGCAGCATCGTCGTAATCAAATATTCCATTCCATTTGCATAAGCTCCACCGCGTTCATACTCTTCTCTGCCTGTTGATCCACCATGATACTCTGCATAAACTATTTTATTTGCAATCAAATTACTGCCAAATTTCTCTGAAAACAACCGATAGAACTCCGCATCCTCTGTCGCCAAAAAAACCTTCGTACAATGCTGCCTCTCAAAAATCTCCTCAGCCTTGGCAACTGCCTGTTCCGGAGTGGGTTGAACGGGGTGATTTTTAGGTTTTCCATTAACGTAATCCGTTCCTCTGCATTTTACTCCTAATATTTTGTCCCCTTTTGAAAACAGCCTGGCGTACTCCTCCTCCACATTCTGTTTTGCCACGTCGCTTAATTTCATATACTGCCTGACCAGTTTTTTCCAATGTTCAAGTTCTCCTGTTCTGCCATATAAAAAATCTATGTTCAGATAAGGAAACATCTCAGGAACCGCTCCCGAACCAATAATTATATTTCTGCTGTGTTTAATATCCTCCAGGGAATAACCACACGGCTGCTTAAAAAAGTATTCCCACGCATTCTCCTTACCGATCTTATCTTCTGTAAGATAAATATTAAAATCATTCTGCATATCAACTACTGGAACATATCCATTTTTTATTGCATCGTCTATTCTTTGTAAATTCGTCAAAAACAGGGAAAACAAACCACAATACCAGTCTCGCCTTCTAATCACATAAAAAGTCTTATCCGGATTTCTGCCCCCCCCCCACACGTTTTCTGTGTTCTGTCCAGTACCGTTCTCTTCTGTTTTCCTTATATCCACGATACCACTTTAAAGCTGTGTTCCTCCACATATACGACAACATATTATAAACTGTGTTATGTTTCATTCCCTGATTATTCCTTTCCCTTTACACTGATTGTCCTTTTCATAGCGTTACCCATTATAACCCATGCCATTTGGATATGCAAATATTTCTAACCTTCTAATTGTTATTTTCAATGATAATACCCTCAGTGAACAAAGGAATACACGTCCTTTATTCACTGAGGGTATGGTAATTATCTCAAAAAAGCCTGAATTACTATTTTTGAGAAAAGGAATCCTCCTATATATCCTAAAAACGGAGAACCGTGAAAAAGCAGAAGAAATTTATAAATCAGAGCCCCTGACGGTCATAATAGTCTTTGACCGCCGCCCTGACCGCTTCCTCGGCCAGAACAGAACAATGCACCTTATGCGGCGGCAGACCGCCCAGAGCCTCCGTCACTGCCTGATTCGTCAATTCCAACGCCTCTTCGATCGACCGCCCCCTGATCATCTCCGTCGCCATGGAACTGGAGGCGATCGCCGACCCGCAGCCAAAAGTCTCAAACTTAACGTCCGTCACGATATCATTTTCAATTTTCAGATAGATCTTCATAATGTCGCCGCACTTTGCATTCCCCACTTCCCCCACGCCGTCCGCATTCTCGATCACTCCCACATTACGCGGATTTCTGAAATGCTCCATCACCTTTTCACTGTATAATGCCATGCTCCTTTGCCCTCCTTCTATATCACAAACTCTTTCCTGCCGTTTACTTTATCCTTCCACAGGGGCGACATATTCCGCAGATAGTCAACCACCTCCGGCACGGCCCGCAGGATCTCTTCCACCTCTTCTTCCGTATTGTCCGCACTAAGCGACAATCGCAGGGAACCGTGCGCCACCTCATGCGGTCTGCCGATCGCCAACAGCACATGGCTGGGATCCAGCGACCCGGAAGTGCAGGCGGAACCGGAAGAGGCACAGATTCCCCTGTCATCCAGCAGCAAAAGCAGGCTTTCTCCCTCAATGCCCTCAAAGCAGAAGTTTACATTGCCGGGCAGGCGGCTTACCCTGTCCCCGTTCAAGACAGCGTGCGGAATCCGGGAAAGCCCGTCGATCAGGCGGTCACGCAGCCGAAGCAGCTTTTCCCTGCTGCCTTCCATATCCGCACAGGCTTCTTCCAGCGCCGCCGCCATTCCCATAATAGCCGGTACATTCTCTGTACCGCCGCGTCTGCCCCGCTCCTGTGCTCCGCCCTCGATCAGATTCGTCAGCGGGATGCCCTGCCTTGCATACAATACCCCCGCTCCCTTTGGCCCGTGGAACTTGTGGGCCGAAAGCGAGAGCAGATCGATGTTCTCTTCCCGCACATGGATCGGAAGGTGCCCTGCTGCCTGCACCGCATCAGTATGAAAAGGCACCTTATGCGCCCTGCATATGGCCCCGATCTTCGAAACCGGCATAACAGATCCGATCTCGTTATTGGCATACATGACCGTCACCAGACAGGTATCCTCCCTGATCGCCTGCTCAACCTGTTCCGGATAGATCATGCCGTTTTCATGAACCGTAAGCAGTTCTATCTCAAAGCCCTCTCTGCGCAGTCTGTCCAGCGTATGTAATACCGCATGATGCTCAAAGGCTGACGAAATAATATGCTTCTTTCCTGTTCTTTCCCCGAATCTGGCCGCCGAGAGAACCGCCTGATTGTCCGCCTCACTGCCGCCGGAAGTAAAATAAATCTCTTCCGCCGCCGCACCGATACAGGCCGCAATACGTTCCCTGGCGGACTGCAGAGCCTCCGCCGCCTTCTGCCCCGCCCCATACAGACTGGACGGATTCCCCCAGATTTCTTCCATATAAGGAAGCATCGCATTGATGGCTGTTCTGCTCATTTTCGTAGTTGCCGCATTGTCTGCATATATCATATCTGTTCCCCTGCCTTTCCTGTTCTGTTTTCTATTTTTACTTTTGTCTCTGTCTCTGTCTCTGTCTCTGTCTCTGTCTCTGTCTCTGTCTCTGTCTCTCATAGGATATCTTATTAAACCTACTTTGTCAATAGGTTTATTGGTATATTGGTTTGACCAGAAGGAATGCAGGCTTGAAGTCAAATGCGCAGCCTGTTTTGCAGATGGGCAATGTAAACGGGATTTGCCTTATATAGTCAGTCAGTGGATACAAGGTGATGTTTTCAATCACAGAGCCGAATTATGATTTCAAAGTGGACAAGCATGTCATTGTAGTATAACATGGTTTACGAAGGAGAACTGCTCAGATTATTTGAAGAAGAGCGTGTACAGTTATATGGAAAACAGAAAAATCAATCTATACTCATTTTGCAGGAAAATGACGAAACTACTGCCGTTTCACACGGTATTCTATGTGATATCACAGGGATTAGGGGCACTGATCCCTGCGGCACAGACTTTGGCAGTTGCCATGTTCATCAACAGCGTATCCGCCTCAAATACGACGCAGTCTTCCGGCGCAGATGTTATCTTCTCTTTATCACTGATACTGGGCTGCGTCTTCTTTCAGAATAGTATACCTGTAATAACACGGGTGGTAAATGCTTCCAAGAGAAACCGTCTTACATTACATATGAATCATATATTGCTGAAAAAGCAGATGAATCTCTCTTATCAGTATATCGAAGACAATGATACATGCAATTTGATCTATCGTATCCGGGATAACTGCGTCGATTATTTTGACGAGGGCTATACCAATGTGATCAACAGCCTGGCGCTTTTTATAAAACTGGCCTCCCTGATGGTGATCATTTTCAAGGCAAGTGTGATAAGCGGTCTTGTAATTCTGGTAATCGTATATCCATTGCTTTATCTGGCGATGAAGACCGGTAAGGCAAATTATGTGCTGGAGCAGGATGCCGAGACGACCAAAAGAAAATATCAGTATATTTTTTCTGTTTTGACCGGTAAAGAGACCGCAAATGAGAGAAATCTGTTTGGGTTCAGCAGGCATATGACAGAAAGATACAACAGATTGTTTGATACTGCTTTTGAAAAAGAAGCAAAGATCATCAATAAACGCTACGCCAACATGAAGAGCGGTTCCCTTATCACATTGATCGTTTCGATCTGTATCATGGCCATCATGCTGCCCAAGTTGTTTAGAAATGAGATATCAACGGGACTTTATATCGGACTGGCGGGAGCGGTTTTGGATCTGATCCAGAGCATGTCGTGGCAATTAGCCGGCATGATGCAGAATTATGCAAAGCTGAATCAGTTTTTTGACGACTATAACCGGTACATGGAACTGGGCGAGCAGGCGGGTGCTGAGGAGGAGCCGGAGCAAATGCCCACGGCAGGTGAGCCGTCACTGGCATTTCGGAATGTCAGTTTCCGGTATCCGGGGACAGACAGATATATCCTGAAAAACTGTTCTTTTACGCTGGCGGGAGGATGCAGCTACGCCGTAGTCGGAGAAAACGGAGCGGGGAAAACAACGATCGCGAAGTTGATCATGGGATTGTATGGCGGGTATGAAGGCGACATCCTGATCAATGGCCGCAATGTGAAAGACTATTCCTACGGGGAATTGAAGGGGTTGGTGGCCGCGGTATTCCAGGATTTTGCAAGATACGAGCTTTCTGTAAACGAGAATATCGGCATCGGAAGGATCCCGCACTTTTCCTGTTCCGGTTCAGAGGAAAAAGAAATTGAAAAGATATGTGAAGAGTTAAATATGACAGACTGGATCCGTTCCTTTCCCGACGGATTTGATACCATGCTGGGGAAATTGGAAGAAGGGGGCGTCGATCTGTCCGGCGGCCAATGGCAGAAAATTGCGATCGCCAGATTGTTATACAGCAAAGCTCCCATTAATATTCTGGATGAACCGACTGCCGCCATGGACGCCGTGGCGGAGTCTAAGATCTACGAGCTTTTCCAGAAGCTGAATATGGGCAAGTTCAATATCCTCATCACACACCGGATGGGAGCCGCACGCATCGCGGACGAAATTCTGGTGCTTCAAAATGGTGCCGTGGCAGAACAGGGAAAGCATGAGCAGCTTATGACCATGGAAAATGGTGTTTACAGGAAGATGTATGAGAGTCAGAGGCAGTGGTATGAATAAAAAGGGATTTGTATATTATAATCTGGTCGGATTAAAGGTTTTGTTTCAAATAAAGCGAAAATCTATGTGTCTTTACTGCCTCCTGCAGTTAATACATGGACTTTCTTATGTCGCACAGGTCTTTTTGCTGCAGAGGTTCTATGACTCGATCACAGCATATGATTCTGCGGCAGATAAGTATGGTATCGTAGTGAATCTGCTCCTCATGGCTTTGTCTTTTCTGCTGGCACAGATCATGAATGGCGTGGCAAACAGTTACGGGCAGATTCTAAACGAGGCGCTGCAAAAGGGATTGAACGGGATTTTATACAAAAGAATAGCGCTGATGGATTCCGTGGAATTTGAGCATCCGCAGAAGCTGGATATGATAAATAAAGCCGTCAATGGCAGTCAGACGATCTTCTGGGTGAGCACGGCGCTGTTGGATATCGTATTCTTCTACTGCTCCTATTTCGGAATGATGAGCTGCTATCTTTTCTCCATGCAGCCGCTTTTGGCTGTAAGTGTAATTCTGGTGTTTATTCCGAATGTTATTTCCTACTTTATCCACATGATCTCGTTTCGCAGGCTGGAAAACCAGATCGCGCCGATGCGAAGAAAGACGACATCCTTTTTAGGGTATATGACAGGAAAAGAATACGTCAAAGAAACGAGGCATTTAGGCCTGTATCATTTCTTTTGCGAACGCTATGAAAGCACCCTGCGAAAAATAAACGAACTGAATATGAAACTGCACTACAGGAAAGGTTTCATTGATCTTATCGTCTGCACGATGACCGTACTCTTCTATGGGGGCATTATCTTTATGCTGTACCGCTATGCAGTCATCAACCAGATCACGCCGGGAACGTTTGCCGCAGTATTGCTCTCCCTGAAACAGTTTTATGGATTCATGTACGAATTGATAGAAGAGCGTTTTGCCTGGGCTTCTCAGAATGTCATTTCCATTGAGAATTATTTAAAGTGTATTGAAGGCTATCACGACGAGAAGGAATCCTGCCATTATGACAAAGGGATGAATATTGCGCTTAAGAATGTGTGCTTCTCCTATCCTTCCAGTACGAAATATGCGCTGGACCATGTTGATCTGACGATTCCCTACGGTCAGACGATCGCACTGGTGGGGGAAAACGGCAGCGGAAAGTCTACTTTATGTTCGGTGTTGGAAGGACTGTATTCACCCGATCAGGGTGACATCGTTTTTCAGCAAAAGGATGCCGGCGAGCTTTCTGTGAAAGGGAAAAGGCGCACCGGCATTTCCGCAGTATTTCAAAAGTTTGTGCAGTACCGGATGAGCATAAGGGACAATATTACCATCGGCGATGTGGAGAAAGACAGCACTGATCAAGATGTCGAAAAGATATGCACCGACGTAGATATTCATCTGGATCAGGAGGGCATCGACGCTATGCTCGGGAGAGAATTTGACGGAAGAGAGCTTTCCGGCGGCCAGTGGCAGCGGGTAGCCATTGCAAGGGGGATCTATCGCGACTGTGATCTGATCATCATGGACGAGCCGACTTCGGCCATAGATCCCGTGGAGGAATCAAGGCTGTTTGAGAAAATTTACGAGTATTCCCGTGAAAAAACAGCGATCATCGTGACACACAGGATGGCTCTTGCAAAATTGGCGGACCGGGTACTGGTCATGAAGAACGGAAAAATAGTGCAGGACGGAACACATGAACAGCTTATGCAGAAAGAGGGAGAATATAAGAAGCTATACCAGATGCAGATGAAATGGTATATGGAATCCGATCTTTTGCAGTCATCGAATGTCACAGCTTAGCCCTGTCCTGAAACTTTGCTGCAAAAGGACTCAGTTGGAAAAAGACTTAGCTGCACAATAACCACTTATAAACCATGCATGTACAGAAACAGAAATGAGGCTTACCATGATCTCAACCAAAGGAAGATACGCCCTGCGTGTGATGCTCGACCTCGCACAGCAGGATCCGGACCATTACACACCGTTAGACGAAATTGCCACCCGACAGGGAATCTCCAAGAAATATCTGGAGATCATCCTGAAAGTCCTTGTCCGGGAGAAGCTGCTCAAGGGTCTTCGCGGCAAGGGCGGCGGCTACAGGCTCACACGCACCCCACAGGAATACACCGTCGGCGAAATCCTCGAACTGACAGAAGGTTCCCTCGCCATCACCGCCTGCCTGCAGGCCGACGCGGAAATCTGTGAGAAAGCGGACACCTGTATGACGCTGCCCATGTGGAAACAATTTGACAGGATGGTGCATGATTTCTTTTACCACATTACACTGGAAGATCTTTTGCAGGGAAATATCGGCAACACGACACACAGTTGTCATGTTTAGTATGCTAAGATTCCTGTAAAGTCAAAGACCCCGCAGCAGACATGGCTACCTGGCTCGTTGCATCGCGGGAATAAAACACCAACAAAGGAGCAGTCTCTATGAGATACCAATGGATCGACGAATATCTGCTGAACAAGCGAAGTGTTACCAAAGACCTGCAAAGCGACTGGAACTGGATCCGCTATCATATCGGCGGCAAGATGTTTGCCGCTGTCTGCCTGGATTCGGACGACAAACCATACTATATCACCCTGAAGCTGGAACCCGAAGAAGGGAATTTCCTGCGGCAGCAGTTCGAAGACATCCTGCCCGGCTATTATATGAATAAACAACACTGGAACTCTGTGAAGCCGGACGGCGAAGTTCCCGACGATCTGTTAAAAGATCTGCTGGACAAGTCCTACCACCTTGTTCTCAAAAGTTTCAGCGGAAAGAAACAGCGGGAAATCCTGGGCTTAAGCTGCTGTGGTTCTGAATAGAAGGAAACCCATCCATGGCATTTGATTACAAGAAAGAATACAAAGAGTTCTATCTGCCTCCCAAAACACCCGGCATCATCGACATACCGGAAATGAATTATATCGCCGTCAGAGGCAGCGGAGACCCCAATGTGCCAGATGGCACCTACAAAACAGCGATCAGCCTTCTGTACGCCATTGCTTTTACGATCAAGATGAGCTATAAAGGCAGTCACAAGATCGACGGCTATTTCTCCTATGTAGTCCCGCCGCTGGAGGGCCTCTGGTGGCAGAACGGATGTGACCGGATCGACTACTCCCATAAGGAAGATTTCGAGTGGATCTCCATGATCCGCCTGCCTGAATTCGTGACCAGAGAAGAATTCGACTGGGCCATCCGCGAAGCCTCTGAGAAGAAACAGAAAGATTTCTCCACAGTGGAATTCTTCCCCTACCGAGAAGGCCTCTGCGTACAATGTATGCACATCGGCAGTTATGACCATGAACCCGCAACCATAGAGAAAATGGAACAGTATGCCGCCGAAAACGGCTACACTGTCGATATTTCCGATACACGCTTTCACCATGAGATCTACTTAAGCGACCCGCGAAGGGCCGCCGGAGAGAAGCTGCGGACCGTGATACGGCATCCTGTCAAATAACGACTACACAGACAAACCCCGCCCCAGGCAAAGAAACACCGGCTTGGGGCGGGGCATTTTCATACAGAATCTACTCCTCTGTACAGTACATTACCCTGCAGCTTTTCTTATAACAGGCAATTCCAAATTTATGGATCCTCTCCAGTCCTTCCATCTTCAATGCTTCCGTGTACGCGGCATTTTCCACCTGTTTCATGGCCTCCAGACATGCCGCATCGAATGCACCGTTTTCAGCATACTTTACTTCTATAATACAGCCTGTCTTTTCTCCCGGAACAACCACCATAATATCCGTATACCCGATGCCGGATTCCGCATTGGACTTGACGATAAAATTCCCCTCCGCCTTCAATAACCCCAACAACATGCCGTGATAGAAATTTTCCTTCATCTCCTTTTTCGTACAGGTATCCCGGATACTGATGGATTCCTTCATAAACCGGTCAAAGACAGTCTCCAGTTCTGCCCCGTCACCCTGTCTGACCGCATTGCAAAATCTTTTCCAGTTTTCCCCGTCGCTGGTCACTTTCACCCTGAACCATGAACGAATCTTCTTTTCATATATACCCAGCACCTCTCTGTTGGGAATGACAAGTTTATGCCGCTCTCCCTCCGGCGCACCGGCATCTGTCAAATACCCTGTCGCAAAAAGCACACTCCACAAATAGGTCTGCCGCACATCAATATCCCTGCTGTCAAGATCTGTATATGTCAGTTCAGGGACCAGTTCCTTCTCCACACACTCCCCGGAGATCAGCGCCTCTATCTCCGCTTTTGTTGCCTCTGTCGCATCTTCGATGATATTCTGAATGATGGCATTGCTGCTGCTGTTTTCCCAGTGGGACTCCATACGTGCATTCTTATCTGCCCTGAATTTATCACATTGGTTAATGACATCCCAGGGGCAGTACACATCTGTTGTACCAAAACGATAGCCGTCATACCACTCTTTAATATCTGAAATCCTCTCCTCCACGCCGTAATATTCCAGCATTTTCCTCACTTCATCATCCGTAAAGCCAAAATACTCCGCACAGTCGATATCTGAAATTGTGCGGATCTTGAAATGATTCAGACCGGTAAAAATGCTCTCCTTCGCAATCCGAAGACATCCGGTGACCACTGCAAAATACAGATCCGGATTCGTCTTCAAAACCTGGCTGAACAGGGAGCGGATCAAAGAGACCATCTGCGGATAATACCCATCCTGATACGCCTTATCCAACGGCACGTCATACTCATCGATCAACACGATCACCGGCATCGCATAATGTCTGTGAAGCAGCCGCGTCAAGATCTTCAAACTGCTGTATAAGGTGGCTTTTTTCTCAAAACCGCCTTCTATCAGCCGCAGCAGCTTGGCCTTATCTTCTTTCGTCAGCCTTTCACTTTCCAGAAGAAAATCAAACCGGGCAGCTTCTTCACTGATCAGAATACCCAGATTGTCATATGCAGTATTAAGATCACCACCCTCCACATCCTTTAAACTTAAGAACAGGACCGGATATTTTCCCATATACTGTCGGCACAACTCCACGTCCCGGGAGATCTGCAGTCCGTCAAACAGCGCAGCATCCCCGCCAATCTCAAAGAAAGATTTCAGCATATCCATATTCAAACTTTTACCGAATCTTCTGGGCCTTGTAAACAGATTAACCGTTCCTCTGGTCCGCAGAAGTTCACCGATAAACCCGGTCTTGTCCACATAGTAAAAATTTTCCGTATGAAACTCTCTGAAAAATTCAACTCCGATCGGAAGTTTTCTCTTCTCTGCCATGCGACTGCACACTCCTTTCCGAAGTCTTTTCCGCTCTTATAATTATATCATACCATCTTCGTATCCTCCTGTACTATAATTTTTTAAAATATTTTGCCTTAAAACATTGACAACACCCCCGCGAATGTTGTATTATTTTAGTTGTTCGCAAATCGAAGCGTGGCTCAGCTTGGTAGAGCGCTGCGTTCGGGACGCAGAGGTCGCAGGTTCAAATCCTGTCGCTTCGACTATAAGCAAAGATGAAAACATCAGATTCCCTGGAATCTGATGTTTTTCATTGCCATTATTCATCCTTTTTCAGCATAAGTATATTGTCATTCAGTTCTGTAGACGGGACTTTCAATATCTCTACAACAAGATCTATCCCATCATCCAGTCCCTGTCTGTATCCGGCTGATCCATATATTGCCATACAACGGCTGATCGTAGACAGCACCTCGTCAACAACCTCTCTTTGTTCCTCATTCAACCCGGCCATTTCCAGTCTTTCGCAGGCCTTATCATGTTCTTCCATAGCCGTTTGATATACTTCATTGTTCCTCAGGGATTCTTCCAGAATGTCCTGTGTTCTTTCTTTTACTAAAATATCTAATAGTTCTTCTCTTGTCATATTGTTCCCCTGTCCTTTTCTACTTGAAAATCATAAAGTGCCGTCATAATGCCGTCAATGATAAAAGTGCCGTCATTTTGACATTATAATAAAGTCAAATGGAGGCCGTTTTATGAAATCTGATACAACCAAATTTACATTAAGAACTGACCCTGTTCTACTGAAAAAATTTCATTCTGTCGCTGATTACAATGGACGTTCTGCCAATCGGGAGCTGGAAGTGCTCATCAAGAGGCATGTAGCCGAGTTTGAAAATATTCACGGCAAGATAACACCTGAATGACCATTTCCCCTGCAACAGGGTATAATTTCAGTATGCGCATTAGGCAATCAATGTATTACACTATAACATAACCTAAAATAGAAAAAAACCATACTTCTAATTTTATCTCAAACATTGACATTCTTTACTTTTCAGATTATAACTATTTATGGAAACGGAGGGGATATTATGGAATCATATGAAATTTTAAGAGATCTTGCAATCATTTTGCTCTTTGCCAAGTGTTTTGGCATTCTCGCAAGAAAATTTAAGACGCCGCAGGTTGTGGGCCAGATCATTGCCGGGCTGTTAGTCGGACCATGCGTGTTCGGCTGGATCTCGCAGACCGACTTTATCACGCAGATGGCGGAAGTAGGCGTGATCATATTGATGTTTTCTGTAGGGCTGGAGTCCGACTTGAAGGAACTGATCAAAACAGGCCCGGTGGCTTTTCTGATCGCCTGTGCCGGTGTATTTGTTCCGCTTGTCCTGGGAGCACTTCTGTACATGGGCTTCTACGGCATGGCACCCTGGGGCAGTGAGAATTTCTACAAGGCAGTCTTCATCGGCACGATCATGACGGCTACCAGTGTCAGCATCACCGTCGCCTCGCTGCAGGAACTGGGTAAGATCAAGAGTAAGGTAGGCACTGCCATCGTCAGCGCCGCCATCATTGACGACGTGATCGGTATCATTGTCCTGACTTTTGTCATCGGCTTCAAGAGTCCGGATTCAAACCCGCTGATGGTCATTGTCAAGACCGTTGCCTTCTTTGCGGTAGCGATCGTGGGCGGATTTCTTTTCTACAAGATATTTCTCACGCTGGATAACCGCTATCCGCACACGAGGCGTGTGCCCATTATCGGCGTAGCTTTCTGTTTTGCCCTGTCCTATATCGCAGAGAGATATTTCGGCATAGCAGACATTACGGGCGCCTACGTGGCAGGCGTTATCCTGTGCAGCTTAAGTGACAACGAATACATAAAGCGCAAGGTCGATGTCAGTTCGTATATGTTCTTCGGCCCGGTCTTTTTTGCCAGCATCGGTTTAAAGACCACCTTCAACAGCATGAACGGCAAGCTCTTTGCCTTCTGTATCTGTTTCGTAATCGTGGCGCTTCTGGCCAAGATCATCGGCTGCGGACTGATCAGTAAACTGTGCAAATACACCATCGCCGATTCCTTAAAAATCGGCGTCGGTATGATGACCAGAGGAGAGGTTGCCCTGATCGTGGCACAGAAGGGTCTGGCCGCCGGACTTTTGACGGCAGATTACTTCACCGCTGTCATCCTGCTGATCCTTGTATCTTCGATCGCGACGCCTATCATCCTCAAACTGCTCTATTCCCGGGATGAGAAAAAGGGCATCGTACATGTTTAAAGACTGAAGAAGGGATTCATAACCTGCGATGATCCGTCGGTTATGAATCCCTTTTTACATACTGTTTTTAAAAGATCTATGATTTTATGAAGTCTATAATACCTTCTTAAGCTCTTCTACCAGCTGTTCCTTCTGTACGGCGCCTACGATGGTCGCCACATCCTTACCCTGAACAAAGATCTTAAATGTAGGGATCGACATAACACGATACATTCTCGCAAGCCCGTCCTCATCATCGATATTGCACTTACCGACCTTGACCTTGCCGTCGTATTCCTCTGCCAGCTGCGCCACGATGGGAGCCATCATCTTGCAGGGCCCGCACCAGTCCGCGTAGAAATCCACCAGCACCGGGATATCGGCTTCCAGCACTTCCTTTTCAAAATCAGCTGTCGTAAATTTGTGTTCCATAGTTCTCTTCCTCCTTCTTCATACGTTTGACGTATTCTTTCATGATTTGTATTAAAATATTGATCTGCCATGATCTATTATCTGCCGGTTTCGCATGATACTATACCCGCTTATGTGTCAACATTTACCTGGCGATCACATACTTGTAGATCGGATTGCCCAGCGCCGAGAACTTCTCCTCATATTCCGTCATCACATTGCCGGCAAGCATCTTCTCATCGTGGTGCAGATCCTCCGTCATCTGCAGAAGCTGCCACCCCGCAGGCGCAATCTCTTCCAGCGCAAACCGGAACAGATCTTCATTGTCCGTTTTAAATTCGATCACACCGTCTCTTACCAGTATCTCATCATATCGTTTTAAAAATTCACGGGACGGCAGTCTCCGCTTCGCATGCCTGTCCTTCGGCCACGGATCGGAGAAATTTAAATAAATCCGCTCCACCTCTTCCCTGCCGAACACGTCCGCGATCTCCTCCGCCTCCATCCGGATAAAATACAAATTCGGCAGCGGATCCGTCTCCATCTTCTGGATACCGCGCAGCAGCACGCTGGAATATTTCTCGATGCCCACATAGTTGATCTCCGGATGCATTCTTGCCAGATCCATGATGAATCTGCCCTTGCCCATGCCAATTTCAATCCGCAGCGGATGATCATTGCTAAACAGCTCTCTCCACCTGCCTTTATATTCCTGCGGTTCGTGCACTACAAACCTGCTCTCTGCGATCATTTCTCTCGAACCGGTTATGTTACGCAGTCTCATACCCGCACCCCCATGTCAGTCTGTAAGTTTCCCTTTTACAATAACAAAATTATACCTATATTTCCTGACAGCGTCAAGAACGTGTGTTTCTCCATTTTTACAAAACTTTTGAGGCTGGAATTTTCTTGATAGTATTTACTCCTGTGAATATAATAAATATATACAGACATTAATATGGACTTTGCGGCCTTTTATGCAGAACAGATCTCAGGCTGCTTTATTCCCTTACGGGCAATGATACAGGTGGTTTACTTATGAAGAGAAGAATTCTTTCTATAACAGTCATTTTCTTTCTGCTTACAGCTATCACAGTTTATTCTTCAAGTTTGATCACGTCCAGGGAGGAAAGTGAAGTATCCCTTTCTTTCACTACAGAAGAATATCTGGCCGACTATGACAAATTGTGGGAGATTCTTGACGAGAACTATTTTTATTTCCCTTATCTGGAGAAGCATGGTGTAACTATTGAAGCGCTGAAAGCGGATACGAGGCGGCAGCTGGAAAGCAGGATCCATGACACGGAAGGCTTTTATTATTTATTGGAAATTATGTTCAGAAAGATGCATAATTTTGCACATCTGGGCGTGGTTGACACTGCTGTTTATGCTACCTATCAAAAGTATTACGCAGCAGAGAACGTTCCCGATAACGGTTGGAAAAAAGTTCTGCAAAATCCACAGACACAGGCCATCTATGCCTGTCTGGAAGAAACCGGCACATCAAAAGCAGTACAGGAAATTAACAATGATCTTCTACCGGATATTGAGACATCATATGATGAAGAGCAAAATGCCGTAATCTTTAAAATTTCTTCATTCAACGATCGGATTTATGAAAGAGACCGGCAGATGATTGCCGAATATCTGGCCACTGTCGACGATCGCAAAATTGATCATATTATCTTTGACATAAGAGGAAATCCAGGCGGAAATGATAAATACTGGTGGGATAATATCGTCGGCCCTTTTGGCGGAACCTATGAATGGGTCAGCTGGTGTTATTTGAGAGATACGGAATTAATGCAGGACTATTTTTTCCATGATTTTCAGCCGGAGCCGGTCAGCACTGTGCAGGGACACAATGTGCCCTCTGCCGTAGAGGAATTTGGTTTAACACATTACTTTACGATCCCGAGGAAGTTATCCTCAGACACGGTCTTAAAAAAAGAACTGCAAAACGCCAGGCGCTGGGTCATCATTGATGAGCAGGTATATTCTTCGGCCGACAGTTTTGCCTCATTTTGTAAAAATACCGGCTGGGCGACTCTGGTCGGGAAAAGGACGAAGGGAGACGGTAAAGGTGTAGCTCCTGTTTTGATAACGCTTCCTGAAACGGGATTATTAGTACGATTCAGCGGTATCGCAGTCGAGTCCTCTGACGACGGCATCAATGCGGTTACCGGAACAGGACCGGATATCCAGATCGATACGTCAAACGAAGATGTTTACGATGAGATCTACAGGATAATTCAAAGCAATGGCTGAACTGTTCTTAACAGGATTGATTAAAAATTTGTATTTTTTGTGAAAAAGCTACTGTTTTTTTCTAAAATAGTGTATCATAGTAGACGGTTTCATTTTTGAATCTGTAAATCATATGGCAGCTCGCGTTATAACGCATAAACTATACTCTTTTGAATATACTTGTTCATTATTTGCTTATTCTTTTTTAGAAAGGTCAGACTCCTATGTTTTTATCATACAGCAAGACAGGAGGCCGAAAGGCCGCCTCTTTTCTGCTTGCAGCATTTATTGTCTGCTGCGCATCCTTCAGCGGCCGGATGACGGTATATGCCGCCTCTCTGGAAGAGCTGGAGCTGGAACAGGAAGCCCAGAAAGCCCTTCCCGTCGAATCCAATGACATCGACAACTGGCCCGCCGGCCCTGTGACAAGCGCACAGTCCGCCATTCTTATGAATGTGGACACCGGCGCAGTTCTGTATGCCAAAAATATCCATAAGAAATCTTTTCCCGCCAGCACCACGAAGATCCTCACCTGTCTGATCGCCATGGAGCAGGGCAATCTTGACGACACGGTCACCTTTTCCAACGAGGCGGTATTTTCCGTACCTACGGACGGCTCCAACATGGGCATGGATGTAGGGGAATCCATCACCCTGGAGCAGTGTCTCTATGGCATTCTCGTAGGTTCCGCCAACGAAGTTGCCAATGCGGTAGGGGAGCATATCGCCGGTTCCATCGACGGCTTTGTCGATCTGATGAATGAACGTGCTGCCGAACTCGGATGTACGGACAGCCATTTCATGAACACCAACGGTCTGCACGACGACAACCACTATACCTCCGCCTACGATCTGGCGCTCATTTCGTCTGCTTTTTTCAGAAATGATATGCTCTGCAAGATCGGTAACACGGCCCGCTATGAGTTTACGGCCACCGCTACGCAACCCGACGATTTCATCCTCAAAAATAAGCACCGGATGATCACCGGAGAAGTGGTCTACGACGGCGTACTGGGTGGAAAGACCGGTTATACGGACGACTCCCGGCAGACTCTCGTCACCTGTGCGGAGAGAAACGGTATGCGTCTTGTCTGTGTCGTTTTCCGGGAAGAAACGCCCAACCAGTTTACGGACACGATGGAATTGTTTGATTATGGTTTCAACAATTTCCAGATCATGAACATTGCCGAGAACGAAAAGAAATACCAGCTTGAACCGTCAGGTTTCCTGCAGACGGGCAATGATATTTTCGGCAGTTCCAAACCGATTCTGTCGATCGATACCAAGAGCAGCGTGATTGTTCCCAACACGACCACTTTTGACAATCTGGAATCTACCATCGATTACAATATATCCGGAGGTAACCGTATCGCACAGATCAAATATTCATATCATGATACCTATGTGGGAAGCGCTTATCTGGAGCTGGCGGCTGACAGTACCTCGCCTTATGAATTTGACACGAACCCGAATTCCACCGATGTGAGCGTGGAAAGAATAGAAGAGCCCGGACCGGAAAAAGATCCGGCCCAGGCCAACACTATCTTCATCAACGTAAAAACAGTTTTAATTTGTATTCTTGTCGTCGCTGCCGTCATCATATTGCTTTTCGTCCTGCGCGCGCTTGCCATCAACAACCAGAATGCCAAACGCCGTCAGAATCGTGTGAAAAGAAAGCAGAGACGCAGAGACAGACTCCGCTCCGAATTGGATGATTTTGATTTCTAATTCAATGATCTGCTATTGATCTTTCAGACTCTTCTTATATTCCTTTGACTTCTTCTGCTTATCACGGATGGCCTCCACTTCGGCCTCCGTGATAAACTTCTCTGTCTTCACAACATATACCATTTTTTCCTCAGATTTGCGCATACGTACTTTCGATTTCATATAACCATGTCTGTCACAGTAAGACACGCAATAATAATGCTTTCCGTTGGGTGTAAACCAGCGGATCTTCCGGCGAAGGTTCCTGCGGCACAGATAACATTTTGTACTGCTTACCGTTCTGTCCTCCATGGCTTCTGCCTTGTCGGCAAATCCCCGGGAGATATATTTGACATACGAATCAAATTGGACATGGATCTCCGACTTCTTATCCCTGGGAATATGAAAGACATCGAAGGAATAATTCTTAAGTACATCCTTCTCGATCAGTGCCAGTACCTTCGCAGTGTAGTAAGCATCACTGAAGGCACGGTGAAAAGGAATATCCTTCTCGATCTCAAGGCAGTCAATGGCATGCTCCAGCGTCCTTCTCGATTTCTTATCCTCGAAACCGATACTGAACAGTTTCTGCACATCCAGAAAACGAATAGGTCCGTCTGCCAGCGGCTTCATACCATAATATCTGAGGTTTCTCTGCAGTTCTGTCAGATCCATGGCACCCCAGGTGCAGAAAATATAATCCTCCCCGCACCACTCAAAAAATCTCTCCGCCACTTCCACGAAGGGACGCCCGTGTTCCAGCTGCTCCATCTGTAAATGAATCAACTTCCTTGTGATATGGTGCATCTCATGATATACCTGCGGCTTTATCAGCTCCGAAAACTCGTCGATCATCTGCCGTCCACTGTTTAACTTGATCGCACCGATCTCAACAATCTCGAAAGGGAGAACTTTCGACTCCTCCTCTTTGCCGTCGCTGCTCTGATTCCATTCCAAATCCAATATAATATAATTCATGTAACTCTTTCCGATCTCTGACTTCCTTATTCTCTAATCTCCAAATCCTCTCTGGAATACCCGGCATTTACTCTTTCTTACTGCCGTGAATGATCTCGCCAAGTGTCCTGTACAGCTTATCAACCTCCACCGGCTTGGACAGATGTCCGTTCATACCACATTCCACAGACTTCTTCAGATCATCGTCAAATGCATTGGCCGACATGGCGACAATCGGTATCGTACGGCAGTCTTCCCGCTCCATGCTCCTGATCGTGCGGGTAGCTTCCAGACCGTCCATGATCGGCATCATGATATCCATCAGGATCACATCGTAAGTACCCGGCTCGGTCGTCCGAATACGCTCCACCGCTTCCGAACCGTCATAGACACAGTCCACCGCAAATCCCCGCTCCTCCAACAGTGTCAGGGCGATCTCCGCATTCAACTCATTGTCTTCCACTACCAGGATCCGGCAACCCTCAAAGGTAATCTCCTCCTCCTGTTCCTGCATTTCCACATTTTCGCCAAGTTCCAGCGGGATAGTGAAACTGAATATGCTGCCTTCTCCCGGTTCGCTTTCCAAATTGATATTGCTGCCCATCATCTGCACCAGACGGCTGCTGATAGAAAGCCCCAGGCCCGTTCCCTGCTGTTTGGACGGATTTTTATCTACCGCCTGCTCAAAAGAACGGAATACTCTCTTCTGATCTTCTTTCGCAATGCCGATACCCGTATCCCGCACCGCAAAGTAAACAATCGCTTCCTCTCCGATCTTCTCCACTTCCCGCACCGTCAGCGTCACCTTCCCCTTTCTGGGGGTAAATTTCACTGCATTGCCCAGCAGATTGATCAGTACCTGACTGATGCGCATCTTATCTGCCACGAACCAGTAATGCTCCACTTCTATATCCAGCACAAAATCTATCTCTTTGACTGCTGCCTGCGTCATGATCAACTCCCTGATCGTATCCAACATCTCATGCAGATCAAAATTAAGCGGTTCCAGCTTCATCTTTCCGCTCTCGATCTTGGACATATCCAGGATGTCATTGATCAGGCCCAGCAGATAATTGGAAGAAGACTGTATCTTCTGCAGACAATCCATGATCCTGTCCTGACTCTGTTCCTGTTGCAGCGCAATAGCCGTCATACCGATAATACCGTTCATAGGTGTGCGGATCTCATGACTCATGCGGGACAGGAAATCGGACTTCGCCTTGCTGGCAATATCATGCTGTTGCTGTGTCAGCTGACTCTGGATCACTCTCCCCAGCTCTGACAGATTCTGATACTCCTCGGTATTATTAAGCAGCTCCTGCCCAATCCCAAGGATACAGATATTCCCCATATAATCCCCGTTATCATACATGGGCAGGACAATGCCGTGCCTGCCCGGAGAAATACTGAGAAACCGGCAGACCAGCTCATCACAGCTGTCCTCCTCAGACAGATACCGCAGTTCCTTCTGTCCAAGCCATTTAAAGAAGATCTCCCGTTCCTCCATCTTATATTGTCTGACATTCTCCGTCACTGTTTTGCCATCTTTATGCCACTGGTAATCCAGATAGTTGGAATTAAAATCATCCCGCAATATGGAGATCAGCACATCATCCGCACCATAAAATCTGCCGATCTTACAGATGATCAACATCATCTGTGCCGGGAAATCAGCCCCCTTGCCAAACAGATTAAGCGCTAAAGACCCCAGGCTCACATCCTCCCCGTAATCCATCGTACTGATATCCCGTCCCAGCAGCGCCGGCAGCTCCTCACGCTTCTCCTTGGGAATATCCTCGTAGAACAGATATCCTTTCGTCACACCCGGCACCACGAAATCCTGTGACAGCTTTGCCATGCAGATCAGCCTTTCACTCGTCTCTTCCCCCTGTGCACAGGCAATACCCGCGCGCACATCCACATTGAACATTTCACCTTCAAAGCTGACGGCAATCTTATTCAGAAGATTCTTTACAAAAATCCTGGCTTCCTCTCTCGACCGTTCTTCCAGCCAAACCGTAAACTCGTCGCCATCGAGACGCATTGCTACGATCCGCCTGTCATCCTGTTCCTCAAGCTCCCTGCAGCAGCTGATTGTCAGGCCACCCATCTCCTCCAGGATCATATCGCCAAAAACAATACCGTTTTTCTCATTAATCTCCTTCAGTCTATTCAAAAGCAGATTAACCATAATACCGGCAGGCCGTGTCTTCCGGCATTCCTGTATATATTTGATACCGGCACTGAAACAGTAAAGCCCGGTAATCACATCCGTAGAATTCTTTCTAAGCTGCTTCTCCTCCCGTTCTTTCTGTTCCTGTATATCGCGGATACTGCTCACAATCTTGCGGCGCACACCGTCAGTATCATAAACTGCTTTCCCATAAAAAGCTACCCACCTGTACTCCGTATCGGAAGGCCCTTTCATTCGAAACTCCACAAAAAGCTTATCCCTCTTGCTCTGCAGTTCACGGACAACCGCAGCACGATCCAGCTCGTAGATATATTCCGGATCGATAAATCCGCTCTCAAACTCTTCGCACTGCCATTGTCCACTCATCGTCTCGTGATTCACAATATCCAGCATGTGACTCTGAATATCATACGAAAAGAACACGTCCTTGCTTGACTCCAGTGCTACCCGGTAGCGTTCCTTTTCCTCCAGAAGAATATTTTCCGCTTCTTTCTGCCTGTTCGTCAGCTCCTTTACCACATCATAAAGTGCATCCACCTCCAGAATGTTAGAGGGCTTAAATTCCTGCAGCCCCTCATTACCCCTGCTGATACACTGCATCAGATCCTGTACCGGTCTGGTCAGATGCTTCACCAGGAAATAAATACCAACCACCCCAAACATCAACCCGATCATCACCGCCACGACCATCCACAGATAAAGCTGACGACTGATGCCAAATAACTCTTCTTCCGTATTCAGACCAAGAAGTACCCACTCCGTATGTTCATAAGGTACGTTGTTGCTGTAAAGTTTTAACGGACAGACCACCGCGTGGATCTTTTGCTTATTCAGTCTGGCCTCATGTACCATCGACAGATTATCATGTCTTGTTTCCTGCAGTACAAAAGCCTCGTCCATAGAACGAACCAGATCAAAGAGAACGCCCTTGCCCACCAAAGGAATATAGCTGTCATCTTCATTCTTCACCGCCAGCATATATCCCGACTGCTGAGAAGCATTCAACTCTGCCACCGGAAAATAATCCGCGAACCTCTGCTCGGAAATCTCCACACCCAACACGCCATATACCTCACCCTCATGGCGAAGAGGCAGAGAATACGTGATCATCCGATAAGGATCCGTCGTCGTCTTTTCCAGGGAAAAAGGCATGGACCAGTATCCCAGATTGTTCGTCTGTGTATCCGGGTACGCCGCCCCCGCTTTCCACGGTTCGTAGAAAAATCTGTCGGCTTCATTTATCCCTTCACCATCCATATGAAAACGTGTCGTCCAGGCCGTATCAAGAGGAATACTCCACTCCCTGGACAGATGCTTACTCCCCCGCTCCAACAACAGATCCGTATAATTGGCCGGGTTGATATCCGGATCGGAATCTCTGATAAAGAACCCATCGTAATCAGCCTTCGCCTGCATATCTTCCCCGGCCAGAATCACAAAGATACCCGTCGTGGTACTGCCCTGCAGCATATTAAGGCATTCTGGAAAAAGCTGTTCCAACAGCTCACCCTTCATCTCATCGGAATTCAAAACATTTTTGATCTCTGCATTCTTATCGGTCAGAAACTGCTGCAGTATTTTATCAAGCACTTCTTCCTGCTCACAGACAGCAGCCCAACGCTGAATCATATCGTTCTGCAGGATCACCTTTCTGTTTTCCACAAGACGGTTCATCATCCCGCCGGAATATTCCTGCAGCATCCCCGCAGTCCTCCGAACGATCAACGTACCGATCGTGATCATACTCTGCACCAGCATGATCACGATCAGAGGAATCAGAAAAATCCTGAATATACTTGTTTTTTTCTTTTTACGATTTCTGTCTCCCATTTTACCTCTACCGACTGCCCCTGCAATATCTTCGAATTCATACACGCATCTGTTTCCGTCATGAATCCTGTTTTCCTGTTGCCTCCTTAAGTGCGGCACAAAAAGCTTCGTACCACTTCTCAAAGGCTTCCTCAGATACATACGAAGCAGACGCCTCTTCCAGACTCTTCCCTTCCTCCAAAGCTGCCGCCACTACTGCACGATCCGCAGCCGCCTGGTCTGCAAGATGATATTCCAGCACCTTTCTGGCCGCAGAACCATTCTCAAAACTCTTATTCGTGTATAAAGTCATTCCTTCCATTTCATTAAAGATCGTGGTCAGGCAATCGTAAGTCTTTTGAGCCACTTCCAGCTGATGATCCGCGATCACCTGGTCCAGCTTTTCCACGTTGCCCGCTTCCTTCGTCACCGGCAGATAACCCGACACACAACCGAACTGCAGATTGTTCTCCGCCTCCGTGAACCATTTGAGAAATTCCACCGCCGCATATTCATGCTTCTCATCGGACTTGCTGACCACCATGCCGGCGCCCTGCTGTACCGCATACTGCGCACCACCCTCAAAGACGGGAGCCGTCGTTACGATATAATCAATGGTGCGGCTGCCGTCGTCCAGCTCCACCTGATCCGGAAAATACATGGCGGAAGTCGTAGAGCCCGTATAGGCCAGCAGATCGCCCGTCTTCACATCATCGGAACGGAAAGAACCGTAAGCGCCGAAATACCCCTTCACCATCGGCACATAATAGTTCTCCCACAGGCGGTACAGTTCTTCTTTGGGCGTATTTAACGTAAGCGCTCCGTTCTCCACCTGAAAGATCTCCACACCCAGCTGCTGCATACCGATGATGAAATAATTGGCCACCGCATCTCTTCCGTAGAACGCCATGCCGTCACCCGACACATCCGGCGTCTGGTCATCCGTCCACTCATAATACAGCTGTGCGGTAGAGACCACGCCCTCGATCGTCTTAAGGTCCTCCAGAGACGCCCCTGTGGCTGCCGCAAAAGGTTCCCAGTCCGTCTTATTGATCATCATGATCTCCGTGGACTTCGCCGTGGGAAAGATCCGCAGTGTGCCGTCCGCGGCGATACAACCCTCCGCTATGTAAGAATCCACGTATTTCTCCAGCTCTTCTTTATCCAGATACTCAGACAGATTCGCCAGAGCGCCCACCTGCTCCACCTCATAAGCCGTATCCGCATAAGAGGAGAAAATATCCGGCATTTCATCTGCTCCCACCGTACCGTTGATGGAATCACGCACTGCCGTCTCCAGATCAGAAACCGATCCCTGACTGTAGCTCTGCACGTAAATCCCTTTCTCCCGGCCGACCGTTTCATTAAACTCTTCCACCAGCACATCAAATGCCGCCTGCTGGGATCCATTGTAATAATGCCAGATCGTCAGCGAAACCGGATCGCCCGGATCCAGCGGCCCCTTACTGCCGCAGCCTGTCACAGACGCTGTCACGGCTGCCGCCATGCACAGAGGTGTCACAATTCTTCTTATATTCTTCATATGTCGTTCGTTCCTTCCACTCGTCTTTTTTTCATAATTGCTGTTCGTTCCATTGTAGCATACGCCCCCTTTATTTTCAATAAAACTATCCATTCGAAAACGGCGCCAGACCAACAACCGTGGCCCCGCGCCGATATGCTCCGCAGTCTTTCCTGCTTTTTAAATTTATTTCTCGTATAACTGCTTGATCCGCTCATCCGCCCATACAACCCTGTTACGGCCAAACTTCTTGGCATCATACAGCATGGCATCCGCTATCTTCAGATAAAAATCATAGGACTTTTCCGCATCGGGTATGATGGTAATACCGCCGATACTGACCGTAACCCACTCAGAGACCGCCGGATTGTGCGGTATATGAAGATCTTCCACCGCCTGACGGATTGTCTTGATGTACTCAAATACTCTGTCCGAATCGTCGCCAAGAAGGATCGCCACGAATTCCTCTCCCCCGTAGCGTGCAAAAAAGTCCGTGCTGCGGTGCAGATAGGAAGCGATTGTCTTCGCAACCGAGGCAATGACCCTGTCGCCTGCCGGATGCCCGAAAGTATCATTGAAAGATTTAAAGTGATCGATATCAAACATACAGATAGAAAACGGTGTGCGCAGGCGAACCGATTCTTTCCACTTCTCCACACTGTACTCGTCATGCCGGCGTCTGTTGGCGATCCCCGTCATCTGATCCGTCTTCGACTGCCGTTCGACCTGCCTGCGGTAGTTGTACAGCTTGATATGGGTATCCACCCTCGCCTTAACGATCAACGGGCTGAAAGGCTTACTGATATAATCGACCGCGCCCAGTGTAAGTCCGCGCTGTTCATGCTCGATATCCGAAAGCGCAGTGATCATGATGACCGGCACCGTCTTCGTGTTATTCTCTTCCTGCAGAATCTTCAACAATGTAAAACCGTCCATTCCCGGCATAACAACATCCAGCAGGATCAGAGAGTAATTCCCCGCCCGCGCAAGCTCGAACCCGGCCTCCGCCGACTGCTCGGTCTCAATCTCATATTCGTCGCTCAAAATATCACTTAACTGTGCCGCCTGCAACGGGCTGTCGTCAATGATCAGAATCTTTTCCATATCTTTCTGTTCCTTTCGTAATTTCCTTGAAACCCTTATATCTTATATTAACACCTGCATCTGAAGTTTGCAAACTTCTTTCATCCATTAAAACAGCACCAGACTACAAAACTGCGGTCTGGTGCATAAATAAATCCCTCTGATATGATCAATCCAGTGTAAACCCGGCCACAATATCTTCCAGGCTGTCGGCCATTTCCCTGTTTTCTTCCGCCTGGTTCTGGATCTCAACTGCTATTTCTTCTGTCCTTTCGCTCTTCCTGACAATTTCATTGATCGCCATGTTGTTCTGGCCGGACAGGTTTTTCACATCCATGACGTTGTCGAAGATCTGCGATATGGATGTCTGGAGTCCTCTGACAAAGTCTCTCAGCTTCTCGACATCGTTCTTGATCGCTTCCACCGAGGCGCTGTAATCATTGGATTTCTCGGCAAAATCTCCAAAACTTTCCAATACCTCTCCTTCCATGTACTTTAAGATCGCTGACATACACTGGTTCACTTCGCCGATGCCATGCCGTTGATCTGAGACAGGCTGTTCAAATTCTCCAGCGCAGCCCGCACGGAATCCTTCGTCGTCACAAGCTGTTTACTCGTATTCTGCAGCGATGCATTCGCACTCTCCCGCATCTGCTTCGCATCTTCCATGATATCGTCGCTGAATTTGGAACTGCTGTGCAGGCTGTCCGCCACATCGCCGATACTGCTGCGCATATTGATGATCTCGCCGTTGATACTCTCGATCGCATTATTAACATGATCGAGGCTGGCGGAAAGCTGCTGTGTCGTACACATATTGTTGGTCACGCACTCCACCAGTTCCGAGGACGTTCCCCGCAGGGAGATCGCTTTCTCATTCAGCTTCGTACAGCACACCCGAAGCGTACCCAAAATATGATTCAGCGACTTGATCACCTTATCGGAAGCCGTAGCCATCTCGCCCAGGTCATCGTTTCTGTCCGCATACTTGTGCACTTCTCCCCTGTCTCTGATATCACAGTTTGCAATCTGGAGCAGCGAACTTGTGATCGGCGACAACGGCTTCATAAAGCGCGAAATTACAAGGTAAGACAATATCATCAGAAAAGCAAGCCCGCCGATGCAAAGCGTCAAAAGCTCGAATCTTGCCACATTGGCGGTGGCAAAAATCTCATCCGCGCTGTCCGTCAACAGAAAAATCCAGTCTCTGTCTGCAAAATAATGATACGCCGCAATGCTGTCTTCCCCGGCATTCGTATATTCCACATATTCCGTTGTCTGACTGCTGCCCTGTTTTACCTGACTGATGATATCGAGGACATACTCCTCGTCCGCCTTTGTACCGAGCTTTGCATCATCCTCATGGAAAATATATTCCCCGGTCTCCGTATTGATCAGATAGTAACGCGCATTGTCAAGTCCGGCTGTCGGCAGATTGTTCAGCTCTTCCCGCAGTCCGGAAATAAAGATTCCCGCACCCACCAGACCGATGGGGTTGCCTGTTTCATCCAGACAGGCACGATACATGGATACAATCTGTTTTCCGCTTGCCGGTGAAAAGATAAACCCGGCGTTATAGACCCCGTCCGCCTCCAGCATGGCGTCCTGCAGCTGCTTTAAGGGATCGCCCTCTCTTGTCGTGATACCGACCACATCTTTGTTCGTATGAGCAAGCACATGCGTATTCCACTCACTGGCATAGATGCCTTCCAGCCGGTCAATATCACCGCTGAACTTCTCGGTGTATTTCTGCGCTGCGGCAGCTGCCGACGAATCCGTCGGATGTAAAAGAAGATCTGTAATCTCGCCTGCCCTGCTGTATGCGGTCAAATGACTCTCCGCCTCCCGCACATAACTTTCTATGATCTGCGACCTGTCGTCTACGATCGTCTGACGACCAGACGAATAGACGTAGAGGAAAACGCCGAGAAAAACAGGGAAAATGCCCGATTATCTGTCAAAACTCCGACAAAAAATGTAGAAAAAGTGGCCTACTCTGGCACACACCACAAAAAAACCGAATATCGAAACCACAAGCCGCGCAGTAACTGACGAACAATCAGCTACTGTGCGGCTTTTTTGTTTATAGATAACTCTGCCCTGGTGACGTAGATCGCCAGGGCTTTTTTCATTTAGACAGGAGGCTTTCAAAATGCCGGAAACTTTGAATCTGAATTACTACTACGGGAATGAAGCCGACCAGTACAGCTTCTACCGCATCCCGAAAATCCTTTTGACCGACCGCCGCTACAAGGGCGTATCGCTGGAAGCAAAGGTGCTGTATGGCCTGCTGCTTGACCGCATGGGGCTGTCTGCCCGCAATGGCTGGCTGGACGATAACGGGCGCGTGTTCCTCTACTTCACCCAGGAGGAAGTCATGACCATGCTGGACTGCGGCAAGGACAAGGCGACGAAGCTGTTCCGCGAATTGGAGGGCATCGGCCTTGTGGAACGGAAAAAGCAGGGCCAGGGACACCCCGCCCGGATTTACGTTAAGAACTTCATTCTGGAGCCGGAACACTCTGCGCCGGTTCAGACTGCGGAAAACCAGCAGTCAAGACCGCTTGACAGTGCCGCAGTCAAGACTGCTGAAAAACCGCAGTCTGCACGACGGAAAACCAGCGGTCAAGAGTGCGGAATTTCCGCCCCTAATAATACTGATATAAATAAAACTGAAAAAAGCGATACTGATCTATCCATCACACCCCCTGCCCCCTCAGCGGTTTCTTCCCCTGCTGGTAAACGCGCTCCGCGCAGGATGGGATTGGATGAGATGGAAAGCTACCGCGAACTGATTTTAGAAAATATTGACTATGACATTCTTCTGGAACGGAACCCCTGGGACAAGGACTTGCTGGACGGCTATGTGGAGTTAATGCTTGAAATCTGCTGCTCCACACGGGAATCTGTCCGTATCTGCGGGCAGGAAGTACCCACCGAGGTTGTCAAAAGCCGGTTCCTGAAGCTGAACAGCGAACATATTGGCTACGTCATGGACAGCCTGAAAAGCAATACTGCCAAAATCGGCAATATCAAGGCATACACGCTGGCAGCACTCTACAACGCCCCCGTCACGATGGGGCAGTATTACACATCCCTTGTCAGCCACGATATGGCGCACGGGCTGCTGGACGGTTAAGCCGCCCGGCGCTTTGCAATACATCAATCAAACCAAAGGAGGACTTTTGCATGGAACATGAAATCAACATTCTGGTGGTGGAACCGGGCAGACCGCCCAGGCCGGCGCGGGTGGACTACTCGCTGGAAACTTTTTCACAGCTTGTCGGCGGTGAGCTGGCAATGGGCTGTTTCCTGCCCCATCGGGTCATGCTGCTCTACAACGAGGACGCTAACCGTCAGGGACTGCCGCCCAACCGCTGCAATCCCTTTGTAAACGAGTGCATCAGCGGTACATTCCTGCTGTGCGGGCTTTCAGACGAGGAGGGCTTCTGTTCCCTTTCCCCTGCCCGGCAAGCCGAGTTTCAGCGCCTTTTTGCCAGCCCCGGCGAGTTTATGATGCTGGGGACAGACCACATCTGCGCTTCGCCTGCCGAGTTTGCCGAAACCGCTGGCAGGCTTTGGGGCGGCATGGCAAGCGGCGAATCCGTGGTGCTGACCAAATGGGGCGGCACGGAAAGCGGGGCATAAAATGGCAAAACAAAATACCAATACTGACCGTCGCAGTTTGCAGGACTGCGGCGGTTTTTCATCGGCAGAATACCATTCGGTTGGACTGAGCGGCGGCAAGGATTCGTCTGCTTTATTGCTGCTGATGCTGGAAAAAGGGATGCCGATTGACAACGTGATATTTGCCGATACCGGCATGGACTTCCCTGAAATGGCGGCGCATATCGCAAAGCTGGACGCGCTTCTGTACCGTGAACGGGGCATCCACATTACCACCCTGCGCCACCCGCATGGATTTGAGTGGATGATGTTTGACGCACCCATGAAACAGCCCCGTGCAATTGCCCGCCGTGCCGCCCAGGGACAGCCAGCAACCGGCTATGGCTGGCCGGGAATTAAGGTTCGCTGGTGTACCGGCCAGCTTAAAACACACCTGATCGCCAAAGAGGTCAACCGGCTGAAAAAAGAAAAGAACGCCCTGCACTATATCGGCATTGCCGCCGATGAGTCCCAACGCTGCAAAGACGACCCGAACCACCGTTATCCGCTGGTGGAATGGGGCATCACCGAAGCACAGGCTTTACAAATCTGCTATGACCGGGGCTTTGACTTTGGCGGACTTTATAAAATCTACCACCGCGCTTCCTGCTGGTGCTGTCCCTTGCAACGGATCGGTGAACTCCGCAAGCTGCGCCAGCACCACCCTGAACTGTGGGCGCGGCTGTGGGATATGGACAACCGGGCGCGGGCGCAGTTTGGCGCAGGCCCCCTTGGACAGTTTAAGGAGCGTTGGAGCATCGAAAAGTTAGACGCCCGGTTTGCCCGCGAGGAAATGGAGGACGGCGCATGAAATATTTACTCCGCCGCCTGCTGGTTCCGCCTTAGTCAACCCACCAGCCTTTGAAGAAAATCCCAAAATGAAAAGAGGTGAGCATTATCGAAGTTGAAGCAAAGCAACAGCTTATGGAAAAGCTGGATAAAAACCTGCTGGATCATGCGGCAAAACTGACAGAGGGGAACGGCCCGCAGATTGTGGATGTGTACCAACTGCAAGGGCTGGCAGAGGTTCACTGTTACCTGAAAACAGCCCACCAGTTTGACCCTGCAGAAGTGGATGCCCTGCTGCAATTTGCCGACCCGCTGGAAGCAGCCCGCTACTGCTGGGAAATGAATGAACATAAATACAGTTTCCCGATCTGCGACCTGCTGCGGGAAACCAGGGCGCGGGAAATCTTTGAACTGGCAAAGCCGGAACCGCCGGCAAAACTGTCCGTGCGGGAGCAGCTCCGCGCCGCCATGAAAGAAGCCCGCCAGCATCCCGCCCCGGAAGAACGGGCGAAAGGCGGCGAGGCCCGATGAAACAGCCTGCCGCTTGCAGGAAAGGAGGTAACGCATCATGCAGGATGAAGTACGCGAAAAATCTGTGGCTCTCACCATCAAGGTCGGCAAAGCAGGCGGCAGGCTGACCGCCGGCCTGTTGAAATGGGCCATTCGGAAGTATCTGGCGCAGGCCCAAAACCCCAAAATCCACCACGGCAAGCAGACCGTGAAGCAGCTTGTAAGCCAGGGCGCAGGCGTTCAAAACATTGAGATTACCGGCAAAAATATCAAGTCCTTTGAGCGTGTGGCGCGGAAATACGGGGTGGACTTTGCGCTGAAAAAAGACCCGGCGCAAGGGAAATACCTTGTCTTTTTCAAGGCACGGGACGCGGATGCACTGAACGCCGCCTTTGCCGAGTATGCCGGGAAAAGCCTGAACCGCTCCGCGCAGAAGAAGCCGTCACTGTTAGGCCAGCTTTCCCATTTCAAGGAGATTGCAAAGAACCTGACGCGGGATACCGCCAAAAACCGGGAGAAAGGGGGCGTTGAACTGTGAAACTGGATGTAAAGAAAATCCTGCTCCCTAACCTGCCTTATGTGTTCATCTTCTGGTTTTTCAACCGTGTGGCGGAGGGCTGCCGGCTGGCAGAGGGCGCGGATATGGTGACAAAGGCAATGGGCGCGGTATCGGGCCTGGGGGCGCTGATTTCCAAAAACCCGCTGCCCAGCTTCCACCCCCGCGACCTGCTGTTTGGCGCTGCCGGCGCAGTCATTATCCGGGCCGTGGTTTATTTCAAGGCGAAAAACGCCAAGAAATACCGCCACGGAGTTGAGTATGGTTCGGCGCGTTGGGGAAATTCCGACGATATTAAGCCTTTCATCAATCCCCAATTCGACCAGAACATTCTCCTGACGCAGACAGAGCGCGTCATGGTGGGGAGAAACAAAATCCCCAAGTACAATATCAACAAAAATGTGCTGGTGATCGGCGGTTCCGGCTCCGGCAAGACCCGCTTCCACATTAAGCCCAACCTCATGCAGATGAACGCCAGCTATATCGTGACTGACCCAAAAGGCACGGTCGTTCTGGAATGTGGGAAAATGCTTCAGCGCGGCGGGTATGAGATAAAAATACTCAATACGATTGACTTCAAACAGTCCATGAAGTACAACCCATTCCGCTATATCTACTGCGAGAACGACATTTTGAAGCTGGTCAACTGCATCATGGAGAACACCAAAGGCGAGGACAGCAAGGGCGGTGAAGATTTTTGGGCAAAAGCCGAAGCCCTCTACTATCAGGCGCTGATCGCCTACATCTGGTACGAAGCGCCGGAGGAAGAAAAAAACATGACCACCCTGCTGGAAATGCTCAATGCGTCCGAGGTGCGGGAGGATGATGAAAACTTCAAAAACGCCGTTGACCTGATGTTTGACGCGCTGGAAAAACGCGACCCACAACATTTTGCGGTGCGCCAGTATAAGAAATACAAAATGGCGGCGGGCAAAACAGCAAAATCGATCCTGATTAGCTGCGGCGCAAGAATGGCTCCCTTTGACATCCGGGAGGTGCGGGAACTGATGGAGGGCGACGAACTGGAACTTGAAAAGATTGGCGACCGCAAGACGGCGCTGTTCTGTATCGTGTCCGACACGGATATGACATTCAATTTCATTTCTGCGATGGTTTATACGCAGATGTTCAACGTCCTGTGCGACAAGGCGCTGGAAAACGGCGGCGCACTGAAAACCCATGTTACCTGCCTGCTGGACGAGTTTGCCAACCAGAAAATCCCCAACTTCCAGCACCTGATTTCCGTTATCCGAAGCCGCGAGATTTCCGCCCATATCGTGGTGCAGACGCAGAGCCAGTTAAAGGCCGTCTACAAAGACCATGCGGAAACCATCATCGGCAACTGCTCCTGCGTCCTGTTTTTGGGCGGCAAGGAGCGCAGCACCCTGAAAGAGATTTCGGAAACGCTGGGAAAGGAAACCATCGACCTTTTCAACACCTCCGACACGCGGGGAAGCCAGCGCAGCATGGGGGTAAATTACCAGAAACTCGGAAAAGATATGCCATACTTGTTTGTGAAGAGTTCAGTTGCCTTGAATTTCACATGAACAGGGACATGACCAACTGGATTCTGATAAAAATTGAATACAGGAGGTCTGAAAATGGAACAATTACCAAAACGGATACACGAAAATGGCATTGATTATATCCTTGTCGGAGATTACTATATCCCTGACCTGAAACTGCCGGAGGAAAACCGCCCTATCGGGAAATACGGAAGCCTGCACAGGACTTATCTGAAAGAATGCCACTCTGCCCGGTACAGCAATCTTATCCTGACCGGGGAACTCTGGACGTATCTTGCTGACCTGAATGAACAGGCACAGGAAAGGCTTGACACTATCATGGAACAGATGAAAGCTGCCGAGGGTGTGACGGAAGAACTGAAAGCAGCAAATCAAATGGAGTGGGTGCAGCGTTGCAATAACATCCGCAACCGGGCAGAAGAAATTATTTATGCGGAACTGGTCTATGTATAAGGATGGCGGTTTTATTTGTAAAAAAACAGCTCTACAGCCGGAAAATTGAATGGGAAATATAATAATCTTACAAAAGAGCTACGAACCGCTTTGGCGGAAACAGTAGCTTTTTTGTGTCATTCTTTCGGTTTTTTCTTTCCGAACAGGGACAACAGCTTTGATTTCCCACGCTGGCTGGTGACTGCCGGAAGTACGGGGGATTTTTTGAATACACGTGCAAGGGCGATACGGTCATCTTCCGGGAGGTTCATATAATCAATTCCGAATACCCGACAGATAGTAAACGCCCGCTTTTCGTCGGCTGTTCCTTTGTGCATGAGGGCGTCCAGCAGTATTACGGGAATATTTCTGGCAAAATCCGCTGCGGGTGTTTCCGGTTCGGCAGTTGTCCTGTCGGATTCATGCCGGGTGCGGAGGTCTTTTACAATCCGGTCAAGGTCATCATGGATAACATGACTGAAAAACATCTCCTCGCTGACCTGCCCCAGCTCCAAAGTACGCATATAAAGGTCATTTTCTGGTGTCTGGTGCTGTTCCATGACGGACTGCCTTGCTTTTTCCAGAAGTAAATTCATGTCTTGGACACGCATATCGGCAATCCGGTCAATGCAGATTTCTATATCCGTCATCAGACGCAGAAATCCGGGGTGGCAGACAAGCTCACAAAGAAGCCGGTTGTTCATTGCACCGCTTTTTAATAAATCAACTGTGGAATCATCCAAATGCAGCTCATACAGGGAAGTGTTTGGATGATTTTTATTTTCAGTTAGCCCCATGAGGTAATCCATAGACAGACCATAATATTCTGCCAGTTTTGCCAGATTAAATGGACTTATATCGGTGCAGTTGTCGGATTCATATTTTCCCAGAGTGGCTTTTGCTATGCCGGTCGCTTTTTCAAGTTCCGCAAGTGTCATGTGGCGGCTGGTTCTTTCATCCTTTAATTTTTCCTGAAGCGTTAATTTAATATACATCACTTATCTCCTCCCAAAACAGCGTCAGATTCATTATAACACAGAGCATTTCCGAAAACGTGGAAATTTCCGTTTTTTTGGATTTTTTCTGACCTTTCGGACATACGGGGGAAGCCGGTTTATTTTGTTAAGATTTCAATATCACAGGGACATTGAAAACAGAATGACCGGCTGCAAGTGATACCGTTCCCGGGGAAGTAGTGCCATGACAGGAGCATACCAAAGGAACGAGAAACGCTGGGATAATTCCGGGCAGGAACGGATTGCAGGTAAAACGGCAGAAATAAAAAAACAATTTATGGAGGTAGGAACATGAAGTTAAACATGGAAGAAAAGAAAATCTTATACGCTTTCGGGTGCGGAAACCTTGAGAACACGATACACCGGTTGAAATGGATTACCGCCCTGACAGTGGACACAAAGGTAAAACGTCGGGTGCTGTGTCTGGCAAGAAAGCTGGACAGCAAAAGTGTTGGAGAATGGTATCCCTGCTTTTACCGTCATCTCCGCTTGGAAATGGAAAGATATTTTGAAGCAAAGAAGTATATCCGCATTGTGGAAAGAAGCACAGATTGGGAGGATTTATATGGGAAAGCTGTCTAAATACGAGAAAGAAACGATTGTGAATTTCAATGAGAAAGAAAGTGAAGCCACCATTTACACACATAATGCCGACCTAAAACGCAGGCTTGCGGAGTATAGCAGAAAATACCCTGCTCTGTGTCGGTTGAAGTGTCAGAATTTGGAGGGTGGTGTCACTTATGTCATGGACAAGTCAAGGCTGTCTATCCGCCTGATACCGCCTTACAGTGAGGAACGCCGGACAGCGGCAAGGGAATATGCGAAACAGCATGGTTTTCAGGCATTGCAGACAGGGGACAGAAAAACAGCATGATTTCGGGGCGGTTTACGGTTAAAACATCGGGTGCAGACTTGATGTTTTGACCGTTTCCTGTAAGCAGGGTACAAAGATAAGGGGTACAGTGAAATAGTACTTTTGAGCGTTGCAGGGAAGCAAAAAAATATATTGCAGAGTGCATGGCATTCTGGAAAGTGTCCTGTGTCGGAGTGCATGGGGCACTTTTGTTTTACAGAAAAAACGGGAGGATTGCATGGAAGATAAGAAATATCTCGGCTATATGCGTGTCAGCAGCCGGGAACAGAATGAGGACAGACAGCGGATTGCACTTCTTGAAATGGGTGTACCAAAGGAAAATATTTATATGGATAAGCTGTCGGGTAAAAATTTTGACAGACCACAATATAAGAAGTTGCTGCGGAAACTGAACGGAAATACGGTTCTGTTTGTAAAGTCCATTGACCGTTTAGGCAGGAATTACGCAGATTTGAATGAGCAGTGGCGTATTATCACAAAGGAAAAGGGAGCAGATATTGTTGTGATTGATATGCCGCTGCTTGATACCAGACGTGAGAAAAATCTGCTTGGAACGTTCATCAGTGATATTGTGCTGGCATTACTATCCTATGTGGCAGAGAATGAACGCCTTAACATCAGGCAAAGGCAGGCAGAGGGCATTGCGGCGGCAAAAGCAAGGGGTGTAAAATTCGGCAGACCGCCAAAACCATTGCCGGATAATTTCTATGAAGTTCATAAGGCATGGAAAAATAAGAAACTGACACAAAAAGAAGCCGCCAAAGCCTGTAACATGGCGGAAAGCACGTTTCATGACAAGGCTAAGAAATTCGGAAAAGATTAGGTTTTCGGGGAGATACGATAAATCGGAAAAGTGTACTTTTTCGATTTACTGCTCATTTAACCGATTGTATATAATTATACCAAAAATCTGCGAAAAAGCAAGAAATTTTGATGAAAAATCATTCTTCAAATTAGTTGCGAAAAAGTACACTTTATCTAAGGAGGAATTTCTAAAATGGCAAAGCAACCTAAATTAGTCACATGTAAACACTGTGGCGAGGAAATTGCGACAGGAGCAAAAGTATGTCCAAAATGTGGGGGCAAAAACAAAAAACCAATTTATAAGCGTCCTTGGTTTATTGTTCTTGTAGTTTTGATAGTTATTGGAGCGATAGGCAGTGCTGGGGGAAAAGATGAATCATCTAATACTGTAAGCAAGGAAAATAATACAACTACAAATGATACTGTTGCGGACAACAAAGATTCAAGCCAAAAGGAAGTAGAGGAAGAAATCAGTTATACCGCTTATAATGTTTCTGAGCTTATGGATGATTTAAACTCCAATGCTATGAAAGCAACTGATAAATATGAGAAACAATATGTAGAGTTGACTGGAAGATTAAACGTAATTGACAGCAGTGGAAAATATATTTCTATTACACCTGTCGATGATGAGTTTGCAATTATGGGTGTTCAATGCTATATAAAAAATGATGACCAAAAGACTGCGATTATGGATATGTCCATAGGAGATACAGTTATCGTCAAAGGAAAAATTACTGATGTCGGAGAGGTCATGGGATATTCTCTTGACATTGATGAAATTAGTAAATAAATTCATCCTTTAGCATATGACAGGATATGCTTTGTAAATGAATATTTGTAAACTTTTTAAACAGACCATTTTACTGGAAAGTAAAGCGGTCTGTTTTTTTCGGAAGTTTCCAGCGGAAGGTTCTGAAAAAATCGAAGAAGCGGAAAACGAGCGACCGGGAAAATTACGAGGTTCGGCTTCTTCGGGCGGGAGTACAGAGGGCGGCAAGCCCTTTGTGCAAGGGTACAGGGAGTGCAACATCCCTGTGCGGGTCAAGGGCGGCAGCCTTGCCCAGAGGAGTGTTGCCTGCGACACTCCATACTGGGTTATTACCTGACGCAAAAGCACAGCAAAATGCAGCTTCGCTGCCATTCCCCTTGTGGGGAAAATCTTGAAGAAACGGAGGGAAACAGTTTGAAATTGACAAAACACAACGGGCGTGCCGGGAAGCATGGCGTTTACAATCCGAAGCACAATGACCGCAGTTTTGATGTGAGCCACAGCGAACACATTGACGGGGAACGGGCGGAAAGAAATGTCTATTGGGACTGCTATAACGGGTACCGCCGGCTTGCAGAAAAGAACAGTGATGAAATCGAAATGGCTTCCACTTTTGAGGAAGTCGAACAGCTTTATTACCGCAACCGCTATACGGATTATACAATCGGGCAGAACGCCCGGAACGAAAAGAACCGACACACAGAACGGAACCGCACAACAGACGAAATCCTTAAAAATAAAAAGACCTGCCCAGAGGAAAGTTTACTGCAAATTGGGAAAATAGAGGAACACGCCCCAGCAGAAACGCTCTTTCTGATTGCAACGGAATTTTTTGCAGAATTTGAACAACGCTTCGGCTCCCATGTCCACATTCTGGACTGGGCGCTGCACATTGATGAAAGTACGCCCCATATCCATGAACGCCATGTTTTTGACTGTGAAAATCAGTATGGGGAGCTTTGCCCACAGCAGGAAAAGGCTCTGGAAGCCCTCGGCTTTGAACTGCCGGAGCCGGACAAAAAATCAAGCCGGTACAATAACAGGAAAATGACTTTTGACGCTGCCTGCCGGACTATGCTCTTTGATATTTGTAAAAAGCATGGGCTTCATCTGGAGGAAGAACCGGAATACGGCGGTCGCAAATATCTGGAAAAGCAGGACTTCATCTTAGCGAAACAAAAGGAAGAAATGGCGAAACAGTCCGGTCAGATTGAGTCCCAGAAAACGCTTATTCAAAGCCAGAAACAATCCATTCAATCACAGAGCGATATGATGTATCAGCAGCGAAAAGCGTTGCAGTTCCAGCAAAGCCGGATTGAAAAACAGGACGCAGCGATTCAGGAGAAAGAAGGAAAGCTGGAAGCATTGACCTTGAAGATTGATGATGTGGAATCCCTTATTGATGATGTTTCCGAAATTGCCTATGATAAGGCGGTGGAGGTTGTGAGTGATACTGTCCGGGTGGAAACGCACAGGCAGGACATTAAAATGGTGGAGCAGTCCAAAGCATGGGTACTCTCCCCGGAGCGTAAGGCTTCCCAAAAAGAAAGGGAATATGCTGCCGCCCGTCTGGACGGTGTGGTTACAAAAATCACAAAAGCCATGCAGACAGCAATGGCAGCGGTTAAGGCTACGCTGATGAAGCCGGAAGTCAGGAAAGCAAATACAGAGCAGATTAAGGAAAAAGCCAGAACGTCTATCCTTGATAAACTGCATAAAAATCAGGCTGATATTGCCCGGCTTGAAGCGGAAAGGAGAAATACGCTGCCACACAGAAAACAGGATATGGAACTTTAACAGGCACTTGCCATTTTCGATTGAGAATGATGAGTGCCTTTTTATTTTGGAGGTATTGATTTGAATGTGTTTGAAGCAGTAAAGCAGTCTGCCACGACAAGGCAGGCTGCGGAGCATTACGGAATAAAGGTCAGAAGAAATGGGATGGCGGTCTGTCCATTCCACAATGACAAAAATCCCAGCATGAAACTGGATAAGCGTTTTCACTGCTTTGGCTGCGGAGCAGACGGGGATGTGATTGATTTTACCGCCCGGCTGTTCGGACTTGGCTTGAAAGAAGCGGCTGAAAAACTGGCAGATGATTTTTTCATCACTTATGACAGCAGAGGCAGAGCGTCCCTGAAAGAATCTGTCCGGGCAAAGCTAAAACTGGCACAGAAAAAGCAGTCCAGACAGGAAGAGAGGGACTGTTGCCGGGTGTTGTGCGACTATCTCCATTCCCTGTATGAATGGAAAAAAAGATATGCTCCGAAGCCGGAAGATACCGAATGGAATCCGTTGTTTGTGGAAGCATTGCAGCGGACTTCTTATGTGGAGTATCTTCTGGATATATTTCTCTTTGGGGATACGGAAGAAAAAGAATGGATTGTACGGGAGCATGGAAAGGAGGTCAGAAAACTTGGAGAACGATTATCAGAAATCAACAGAAACCGGGGAAGAAACAATGTTACCGACATCAGGGAACACCGAACCGGCAGGGAGCGTGGCAGAAGTCCGGGATATGCTGGAGCTGAACGATAAAGGGAATGTGAAGAATACGATTGGGAACTGCCTGACGGTCTTTCAGTATGACCCGGTATTGTCCCATGCAGTCCGCTACAACCTGCTGACAGAGCGTGTGGACGTTGGAAAGCCACTGTGGTGGGTAAAGAACTCCCCTGCCCTTACGGACACTGATATATGTTATTTCATGTACTATCTGGAAAAGAATTACGGTCTTACCAGTGAGAAAAATATCCAGAAGGCAATCCGGCTGACCGCCGACCAGAACCGCTACCACCCGGTAAGGGATTACTTAAATTCCCTCTGCTGGGACGGGAAAGAACGTATCAGTCACGCCCTTTCCCATTTTCTTGGTGCGGAAGAAAGCGGTTACTGTCGGGAAGCCTTGCGGCTTTTCATGCTGGGTGCAATCCGCCGGGTATTTGAGCCGGGATGTAAATTTGAGGTCATGCTCTGTCTGGTGGGCGGTCAGGGTGCCGGAAAATCCACCTTTTTCCGTCTGCTTGCAGCCAAAGATGACTGGTTTACAGATGATTTGAAGAAGCTGGATGATGACAATGTTTACCGCAAATTGCAGGGGCACTGGATTATTGAAATGTCGGAAATGCTTGCTACCGCCAATGCAAAGAGCATAGAGGAAATCAAATCTTTTCTGAGCCGGTCAAAGGAAGTCTATAAAGTTCCCTATGATACGCACCCGGCTGACCGTATGCGTCAGTGCGTGTTTGGGGGAACATCCAACACCATAGACTTTCTCCCTCTTGACCGAACCGGGAATCGGCGTTTCCTGCCGGTCATGGTGGAGCCGGACAAGGCAGAGGTTCATATCCTTGCGGATGAAGCCGGTTCAAGGGAATATATTGGGCAGATGTGGGCGGAAGCAATGAATATTTACCGGAGAGGGGACTATTCCCTTTCTTTTTCCCCTGCCATGCAGGACTATCTGAAAGAATATCAGGCTGTTTTTATGCCAGAGGATACAAAGGCTGGCATGATACAGGAATTTCTGGATGATTTTAAGGGAAATATGGTCTGCTCCAAACAGCTTTACAAAGAAGCTCTGAACCATGCCTTTGAAGAACCGAAGCAATGGGAAATCCGGGAAATCAACGATATTATGAACCACTCTGTTTCCGGCTGGCAGGCATTTAAGAATCCCAGACGCTTTCCCGGATATGGCAGACAGAAAGGCTGGGAACGTGCAACCGGCACTGACAATCTGCTTGGGAATGGAACAGAGGGTTTTACGGAACTGACAGAGGAAGAAGCCCGTCAGATGGAGCTTGTCTTTGAAAAATAGGAACGGGTTGCAGGTCTGGTTCATGCTTCGTTGCAGGGCATGTTGTCGGGGAAATTTCCTTGATTTTGCAAGGTATTTGCTGTACCGGCAACCATAACAACCAAATAATAATAAAAAAAGAAAACAGGAACAGATACAACCATAACTGCCTGACAAAACAGGAATCTGCATTTTTTTACGTCCGTTGCCGGACTTCGTTGCAGCTTCTTCCTTGTCGGGCATATTTTTTCGGGAGGAAATGCCTATGGCAGAAAAAAAGAAGAAAGACAGTACAGGAAACAATAAGGTGCAGTTTATTGTGGTGCGTGAGTTTGCCGGAAAGCAGACCATGAAAGAAGCCTTTGAACATCTGATTGAAAAGCAGACATGTAGACAGTTTGAAGAATGGCTGGATAAAAAAGCGTCATAAAAAGGTTGAAATACGGGCAGGGGCATGGTATTATAATAGTGTCATGTCCCTGTTCATAGAAGGAGAACACTATGAACAGGAAATCAAAACCAAATCAGAAAATAACTGCCCTTTATTGCAGGCTGTCCCTTGAGGATGGCGGGAACACCGAGAGCATGAGTATCAGCAACCAGAAACTTATGCTTACTGAATATGCTGAAAAAAACGGGATGTTCCAGTATGAATATTACGTGGATGACGGTTATACGGGGAGGAACTTCAACCGCCCCTCTTTCCAGCGGATGATAACTGACATTGAAGCCGGGAAAATCGGCTGTGTCATTACCAAAGACCTTTCAAGGCTTGGCAGGAATTATATTGAAGCCGGCAGTTATATCGAAATCTTTTTCCCAAAACACAAAGTAAGGTATATCGCAATTACAGATGGCGTGGACAGCCTGACAAGGCAGGAAATGGACATCACTCCGTTTAAAAATATCCTGAATGACATGTACAGCCGGGACATTTCAAAGAAAGTGCTGGCGGGGCGTATGACACGCTCCAGACAGGGGAAATTTGGGGGAGGACAGCCGCCGCTTGGTCTGATGCGTGACCCGGAGGATAACGGTCATCTGATTATAGACCCGGAAACCGCCCCGGTTATCCGGCATATCTATGACCTTGCCCTTGACGGACTGGGGTGTATGCGGATTGCAAAACGGCTTATGGAAGAAAAAATCCCTATCACAAGAGTAAAAAGCGGTACGAACTGTGATGTGAATTACTATTCGTGGGGCAGTTCAAGAATTAACCATATCCTGCGGAACCCGTTCTACAAAGGCTCCCATTTAGTCTGCCGAACACACCAGAAAGGTATCCGTTCCAACACTTATGACATTATTGCCAGAGAGGATTGGGAAGTGATTGATAACTGCCATGAAGCAATCATCTCACCGCAGGAGTGGGAACGGGTACAGGAAATCATTGACCGCAGACCGCCGGTCATGCAGGGCAATAATTGTCCGTTTTACAATCTTTTTCATGGCATTGTCTACTGTGCCACCTGTGGGAAATCCATGCAGGTGCGTTATGAAAAAGTGGGAAGAACCGGAAAAAACCGGTTTACGGGGGAAGAACGGGAACCCATTGACAAAGCCTATTATATCTGCCAGACCTACAATCGGTTAGGGAAAAATGCCTGCACCAGCCACAAAATAGAAGCAAGGGATTTGTATAACCTTGTTTTGAATGATATTCAGGAGCTGTCCGCTATGGCACTGAAAGACGCTGATATGTTCTACCAGCGGTTGAGCAGACGCATGGAACACCGCTATCTTGCTGATATTTCAGAAATCAAAAAGGAACTGGCACAGATAGAGGCAAGAAATAAAGAGATTGATGATATGTTTTTCAGCCTTTATACCGACAAGTCAAAAGGCATATTGACGGAGCAGCGTTTTATGAAGCTGACAGCGGCTTTGGAAACAGAACAGGAACAGAATCAATGCCGGGGACAGGAACTTACGCTGATGATGCGGCAGTCTGACGGACAGGAAAACGATGTAAAATCTTTTATCAAGGAAATCCGGCAGTACGCCACAATCAAGGAGCTGGACGAAGCGGTGCTGAACCGTCTTGTTGACCGTATTCTGATAGGCGAAGTCAGAAAAGAGGGCAGGCAGAAGTATCAGGAAGTCAAAATCATCTATAACTTTGTTGGAGAAATTCAGGAATAATGGAATAAATGAGTTCATAACCTCTCACCTGATGGTGGGAGGTTATGCATTGTCAGAAACTATTTCATTAAAATAAAAAATACGGAAACAATGCGGGCACCGTTTCCGCTAAAAAACCATTGTTTTTTGTTCGTCAATGACTATTATACCACCATTCTGTCAAAAATCAATCTATTTTCGATATTTGTTGCAAAGGTAAGATATGGTTTTTGAAACAAAGCGGTAGCTTTCCATGATAGTATCGTTCTTTTCAAAATATATTTTATGTCTTGACATCCGATTTGTGAACAGTTCATTCAGTTCGCTGATGCCCTTTTGTTTCATACCTTTGCTTTTAATGAGCCGGACATACACATATACTAAACAGATAAAATCATGGATAACGGGATTGCTCATCCATTTTTCTTTTTGGTTTTGTGATATGGTTTTTATTTTAGCAAGCTCGGTCTGTATTTCTTTGGTTTTGTGGATTGTGATATGATAAGGCGCTTTCAGGCTGTTCAGCAGGCAGTTGTTATGTGCAGCCGCATTCCGCAAAAATTTGACAGACCAGAGGAAACTGCTGTAATCTTCTGGAGATTTGTAAATGGAATAATATAGCTGGTATAAATCAATAAATTTTCCAAAAGACAATACTTCGACAATTTCCCACATGGCATAGCTGTCATCCGCTTCCTTTCGTTTCCTGATAAGGTCGCTGGCGGCAGAATTGCCAATTTTATCATACAAATCTTTCCGTCTTGTATAATCTGTATCCAGATATTTCTGGACAATCGAATATCCGTCCTCATCAGCATTATTGCTTAAATCAAACAAAATCTTTGTTTTTAAAGCGTGTTCAATATCAAGTGCCATAGAAAGTATCAGTTTACGCAAATGCATATCCAGAGTAGACAGTTCCTGCAAATAAGAAAAGTCGAGGTTCACATATTGACCGGCTTTTGCAGGGATTCGATATTTCTCATAATTTTTCCCATATGACTTGAGTTTAAAATAATAATTATTGTGCCTTAAAAAATCAGCGGCTTCTTTTTCTGAAACATATTGGAAGGTTATGTTCTTACTTTTCATGTCCTCAATTTGTTCTTCTATCGTTAGCTTTGGCTTCTTCATAATATAAAATTCCCCAATGGTTATTGTTCTGTCTGAGATAGAGATTATCACAAAAGCCTTAATTCGACAATATTATTCGATAAAAATTCAATTCATCACTTGACAATGTGGCAAAGAACTGATGAGCCGGGATGAGCTTGCGGTCATGGACGGTGACAAGTGTATCTTACAGCTCCGCGGGGTGCGCCCGTTTTTAAGCAATAAGTTCGACATCACCAGCCATAAGCGCTACAAGGAGCTGTCAGACTATGACAAAAAGAATACTTTCGATGTGGAAGGGTATCTGGGACACAGGCTTAAGCTGCGGGCGGATGAGGAGTTTGAAGTGATTGTGGTGGATGGAATCACGGAAGATGTGGGAAATGAAAGAAGTACGGGGGAATAAGGCGTACAGGAAAGGCATCGGAGAGGGATTTTTTTGGAAGGAAAAAGGGTAAAAAATAAGCCTGCAGGGAAGTGGTGCAGGCAGACAGGGGGGATATGGACAGGCATACAATAGGGGACCTGCACCAGATGCAGTCGCTGCCTTTGGCGGCAAAGATACGGATGACGGAATACCGGATACGGCAGTGGGTGGAGAACTACGGGGAAGACGGCGTGTATGTCAGCTTCAGCGGCGGGAAGGACAGTACCGTGCTCCTTGACATGGTAAGGAAAATTTACCGGGGGGGGGTAAAAGCCATATATGTGGACACCGGGCTGGAGTACCCGGAGATACGGGAGTTCGTAAAGCTCCATGGAAATGTGGAGGTGCTCCGCCCGAAGATTAACTTCCGGCAGGTCATTGAAAAATACGGGTACCCGTTCATCGGCAAGGAAGTGGCAGGATGTGTTTACGGTGCGCGCAGGTACATGGAGAGGCTGGCATGTGGCGAAGTGCCCGGCACAGGTGGGAAAGTGCCGGTGCGCTACCTGATCCTGCAGGGGAAATACCCCCATAAGGAAAAAGGGAAGGAAACGGCAGAGTATTCAAGGCTGTACAACAAGGAAAGGTATAGGTTTTTCCTTGAAGCGCCTTTTGAGATTTCAGACAGGTGCTGCGATGTGATGAAAAAGGCGCCCATGCACAGCTATGCGAAAAGGACAGGCAGGGTGCCGATGACGGCGCAGATGGCAAGCGAAAGCCGCCTAAGGACGGCCAACTGGCTGAAAAACGGGTGCAACGGATTTGGGATGAAGAGCCCTGTCAGCAACCCGATGTCCTTCTGGGTGGAGCAGGACGTGCTGGAGTATATCTACCATAACCATCTCCCGATAGCCCCTGTATATGGGGAAGTGCGGGCGGAAGACCCGGATGGGAGGGAATGGGAAGGGCAGGGGGGCAGGCCGGACGCGGGGATTTTTGACAGGGACAGGCCTGTTTATACGACCACAGGGTGCAGCAGGACAGGGTGCGTCTGGTGCGGCTTTGGGTGCCACAGGGAAAAATCCCCCAACCGGTGGGAGGCTGCGGAAAAATATTCCAACCCGGCAATCATTGACTATATGCTCCGGGGCGGCA
>OFFY01000407.1_pt1 | contig 44354 bp, 39 predicted proteins | sample 1521481 | NCBI WGS metagenome assembly OFFY01 (sample SAMEA3504117, study PRJEB24116) | mouse gut metagenome | biome: mouse gut; feature: mouse-associated habitat; material: faeces | place: Denmark | collected 2011
TTGAGTTTCACCGTTGCCGGCGTACTCCCCAGGTGGAATACTTAACGCTTTCGCTGTATCACCCAGGCATCATTCTGCCCGGACAATTAGTATTCATCGTTTACTGCGTGGACTACCAGGGTATCTAATCCTGTTCGATACCCACGCTTTCGTGCATGAGCGTCAGTCGGGCGCCGGTATGCTGCCTTCGCAATCGGAGTTCTGCGTGATATCTATGCATTTCACCGCTACACCACGCATTCCGCATACTTCTCGCCCACTCTAGAAAACCAGTTTCAACGGCCGGCCGGGGTTGAGCCCCGACATTTTACCGCTGACTTGACTTTCCGCCTGCGCACCCTTTAAACCCAATAAATCCGGATAACGCTCGCATCCTCCGTATTACCGCGGCTGCTGGCACGGAGTTAGCCGATGCTTTTTCTTCGGGTACTCGCATCTGCGTACACGTACGCCTTATTGCTCCCCGACAAAAGAGGTTTACAATCCGTAGGACCGTCTTCCCTCACGCGACTTGGCTGGTTCAGGCTCTCGCCCATTGACCAATATTCCTCACTGCTGCCTCCCGTAGGAGTCTGGTCCGTGTCTCAGTACCAGTGTGGGGGACCTTCCTCTCAGAACCCCTACGCATCGTCGCCTTGGTGGGCCGTTACCCCGCCAACTAACTAATGCGCCGCATGCCCATCCATGACCGGATCGCTCCTTTGACTCCCGAGAGATGTCTCCCGGGGGTGTTATGCGGTATTAGACGGAATTTCTCCCGCTTATCCCCCTGTCATGGGCAGGTTGCATACGTGTTACTCACCCGTGCGCCGGTCGCCGGCAAGAAAAGCAAGCTTTCCTCCCGCTGCCCCTCGACTTGCATGTGTTAAGCCTGTCGCTAGCGTTCATCCTGAGCCAGGATCAAACTCTTCGTTGTTGTTATCTCGTTTTTCTTTTCTTCTTGTTAAAAAAGAGCAGAGAAACGGAATCTTCATTTGTTGTTGTTCCGTTCCGAGACGCAGTTCCGTCCGCTTCTTTGCAGAAGACCGGACTTCGACCTGCCGTGAGCTGACCGCCGGACCCCAAGGACCGCTTGACTTATTTTCGGTTTAAGGAATCTTGACTAAGGGTCATTGTTTCGTTCGTTTTGACTCTTGTACTGTTTGTCTTTTTCCTTGTCTTGATTGCAATTATTTCAATGTTCTCTGCCGGCGGCGCGGCGTCTTTTCCGCGAGCCGAAAGTTTTGCAAAGTTACGGCGAAAATTTCATTCCACCAAACTTTTTCAAACTTTTTTTTGTTTTTTCTTCAGCGGCGGTCTCTTCCGCCGCGACTCCGAGGGGTTGTCCCTCAAAAGCGAGTGCAAAGGTACAGCCTTTTGGCGTTCCCACCAAATATTTTCGCATCTTTTTTCACGGAAATTTTCATACCCGCAGCTAAATACCTGCACACCACCAATTTCACGACGCAAAAAAATATCGCCCACAAGGCGATATCTCTTTATTACTTAAATATCCTTGCGGAACGCTCTGCGCCGACGATGCTGTCTGTGCGGGAAATATTGCCACTGAAGCCGAACCGAATCATTGCCCTCAAGCTCAAGATTACTTTCCGCAACACGGAACCCGTGAGCATTGTACACAGGAATAAGGTCATCAAATATCAGCGCATTGACGCCACGATTCATATATTCCGCCTTTACCGCAATCAGCATCAGGTCGACGGTATCATTCTTGCCATATATGCTGCGAAGCAAATGATACCACCCGAAAGGAAACAGACGGCCCTTTGATTTACGCAACGCAGCCGACAACGACGGTATGGAAATACCCAACGCCACAAGCTCACCGGCGCCATCCACGATTACGCTCAAGCAATCCAACCGCAGAATGTCGAGATACTTCTTTATATAATAGTCTATCTGACGTTGCGTAAGGGGGGAATATCCATACAACTTATCGTAAGCTTCATTTATCAAATCGAACAACGGCTGCCCGTATTGCTCCTTGAGTTTCTTTCGGGAGGTGAACTTTATAGAACGCAAACCATACTTCTCGCGTACGATATTGGATATGCGCTTGAACTTCTCAGGCACCTCCGACGGAACATCCACCCGGTATTCAACCCAGTCAACATCCTTGACATACCCAAGACGCGACAAATGCTCCGGATAATAAGGATAGTTATATATAGTCGCCATCGTGCCCATCTCGTCAAATCCGTCCACGAGCATCCCCTCATGGTCCATATCCGTAAATCCCATAGGACCTATCATCTCGGACATACCATGCTGCCGCGCCCAGTCTTCAGCTGCCGCAAACAACGCCGCCGACACTTCAGCATCGTCAACGAAATCCACGAATCCGAAACGCGCTTCCTTCTTGCCGGAACGTTCATTGACCACATTATTAATAATAACAGCGATTCTGCCCACCGGCTTACCGTCGCGATAAGCCATGAATGCCTGAGCATCGCAATACTCAAATGCGGGATTCTTATCAGGCATAAGCGTCTCGACCTCATCAAATATCAAAGGCGGGACGAAATAAGGCGACTGACTGTACAAATCAATTCCGAAACGCACGAATTTCTTCAGCGGCTTCGGCTCATGGGGTATAGCTACTACATTTACTGACATGACACTATGGAAATGGCTTGATTGGCGGGGGTGGTCTGCGCGGGCGCCCATGACGAGCTGAACCAAACCAACAAAGCTATCATAAGCAACAAGAACGCTATGATGGCTATATAAAATTTATGGTCGGAACGGTGGGCTAACGCCATACGCAACTGATGCACACTACGGTAGCGATGCGCCGGGTCAGGATTGCAACATTTGTCGGCAACCTTACGCAGATACGCCGGAGCGTCAGACACGTGGTCAAGCACCTCAGACAGCACCTTACCAAAACTATAAATATCTTCGGTGGCCTCGGCGGGCGACAGATGCTCGCACTGGTCAAAACCCACATCGATAAGCTTCAAATTACCTATATTCTCAGTGAATATGATGGTCTCGGGACGTATCGGGAAATGAACAATATGGTTGCGCTGTATATAATCCATGGCATCGACGAGCTGCGTACACACCTTATCGAGATGAGCTGAATCGACCTTACCGGAATCAATAAGCTTACGCAGAGAATCGCCATACACATCATCAGTGATTATGCATCGTCCGAGTCCCGGCACATCCTCGTAATCATTAATCATCACGATGTTGGAGTGCGCGAGATTATAGCGCACGTCAAACTCCTTCTCAATCATAGCCTGGAAACGCGGATCATCCTTATAAGCCGGCTTAAGAGTCTTAAGCATGAGCCACTTGCCATGCTTCTTTGCCGTGTACACATCGTAGAACTCTTCGTCCCATTCAGGCAGAAGCTCTATTTCGGTCCATTTCTGTTGTGATTCTTCCATGACTACCAGATAGATGCATCCTTGTACACAAACAGATTGCCGGTCACCGTATCGGTAAGATACAGATAATCGGGCGTAAGAGTCACCTCATAAATGCGTGTGGTCGTGCGGTAATACACATACAGCAGCGTACCGTAATTATCATCGAGCAGATCCCAGGTAATGCGATTCTCAGTCCAGCCATAGTTGGTATAATAGCCATAATACCCTCTACCTCCGGACTTGAACTCATATTCCTCGATGTTATATTCGTTCTCGATAGGAATTCCGTTGACAGACACCAACGTCCAACGGCCCTCTATGGGTGAATAGTCGTAATACTCGTCGCCGCACGATGTCAGGGAGAGTGCAGTGAGTATCACCACAAGCAGCGACAACAGATATTTCTTTTTTGTCATATTTACGTTCTGTAATTTTCTTTATTGTTTTACGTATGATGCAAGCACATAGGTGCTTTAGAGTGCAAAAATAGCTATTAATTTTCACATTTCACGCAATTATCCATTTTTAGCGGCTTTTTGTCAACATATTATCGGTGGGGTGATGATTTTTATTTATTTTTGCCCGCAAATCAATACGTAAAGCCCATAGACAGCAATGAACATAACCAAAATATTGAGTAAGCTGTTTGCGCACCGCATCACTGCAGCCCGCCGGTGGGCCGAGAACCGCGAAGGGGTGCAGCGCGCCGAGCTGGCACGCATGATCAAGACCGCCGCACGCACCGAATGGGGCACGAGCCACGGATATGCCGACATACGCTGCTACGAGGATTATAGGGAACGCGTACCGGTCACCCCCTACGAAACATTGCGGCCAATGGTGATGCGCATGATCAAGGGCGAACGCAATCTGCTGTGGCCCGGACGCACCATGCGGTTCGCACAATCATCGGGCACCTCCGACGGAAAAAGCAAATATATACCAATCACTGACGAATCGCTGCATCGCAGCCACTACCGCGGTGGAGGCGATGTGGTGGCACACTATCTGCACCAACACCCCGACAGCCGCCTGTTTTCCGGCAAAAGCTTCATTCTCGGCGGCAGCTTCGCCAACGAGCTCAACCTTCCGGCACACTCCAAAGTAAAGGTAGGCGACCTGTCGGCAAATCTAATCGACCACATCAATCCACTCGTGGAACTGCTAAGGGTGCCGCGGCGCGATATAGCCCTGATGAGCGACTGGAGCCGCAAGCTGCCGGCACTGGCTGAAGCCGCAATGCGCCAAAATGTAACGAATATATCAGGCGTACCATCATGGTTTCTCACCGTACTGCGGGAGATACTGGAACGTAGCGGTGCAAAACACCTGCATGAAGTGTGGCCCAATCTCGAAGTGTTCTTCCACGGAGGCATATCCTTCGCCCCATACCATGCGCAGTACGACGGAATCATCGACCCCACCCGTATGTGCTACATGGAAACATACAACGCCTCAGAAGGCTTCTTCGCCCTTCAGGACAACCCCGAAAGCCATGCCATGCTCCTGCTGATGGATGCCGGCACATTCTTTGAATTCATTCCCGCCGACAGCCCATCAGCCCTACCCATTCCCGCCTGGGAAGTGGAACAAGGCAAGATATACGCCTTGGTAATAACCAGCTGCAACGGACTTTGGCGCTACCCGTTGGGCGACACAGTACTTGTGGAAAGCACCTCACCGCTGCGAATCACCATAGCCGGACGCACCAAGCATTTCATAAACGCATTCGGCGAAGAGGTAATGGTCTACAACACCGACGCCGCCCTTGCCAAGACATGCGACGCCCTTCACTGCGAAGTGCTGAACTACACAGCCGCGCCGGTGTACACTACAGGCAAATCGCACGGACGGCATGAATGGCTCATAGAATTCTCGACCATTCCCGAGGATATGGATGAGTTTGCCATGGTTCTCGACCGATACCTGCAACAGGAAAACAGCGACTATCAAGCCAAACGCTCGGGCGATATATTTCTCGACCGTCTCAGCGTGGTCAAAGCCGCACCCGGATTATTTGACCGCTGGCTGGCATCAACCGGCAAGCTCGGCGGTCAACGCAAAGTACCGCGCCTATGCAACGACCGCCATCTGATGGACCGAATGCTCGAAATGAACAATCAATAACCCGCACACGTATATAGTACAATATACACCTTTTTAACAACACTACATTATGCGCCTGAAAACACTACTCGTAGGCATAGCCCTGATCAGCTGCACTCTGCCGGCAGCACACGCCGAAGGCATAAAACCCAACGTAGACCGCAACACCATAGAATCGGCATCACGGGAATCCGGATATGTTTCGCTGCTCTCCCGCTTCAAATCCGGAGAGACACTGCCCATACAAGACATGGCAACCGTGTACTACGGCTCGGCACTTGCCCCCGGTTTCAATCCCGACAAGCGATATGACGATGTGATGACGTCTTACGATTCCGGCAACATAGCCAAAGCCCACGAGCTCGCCGCAGCCGCATTGGAAAGCGACCCCACCAACCTGACCCTGCTATTCAAAGCCTACGCCAGCGCCGCCGCATCCACGGATCCTGCGGTCAACACCAAGGCTTCCGTCTACCAATCGCGCCTGTTGCAAATATGCGACCTCATATTGGCATCCGGTCTCGGAGTCACCGATTCAAGCCCATATATAGTGGTTAGACCCGCAGATATGGACGAATTCTTAGTCAAATACATTCAGCCGGCACAAATCGTCGGCAAATCAAAGATAGGCAAACTCGAAGCCGCTAAAGTGGTAATAGACGGTGTGCCTGACGAAGTGATTCTATATTTCAACCAATTTAAATAATCCTGTCCATCATGAAAACATCCAAATTAATAGCGGCAGCATTGATAGCAGTCGGGCTTCTTGCGCTCGGATTATGCATACGCAGCGGACTCAAATCATTCAACGACAGCCAGCGCACGGTAGAAGTGCGAGGACTTGCCACCCGCGAAGTGCCTGCCAACCATGTGACATGGCCTATCGTGTTCAAGCAGGTAGGCAATGACCTGCCCACCGTCTATGCTGCCGTATCCTCCACCAACGAAGCTATCGTAGCTTTCCTTAAAGCAAACGGCATTGACGATAAAGAAATCTCCGTGAGCGCACCCTCGATGACCGACCTCCGCACCGACCGCTACAATACCCAGCCCATCCCATACAACTATAGCGTGACATCCGTGGTTACGGTAAGCTCCTCTCAGGTCGACAAAGTACACGGACTAATCAATCGTCAGGGAGAACTGCTACAGAAAGGCATCGCCATCATATCGTCGGACTACAGCAATCAGATTACCTACGAGTACACCGACCTAAACTCCATAAAGCCCGAGATGATTGCCGAAGCCACCCAGAACGCACGTGAAGCCGCCAAGAAATTCGCCGATGACTCCGACAGCAAAATCGGAAAAATCAAATCGGCACGTCAAGGACAATTCTCCATAGAGGACCGCGACGCATACACTCCCTACATCAAACAAGTCAGGGTGGTGACTTCGCTCACATACTTCCTCGAAGACTAATACCGCCACCCCATAAACTGCGGGACGTATGAGAAAGAACGCTATTCTCATCCGTCCCGCAGCTTTTTACCCATCCGCAGCTATCATTGCACAGCATTCCAATTTTGCCAAGCCGATATTTTAGCGTACTTTTGGACTGAATTTCACACGTCACGCCATGACCATAAAGGACTTCAACCCTAACTCATCCCGAATCGTAGCTTTACGCAAGGAGTGGGAACGCCTGTCTCCCGACATGTCGCCATTCCTGTATTTCGACTATCAGCGCAACATATTCCGTGAACTACGGTTCAAGAACCTGCTGCAGCTCAAGCGCAACATGCTGCGTTGCGTAGTGGACACCGACGGGTCAATCATAGCTATACTCCCAATTGAACGCCGCATTACAGACGGACGCTACACACTCACATGCGCCATCAAAGGCTGCGGTATAACCGACGCCATATTCGCACCGTCGCTGGACGACACCACTAAGCTAAAAGCCGTACAGACACTCATCGACAGCCTTGGACACAACTACCGGTTGTCGCGTCTGCATCAAGACTCGCCCCTTCTGCTTGACCAGCGGGTCAAGGACAAAGCGTACAAGACATGGAGTTGCTATAAAATTTCATTCGGGGACGATTACGATACATGGTTCCGTTCACTTTCTTCATCAGTAAGACAGAATGTACGCACTGCATACAACCGTCTTGCACGTGAGAGCAAGACGGCACGATTAATCGTGCCGTCGCAACTCCCCGCCGACGAAGCCAAGAGACTGAAGCGCGCCTGTCTCGACCTTTATATCAACCGGCAGATTGACTGCTACACAACCGGCAAGGGACGTATCGGCAAATTGATGAAACGTCTTAAATTCCGGTTCATGAGCCATGATACACGTTCATTGCGCAACAATGCCAACGCTGAATTTTACATCCTTGAAATCGACGGAGCTATAGCGGCATTCATGGCAGGATATACCTCCCGTTCAGGCAATATGGTAGTAATACCTCGTCTCGCCATCGACCCCGCATACCGGTTCTACTCTCCGGGCTACATACTCATAGCCGAAACCATCAGGCATCTCATGCAGCACTCCTCCATACGCACACTCGACCTGAGCCGAGGGGATGAAAAATACAAGCGCGACCTTGGCGGAACCGAATACCTCACTTACTACTCACGCTCCTGACCGTCGCCGAGCCAACATCCACCGAGATACCGACAGCACATATATCATCTTGACTGATGCCCGCTCAAAGCAGGTCAAAAATTTAACGATATACCGTAAACTTTTTATATCTTTGCAGATGAATAACTAAACGATTGATTATGGACTTATTCGACAAAATCAGCAGCGATATAAAATCGGCTATGCTCGCCAAGGAAAAGGTGCGTCTCGAAACGCTCCGCGGCATAAAAAAAGAATTTCTTGAAGCCAAAACAGCCAAAGGCTCCGACGGAACCCTATCCGATGAGCAAGCCACGAAAATACTTGCAAAAATGGCTAAGCAGCGTCGCGAAACAGCCGTGATATACTCCGAGCAGAACCGCCCCGAACTCGCCGACAACGAACTCGCCGAAGCTGCCGTAATCGAAGAATACCTTCCCAAGCAGTTAAGCGACGAGGAGCTAACCGCCGAACTGCGCAAAATAATCGAGCAGACCGGTGCCACATCGCAGAAAGAGATGGGCAAGGTAATGGGCGTAGCATCGAAAGCCCTTGCCGGACGCGCCGATGGCAAAGTAATCTCAGCCAAGGTACGCGAACTGCTCGCATAAGCATCATCCTGTAGATAAAGACTAATCAAGCCCATAGGGCTATAATCACAACCAATATAACCAACCACGATTATGCTAACCATACAGCAAATCAAAGAAAATCCGCAATATATCATTGAGCGCCTTGCCGTGAAAGGCTTCGATGCCAATGAAGCAGTGACCCGCGTGCTCGCTCTCGACAACCGCCGTCGCGAACTGCAACTCTCCAACGACACCAAAGCTGCCGAGCTGAAACAATACGCCGCAAAAATCGGCGCACTCATGAAGCAGGGACAGAAAGAGGAAGCCGATGCCGCCAAGGCGACAGTTGCAGAACTAAAGGAAGCCCAGAAAATTATAGCCGACGAGCTTGCCGAAGTGGAGACAGCCATACGCGACCTCCTGTTGTCAGTTCCCAATATCCCCTGCACAATGGTGCCTGAAGGGCGCACTGCCGAGGACAATGTAGTGGAAAAAACAGGTGGTCCCATGCCCGAACTACCCGCCGACGCGCTACCCCACTGGGATCTCGCAAAGAAATATAACCTCATCGACTTCGACCTCGGTGTGAAAATCACCGGAGCCGGATTCCCCGTCTACATAGGCAAAGGAGCACGTCTGCAACGCGCGCTCATACAATTCTTCCTCGACGAAGCCGGAAAAGCGGGATACCTCGAAATCCAGCCCCCTTACGTGGTCAACGAAGCATCGGGTTACGGCACAGGTCAGCTCCCCGACAAAGAGGGTCAGATGTATTTCGTGAATGAGGATAACCTCTACCTCATCCCTACGGCAGAAGTACCGGTGACCAACATCTACCGCGATGTAATCCTCTCTGACGATGCCCTCCCCAAAAAGAATTGTGCCTATTCGGCTTGCTTCCGCCGTGAAGCCGGAAGCTACGGTAAAGATGTGCGCGGGCTCAACCGTCTGCACCAGTTCGACAAGGTAGAGATAGTACGCATCGAGAAGCCCGAGAACTCCTACGCCGCGCTTGAGGAGATGAAGGACCACGTACAAGGATTGCTCGAATCGCTCGGATTGCCTTGGCACATATTGCGTCTCTGCGGTGGCGACATGAGTTTCACCTCTGCCATAACATTTGACTTTGAGGTATATTCGGCAGCCCAGAAACGCTGGCTCGAGGTATCATCCGTATCCAACTTCGAAACATATCAGGCAAACCGTCTGAAATGCCGCTACCGCGATGCCGACAAGAAAATACGCCTGTGCCACACCCTCAACGGTTCGGCACTCGCACTCCCCCGCATCATGGCAGCGTTGCTTGAAAACAACCAGACACCACAGGGCATAGTAGTGCCGGAATGCCTGCGTAAATACACCGGTTTCGACATTATCGACTGATAAACGTGAAAAAAAAGACTATATGGGACCTCGGGCGCGACACTGTGGAGCAGTATCGCGCCCGTCCTAAATTACCGATAGTGATGGTTCTCGATAATGTGCGCTCCCTCAACAACATCGGCGCCATATTCCGCACATCCGATGCTTTTCTTGTGAACAGAGTGATGCTATGCGGCATAACCGCCACACCACCCTCGCCGGAAATACACAAGACCGCCCTCGGAGCCGAGGATTCTGTTGCCTGGGAATACTTCCCATCCACCATGGAGTGTATCGAACACCTTAAAGCCGAAGGTTACACCATCTGTGTGCTCGAGCAGGTAAAACATAGCGTTGAGTTACAGGATTTCCAGCCCGATAATGCCGGAAAATACGCCATAGTAGCCGGACACGAGGTACACGGCGTAGACCCGCAGGTGGTCGACGCTTCCGATATATGCCTTGAAATACCGCAATTCGGCACCAAGCACTCACTCAATGTCTCTGTTTCAGCCGGTATAGCACTCTGGCATCTCTTTACCTATCTGCACAGATAGGGCAGATATTCGCCGTCACATACCTTTTTGTTCCAAGGCTTTACGGGCTTGGACAGCATCGGCATGCAGTTGGGTAGTCAAAGATTCAATGGAATCGAAACGCCGCTCATCACGCAGGCGTTTCACGAACTCCAACCTCACCTCTTCACCATAAATATCCCCGCTAAAATCAAATATGTGGGCTTCGACACTCACGGCATCGCCATCATCTACTGTCGGTCGGCACCCTATGTTCACCATCGAAGCATGATTCGAGCCGTCGACAAGCGTCACGCGGCAGGCATACACTCCGGCTGCCGGCACCAGTTTCTGTTTTTCACCTACCTCTATGTTTGCTGTAGGGAAACCCAACTTTCGACCGAGACGCTTACCAGGCACCACACGCCCGGCTATGGAGTAACAGCGTCCCAAAGCCACACGCGCCTGCTCGACATCACCATTTTCAAGCATACTCCGCACCCTTGACGAACTCACATTGCCACATTCGGCAATGGACTCGGTTCCTACAACCACATCCATGCCCAGTCCACGCGCTATATCATGATACTGCCTTGCATCCTGAAGCCTATCGCTTCCAAACCGGTGATTGAAACCCATATACATCACCCCCACACCATATTTATCGCGAAGCATCGCCATAAAATCTCGTGCTGTAAGTCGGCGCAATGCATCATCAAAATCCAGCATCACCACATCACCGGCGAAACACCTTTCAAGCATCTCTCGCCGCTCACTTGCCGTAGTCAGCAATTTGGGTGCATTTGCCGGATTAACTACCTCCAGCGGATGCCGGAGAAATGTCACTACCATGGGTTTGAGACCACGTCGACGAGCTTCATCCGAAAGGTCGGAAAGCATGGCACGGTGTCCGCAATGCACACCGTCAAACATACCCACAGCCGCTATCTTGTCAAGCTCACGCCCCATAATCCATCAGCACACCGGCACATCAACACCCGGATAATTCTTTAGCAAATCATAAAACTCACTGCCGGGCTTCACCAATATGGTATGAAAACCAAACTCACGCGCAGCTTCCAGATTACGCTCCGAATCATCAAAGAATATAGTCTCCTCCGGCACTATGCCACAGCGCTCTATGACAGTACGGAAAATCTTCGGATCAGGCTTCATGGCTCCCGCTTCATAACTTTTGACTATACCGTCGAAATAATAATCTACATCATGTCCGTCCTCTCGGAAAAATCTCGATATACCATCAGCCCACATTATAGGATTGGTATTGCTCAGCATATACATGCCAAATTTGCCGTGCAGACACTCCAGTTCACGCAAGCGGTGCACAGGTATCCCTGTAAGAAACTTCCCGAAAGCTTCGTCTATATCACTGTCGCTCACCTCACGTCCTATAAGTCCGCGTATAGCTTCATGAAACTGCTCTACGGTGTACGAACCGTTTTCTATACCCTCAAACGGGCCCGCCTGGCAATATTCACCGAGATACTCATCTGCGGCATCCATGCCTAACGACTTGAAAGCATCCACGCAATTTTGACGGCGTATATCCATAATCACACCACCAAGATCAAAAAGCAAATTCCTAATCATCGTCATTTTCTAAAATTCGCTGCAATATTCGTCATTTTCCACCAAATACGCAAATCCGATTCTTTTTATCACATTCTCAATCAAACGCACCACTTAGTCCGAAAGCCACGTGTGCTTATTCCCGTTCCAATGTACCGTCCATCACACTATCCGGTTTGACGGCAAGGACGATCCGACCTGTCCCTGCTGATATAGCTCCGGATAAACAAATCTTATTTTTGCGGGATGTAAACATTTAATAAGTGTTTATTAAAACTTTTTATGCTTAAATTTTATTATGTTTGTACCCCGTTTCAAATAACATATCCCGAATGAAGAAATTTTTACCTTTTTCACTATTCGCCATAATAATTATCCTGCTTCACGGAAGCATATACGCTGCCGTCCCCGCAGGGTATTACAAGGACCTTAACGGCAAAACCACATCCGACCTTAAGACCGCGCTGTACAACATCATCAAGAACCAGTCGCAACAACAGACCTACAGTAAATTGCCCACATTTTTCCAACGCACCGACGTGTACCCCAATTCCAAACGCTGGTGGGACATGTACTCCGACATACCTCTCTATGCACCCAGCTTCAGCGGACTAAACCGCGAGCACTCTCTGCCCAAAAGCTGGTGGGGCGGTTCGAGTTCTGTGCTCGCCTACACCGACATCAATCACCTGTACCCGTCGGAAATGAATGCCAACATGGCAAAAAGCAACTATCCGCTCGGCGTGGTGACCGACGGCGGTTCAAAGTTCAACAATGGAGTATGTATGGTGGGTAAAGGACAGAACTCCGGTGGCGCGGCGTATGTGTTCGAACCGGCAGATGAGTATAAAGGTGACTTCGCGCGCACATACTTCTACATGGTCACATGCTATCAGAATTTCTCCTGGAAATACACATATATGTGTGCCAACGGCACATACCCCTCCATGCAGCAGTGGGCAATAGACCTTCTGCTCAAATGGCACCGCGACGACCCGGTGAGCCAAAAAGAACAGAACCGCAACGAGCAGGTCTACCTAATTCAGGCAAACCGCAACCCCTACATTGACTACCCTGATTTGGTAGAATACATCTGGGGTAACAAGAAAGGACAGGCATACAACGGCTCCACCACTCCGGTGATTCCCCCAAGTACCGGCACACTGATTACCCCGCCAAACGGCATGGATCTCGACTTCAATCAAGTCGCAGTTAATTATACTACTACATCACAACTCCAGTTTCGCGGAGAAAACCTGTCAGGGGAATTTGAACTTGCCATAACCGGAGCCAACAAAAGCCTTTTTACATTCTCTAATGGTACACAAGATATGAAACTCGCTGCTTCGGCAGTCAACGCATCGTCCGGCACATGGATTACCATCTCATACAAGCCTAATGCCATTGGATCCCACACGGCAAGACTTGTTATCAACGATGGTGGAATGATCGATTTATCAAGAAAGGTTGAACTTCGTGGCGAAGCGCTTGCTGTACCCACACTTTCCGCACCCACGGCAACTGCCGCCACAGATATAACCGCCGACAGCTATATGGCTCATTGGGATGAAGTACCGGGTGAAACGGTCGACTACTACATGGTGACTCTCAAACGCTACAAAAACGGCATTGTCACCACCGAAGAAATCCCCGCTGAGCAGAACTATCTCGAGATTGACGGATTCAATGAAAGCGACCAGGACACATACTCCGTGCAGAGCGTGCGGCTCGAGGTTCGTTCACCGCAGTCCAATACCATCACAGTCAATCCCACAGCAGCCATCGACAACATACTCGATGACAAACCCCTGCTGGTGGAATCATTCGACGGATTCATGCGATTCCGCTGCAGCGAACCCCAATCAGATTGCGTAATATACGATATATCCGGACGCACGATGATGATGATTCATGAGATTACCGACCAGATGGAGATAACCCTACCACAAGGCATATACTTCATCACCACGGCACAGCATCGCAAACCAATCAAAACCGTGGCTCGGTAACCGCACACCACATATCATAGTCATACATCACACGCTTTACTCAAAAATGGGTAAAGCGTGTATTTTTATACGTAGCGGAATTACAAAATGTTGCCTAACAATCACATTTAAATGCAAAATGAAACAAAACAAACACGCAAACTCGTTTTTATGTCATTTTTTTATATATTTGCAATTGTAATTGTATAAATAACGTAACCGCAAGCCATGGGAAAAATCGACAACCTTGACCGCAAGATTCTTGAAATCGTAATAAACAACGCCCGCATCCCGTCCAAGGACGTCGCCGCTGAGTGTGGCGTATCGCGAGCAGCCATACACCAACGTCTCCAGCGCATGATGGATCTTGATGTCATCACCGGCTCAAGCTACAATGTCAACCCCAAGGCTCTCGGATTCCGCACATGCACATTTATCGGAGTCAATCTCGAACGCGGTGCCATGTATCGCGATGTGGTACCTGAACTCGAAAAGATTCCCGAGGTTGTTGAATGCCACTTTACCACCGGACCCTACACTATGCTCATCAAGCTGTTCGCCCGCGACAATGAGCATCTGATGGACCTGCTAAACAACCGCATACAAACCATACACGGCGTATCAGGTACCGAAACCCTCATATCGCTCGACCACTCCATACACCGCAAAGTGCCTATCACGCACGAATAATCCCCTCTCCCGCACACCGAAATCCCCGATACGGAAAACTACAACAGGTACACGCACATCACGTGTACCCCAATCCACGTCCCCCGAACCACTACAAACGACAACGACAAACACCTCAAACAAAAAGCGGGAGCAAACCTAATCCGGCTTGCTCCCGCGGCAATTTATATTGATTAATTGCGTATTTTTTATGGTAAGCTATTATGTAGTGAATCTTATCTGTAGTCGGCGAAACGTTTCTGAAGTTCCTGACGGGCGAAGAAGATACGGCTCTTGATAGTGCCCAGGGGCAGTCCCATCTCGTCGGCTATCTCATTGTACTTGTAGCCTGCCACGTGCATCTCGAAAGGCACACGGTACTTCTCGGGGAATTCGGCTATCGCCGAGGTTATCTCGTTGGCGCCGTAAGAACCCTCCGGAGTCTCGAGTCCTGAATCCTGCGAGAGGTTCAGGTGGTAGCAGTCCTCGGTCTGGTCTATGACGGTGGCGGAGCGCACCACACGGCGGTAGTTGTTTATGAAAATGTTGCGCATTATCGTGAACACCCAGCCCTTGAAGTTGGTGTTCTCAACATACTTGTCCTTGTTGTCGAGCACCTTCAGCGTTGTGTCCTGCAACAGATCGTAGGCGTCGTCGCGGTTGGAGGTGAGCATGTAGGCGAAGTTCAACATGTTTGACTGGAGATTCATCAGGCGGGTTTGAAATGCGTTAGTTTCCATAATAGCTGTTATTTTTGTGATGGTTAGCAACGTGATTGTTTAAATAGTTGATGTCGTTTGTTTGTTCCGACATTGCAAAGTTACGCACTTTTCATTTCTCCAAATTATTTTACAATTAAAATATGTTAATTAAATTACGATGTTGTTACACCACGAAACAACACATTAAAAACCACATATTTAAACAAATCAAAATATAGTCACATTTTTGTCACAAACAAGGCGATTTTATATCACAACACACACTATAACATATCACATATAACCACAATCCACTTCTAACTTTTACACCTTACAGAATGTTCTATACACGCAGCGACAAGGGTGAATGTCGCCATTTAATATTTTTTTATTAAAAATCTGCTTGGTGGCACAATATTTCACCTACCTTTGTGCCTTAATAAGCATTGTTAAAACAACAACAACGATGGAAACTAAAGAATTAGACCGAATCAGTTACGCTCTCGGATTGAGCATGGGCAACAACTTCCGAAGCAGCGGAATAGAAAAAATAGACGTTGACGACTTCGCCGCAGGTGTAGCCGCCGTATTTTCAGGCGAGAAACCCCGCATGAGCTACGATGAAGCAAAAGAAGAAATACGCAACTTCTTCCAGGCTATGGAAGAACGCCAGCGCGCTGCCGCAGCCGAAATGGGCAAGGTAAACGCCGCCGCAGGCGAAGCTTTTCTTAAAGAAAACGGCTCACGCGCCGAAGTAAAAACCACAGCATCGGGACTGCAGTACGAAGTACTCCAGGAAGGTACCGGCGCCACACCCGAAGCCGGCGACCAAGTGATGGTACACTATACCGGAAAACTCATCGACGGCACTGTATTCGACAGCTCCGTAGAACGTGGCGAACCAGCCACATTCGGTGTCACACAAGTAATCCCCGGATGGGTCGAAGCACTTCAGCTGATGAAAGCCGGCTCAAAATGGCGTCTGTTCATCCCCTCGAACCTTGCATACGGCCCCAACGGGGCAGGTGGCGTAATCGGACCGAACGCAACCCTGATTTTCGATGTGGAACTCATCCAGGTAATCGGCAAATAAAAAAAACAGAACAACAATCAATCAACATTAATTTTCAATATGAAAAAAATCATTTTAGCATGCACAGCCGTTGCTATGGGCTTAGGCATGATCAGCTGCTCTGGCTCAAGCACAGGCGAGCCTAAAAACTACGAAGATTCACTCTCTTACTACATGGGCAAGACCCAAGGCGCATACTTCGCCAAGAACGTGGACCAAATCCCCGAACCCGACAAATCTAAGTTCGACAAGGAATCATTCCTCCGCGGCCTCAAAACCATACTGGAAGCCGACACTGCAGAAGTTGGCTATCTTTATGGCGTTAGCGTAGGTCTCAATATGATGAACCAGCTCACCATGATGAGCCGTTCTGACGTCAATGTCAACCGCGACATGATTTACAACCAGTTCGCAGCCGCATTCAAACTCGACAGCGTCAGCGAAACCGAAATGGAAGAGCTCAACACCACCCTCAATGCCTTGATGAACCAAGCTCACCAGAAGATGATGGCAAAGCAGCAGGAACAGCAGCAGGCTGCCATGAAGGAATTGCAGGAAAAGGCCGACAAGAACAAAGCCGACGGCGCTGCATTCGTTGAAAAAGCCAAAGCCGACGACAACACTATCAAGACTACCGAATCAGGTCTGTCATACAAGGTTGAGAAGGAAGGTACCGGTGCAAAAGCCGTTGACGGCGACAAGGTGAAGGTAATCTACACCGGCAAACTCATTGACGGCACCGTATTTGACACCTCCGACGGTCAACCCGTAGAGTTCTCCCCCAACCAAGTAATCCCCGGTTTTGCCGAAGGTCTCAAGATGATGAACAAGGGTGCCAAATACACACTCTACATCCCCGGTGAAATCGCTTATGGAATGCAGGGCACACCCGACGGCAAAATACCCCCGATGTCCACATTGGTATTTGAGGTAGAAGTTGTCGACATAACCAAATAAATCGTAGCCCTACAGATTTAAACACCTTATACCCAAGTGCGACGCAGGGCACAAAACCCACAGCGTCGCACTTTTGTTTTTATTCTTATATACAAGAGACATACAAAGCCATGACAAAACCAAAACTCGTAATTCTTACGGGCGCCGGCATGAGCGCCGAAAGCGGCATATCCACATTCCGCGACAGCGGAGGTCTTTGGGATAAGTACCCGGTGATGGATGTGGCAAGTGCCGACGGCTTCGCACGCAACCCGCAACTGGTACACGAATTCTACAATACACGCCGGCGTGAGCTGATCAACACCCTGCCTAACGCCGGACACCGCGCACTTGTAGAACTCGAACAATGGTACGACACCTACATCATAACCCAAAACGTCGACAATCTACACGAACGCGCAGGCAGCACACAAGTGCTGCATCTACACGGCGAACTCATGAAAGTGCGCTCCATGCGCCATCCCGAGAGGATATACGAACTTACCCAAGAGAACCTCGACACCACCCCTGATACACGTGACTCATACGGCGACCCGGTACGCCCGCACATAGTATTTTTCCAGGAAGCCGTGCCCAATATAGAACCTGCCGCCGAAATCATGCAACAGGCGGACGTGGTGGTGATCATAGGCACATCCATGGCGGTATATCCTGCCGCCGGACTTATCAACTACGCCCGCCGTGGAATTCCGGTGTACTACATCGACCCCAACCCGGCACCGGTACCCGATTACATTACCGTAATACCGTTGCCCGCAACACAAGGGGTAAGAAAACTCATCGACATACTGCAACCCCGTTAACAAACACATTAAACTCCACTTATGAAAAAATACCTTACCGCAATAGCCGCTGCCATCATAGCCACGATGAGCGCAAACGCAACCGCGCCGCAATCCACCGCCGACTCACTCGGATACTACATAGGTCGCACCCAAGGCAGTGCCATGCTGAAACGCACAAACGACATGCCCGCCGACGCACAACAAACATATAAAGATGATTTCATACGCGCATTCCGGCTCGTAATGACTGCCGACACATCGGCAACCGGATTCATCGACGGCATAAACGTAGCCTGCGCCGCACTTAACGAAATCAACAAAATGGAAAACGCCGGAATTTCCGTCAACCGCAATATGCTCGCTGAAGAATTCGAACACGCATTTTCAGCCGGCAGCATCGACGAAGCCACCGACAGAGCCATGATGGACACACTGCAATCCATCCTCATTCCGCTCCAGCAGCAAGTAAGACGACGCAGCGAACAGGCACGCGAACAAGCTCAACGCCAATGGGAAGAACTCGCCGACCGCAATCTCGCCGCCGGACGCGACTACATCACTCGCGCCAAGGAAGCTGACCACTCCATCAATACCACACCATCCGGACTCGCCTATAAAGTAATCAAAAACGGAACAGGGTCCACAGCCACTGACTCCGACATGGTGGAACTCATATACACCGGAAAACGCATTGACGGCACCGTATTCGACTCATCCAATGGCAATACCGTGAAGTTCAGCCCCAAATCCGTAATCCGGGGATTCAGCGAAGGACTGAAGCTCATGAACAAAGGAGCCAAATACACTCTTTACATACCCGCCGAACTTGCTTACGGCATGCAGGCACCGCCTGCCATAGGACCCAACGCCACATTGATATTCGACATTGAGATCACCGACATACAGCCCGCTGATAAATAAGACATTACACATCCACGCACATTAGTGCGACACACCGCGCCGGTTTACATTTGCAAATGCAATGTAAGCCGGCGCCGCACTTCACAACACCCCATTACCTCAATACATTACCTCAATGTTGATAACTTCTCCGATTTTAACACCAAAAAATAACAGTTTAATTATGTAAACTTATTGTAAAATATAGTAACTTTACACCGGTATATTATATTCCGTCAACTACACCTTAAAAGCCTTTGTCACAATGACCGACAACGTGTATCACATACCTGCTTTGCTCCACGAGACACTCGAGGCACTCGACATACATCCCGGCGGAACATACGTCGACGCAACCTATGGTGGCGGAGGACACTCACGCGCCATCCTCGAACACCTCGACACGTCAGGACACCTCTACTCATTCGACCAAGATGACGAAGCCGTGAGCCGTGCCATAGCCGACGAACGTTTCACTATAGTTTACAGCAACTTCAGATTTCTGAAGAACTTCATGCGCTACTACGGAGTCGATGGTGTCGATGGTATTCTCGCCGACCTTGGCGTTTCGTTTCATCACTTCGACGACAGCACACGCGGATTCTCATTCCGGTTCGATGCCACACTCGATATGCGCATGAACCGTCGTGCCGAACACACAGCCGCATGGATTCTCGAAAACTATACGGAAAATCAATTAGCTGACATATTCACACTTTATGGCGAGCTAAAACAGGGTCGCCGCATCGCAGCAGCCATCGTCAAGTCACGCGAAGCGGGGCAACCCGTAACGACCGTACAACAGCTATCCGATACAGTAGCAAAATACATCTCGCCACGTAAAGAGAAAAAAGAACTCGCCATGGTATTTCAGGCATTACGCATCGAGGTCAACGGCGAGATGCAGGCACTTGAACAATTTCTGCAACAGGCGCTTCAAGTCCTAAAACCGGGAGGGCGGTTGGCAATCATCACCTATCACTCCCTTGAGGACCGGTTGGTGAAGAACTTCATGAAAACCGGCAACTTCAGCGGAACTGCCGAAAAAGACTTCTTCGGAGCCATCAACACTCCGTTCAAAGTATTGACATCCAAGCCCATCGTACCATCCGACGAGGAAATAGAGCGCAATCCGCGCTCACGCAGTGCAAAACTCAGGGTCGCCGTGAAATTATGATTTGAAAACTCCCTTGATATCATTAAGCAATATGGCCACTAACACAAAAGACAAATCCACCCGACAGGAAACATCAGGCTCCATAGTACGGCGTCTGATGTACGGACAGGTCGTATCCAGCGATTTCATAGCACGGAACTTTCTGGTTCTGCTTGCGATCATGTTCATGATACTCACATTCATATCAGGGAAATACACATGCATGACCAAGATGGAGGAAGTTCAGCGCCTTACACGCGAACTCGAAGTGGTCAATGCCGAACGTGTACGCGCACGTAGCGCCTACATGGGGCGCATCCGCGAATCGGCAATGCAGGAACTCGTCGACTCCCTCCATCTCAACCTCCACGTACAAGAATGCCCACCGTATAATCTCTCACTCGAAAAATGAAAAAGGAAAACCGCCGTAACATACTGTTCCGATACGGATTCATAGTGCTGATGATATTGATTGTATCGGCACGAATCACCTATAAGCTGATTGACAACACTATCATCTCAGCCGACAAATGGAATGAAAAGGCAATGAAAGAGCTGTCGCGCATCGACACCATACCTCCGGTACGCGGTAATATACTCGCCTCCGACGGCAGCATTCTTGCCACCAATCTACGTATCTACACGCCACGCATCGACTTCCGTTGCCCTAAATTCGACGAAAAAGCCTACCGCGCTGCCATCGACAGCATAGCCGACAGCATGGCGGTGTATTTCCCGCAACGCAACGCCAAACAATGGCGCGAGCACCTCGAAAAGCCACTTGCCACTCCCGATTCCGCACGCTCACGGTCTTACCCCGTCATCAAAGGCATATCCCATGAAGAGAGCCGTCTACTGTGTACATTCCCGTTCTTCAAACGCAAACGTCGCTACACCGGATTGAAGGTGGAGTCAGAGCTCGCACGCGTACGCCCCTACGGTGCCATGGCACGACGTAGCATCGGTGCAGTGGGTATGACCAAAGAAAACTCCTGCATCCACGGCATATATGGACTTGAGAAAGCACTCGACTCACTTCTGTACGGAAAACCCGGTGTGGCTAAGAAAGTCCCTCTCACAAAAGCCATAGTCAACTGGACCGATATCCCTCCACTCAACGGATACAATGTGCGCACCACCATTGACATAAAGATGCAGGACATTGTTGAAAACGAGCTTAACAAAGTACTCGAATACTGCAATGCCGACTGGGGAGTGGCAGTACTGATGGAGGTAGCGTCAGGTGACATCAAGGCAATATCCAACCTTGAGAAGAGTCCCATTCCCGGACAGGGATTTATCGAAAGCATGAACCGTGCGGTACTCGGTTATGAACCCGGCTCGGTAGTCAAGACCATATCCATGATGATAGCCTTGGAAGATGGAATAGTCAACAACATCAATGAAGTCATCACCACAGGCAAATCCTTTGCTTACGCCGGTGGGAAACCTATCACCGATTCCCACGGCGTGGGAGCGATGCCCGTACGCGAGGTCATCGAACGCTCATCCAACATAGGCATGACAAAAATCATCACACGCAAATACGGTGCTAATCCCGGCGCGTTCTATTCCCGGCTGAAAAGCATCGGATTTCTCGAGCCCATGCATACAGGCATAGCCGGTGAACTTCGCCCGCGCATCGACAGCCTGCCTAATAATACCACCGGACGCATAGCCCTATCACGCCAGTGCTACGGATACGCCACGGAAATACCTCCCATCTATACACTATCCATCTACAATGCCATTGCCAACGGCGGACGATATGTACGTCCCCGGTTGATGTATGGAATAGAGGGAAACGGCATTGACACCATACTGCCGGTGACATATATCCGCGACCGAGTATGCTCTGAATCCAATGCCGCCAAGATGCGTTCCATGCTCAAATCCGTTGTGTGGGGCGACCACGGTACCGCACGCCGCCTAAGAAGCGAGAAAGTCGAGATAGCCGGAAAAACCGGAACCGCTTACATGATTGAGAACGGCAGGTACAATCTATCAAAAAAACGCCTTGCCTTCTGCGGATTCTTCCCTGCCGACAAACCGAAATATTCATGCATAGTACTTACAAGCAATCCTAAGGAGAATGCACGTGGAGCGGCTTCCACCAGCGGGGAAGTACTAAAGAATATCGCCGAGAGCTTGTTTTCCCGTGGTCTGCTCGACAATAGTTCCGACTATAAGGCATCGCCCGGCGAACAACGTGCTCCACACCCCACGATGTACGCAGCCATTGACCGCTCACGCAACGGCAAGATTATGCAACATCTCGGATTAGGTAACTCAAAAGCCGTACTTGCCCACCCTGCAAAAACCACATCAGGCGTACCTGATGTCACCGGTTTAGGATTGCGCGACGCGTTATGTAGCCTTGAGAATGCCGGGTACAATGTACAGTTCCATGGGGCGGGATACGTGTGCGGACAGAAGCCGGCACCGGGAACACCGCTCAAACGCGGACAAACAGTGACACTAACCCTACGTGAATAAACAAACGAACATATAAAAAACATCATATACCACACGCACATGAAATCATTGTCTGACTTGCTTTCGGCCATAATGGTTGAAGAGATTATAGGGAGCGAGAACAAAGAAATAACCTCGCTCGAGTGCGACTCGCGAAAGATTAAACTTGGCTCGCTATTTGTGGCAGTCCGGGGATACAACGTCGACGGCCACAAATTCATACCGCTCGTCACTCTTGCCGGGGCGGCAGCCATTGTGTGCGAAGAATTGCCTGAACGTCTTGAATCAAACGTAACATACATCCGGGTAGCCAACAGCGCCATTGCCCTGGGATATCTCGCATCGCAATGGTGGGGCAATCCCTCACGCAAGCTGAAATTAGTGGGCGTGACCGGCACCAACGGCAAAACAACCACAGCCACACTCATTTATGAGATGGCTCGACTGATGGGATATAAGGCAGGACTGCTCTCTACAGTTTGCAACTACATCGACGACGAAGCCGTACCTACCAACCAAACTACTCCCGACCCGCTCACACTCAACGAGCTTCTGCACCGCATGGTAGTGGCGGGATGTACCTACGCAGCCATGGAGGTCAGTTCACACGCCGCGCATCAACACCGAATTGCAGGATTGCATTTCACCGGAGGTGTGTTCAGCAACCTCACCCGCGACCACATGGACTACCACAAGACGGTAGAAGCTTACCTCGCGGCAAAAAAATCGTTCTTCGACAATCTCCCCAAAGACAGTTTCGCACTCACCAATCTTGATGACAAGAATGGGCAGGTAATGCTACAGAACACTATGGCACGCAAATACACCTATTCGCTGCGCCAGCATGCCGATTTCATGGGCCGCGTGATAGAAAGCCGTCTTGATGGTACTCTTATGTCATTCAACGGCAGCGAAGTGGAAGTCTTGTTCACAGGTCGCTTCAATGCCTACAACCTTACAGCCGTATTCGGTGCATCGACACTGCTTGGATGGAACACTGATGATATATTGGTGGCAATGAGCCGTCTGGTTCCGGTTGCAGGACGTTTCCAGACATTCCGCAGCCCCTCCGGTATAACAGCCATAGTAGATTACGCACACACTCCCGATGCTGTGGTCAACGTACTCACAGCCATACGTGATGTGGTAGGTAACAAAGGTGCCATTCTCACAGTGGTGGGAGCCGGTGGCAACCGTGACAAAGGCAAACGTCCCATCATGGCAAAAGAGGCTGCATCCCGAAGCGAACGGCTTATCCTCACATCCGACAATCCCCGCGACGAGGATCCGCTCGATATTCTCAAAGACATGGAAGCCGGACTCGACGATGAAGCGCGCACACGCACACTCAGCATCGCCGACCGACGCGAAGCCATACGCACCGCTGTGGCACTGGCTCATCCGGGCGATGTGGTGCTCATAGCCGGAAAAGGACATGAGGACTATCAGGAAATCAAAGGTGTGAAGCACCATTTCGACGACCGCGAAGTGGTACGTGAAGTATTGAATCAGCAACATTAAACGCATAAACCACGCATAAATCGCTATGCTTTATTATCTGTTTGAATATCTCAACGAAGCCGGAGTCCCGGGCGCGAGGCTCATGGACTACATTACATTCCGTTCCGGCGCGGCACTGATGTTATCGCTGTTCATCGCATTGGTATTCGGCCGCAAAATCATCGACCGCCTGCAGTTGATGCAGGTAGGAGAGATAGTACGCGACCTCGGACTACAAGGACAGCTCGAAAAGAAAGGCACACCCACCATGGGCGGTGTCATAATAATCCTTTCGGTATTGGTTCCATGCCTGCTGCTTGGCGACCTCAGCAATGTGTACATGCAGCTGATGGTGGTAGCCACCATTTGGCTCGGCACATTAGGTTTCCTCGATGACTATCTGAAGATGAAACGCCACAACAAAGATGGCATGAAAGGCATCTTCAAGATTGTAGGTCAGGTGGGACTCGGACTGATTGTGGGCTTGACCATGTGGTTCAGCCCCGACATCACCATGCGCGAGAACGTGGAGGTAGTCAATGAAGACGAGACTGAAGTCGTGATAACCTACAAAGCCGAAAACGTAAAAAGCACGCAGACCACCATACCGTTTGTAAAAAACAACAACTTCGATTACTCCTACCTCACTCGCTGGATGGGCAAGGATGCCGTTCTCGGCGGATGGATTGTGTTCGTGCTCGTGACCATATTCGTAATAGCCGCCACATCCAATGGCGCCAACCTCACCGACGGACTCGATGGATTATGCACCGGTACCTCGGCAATAATATGTGTGGCACTCGCCATCATGGCATATCTCGGTGGTCACATAGGCTACTCCTCTTACCTCAACATCATGTACATACCCGAAAGTTCCGAGCTGGTGGTATTTATGGCAGCCTTCATCGGTGCTCTGATAGGATTCCTATGGTACAATGCCTATCCGGCACAGGTGTTCATGGGCGATACGGGCAGCCTTACCATAGGCGGCATAATCGCAGTATTCGCCATTCTGATACGAAAAGAGCTGCTTATACCCATATTGTGTGCCATCTTCTTCATTGAAGACCTCTCGGTACTAATACAGGTTACCTACTTCAAATATACCAAACGCAAATACGGTGCCGGACGGCGTATATTCAAGATGACACCTCTGCACCACCATTTTCAGAAACCGGGCAACAGCGGTATCGACGCACTGCTGCAAGCTCCGTTACGCGCCATCCCGGAATCGAAAATCGTGACACGCTTTTGGATTGTAGGCATACTGCTCGCAGCCATCACATTCGTAACATTGAAAATTCGCTAATCTCTTAATATGGAAAAGAAAAAACTCGTGGTGCTCGGTGGGGGCGAAAGTGGCGTAGGTGCCGCTATTCTCGCCAAGGATAAGGGGATGGATGTATTCCTTTCCGATATGGGTACTATATCTCCGCACTACAGTGCCATACTCGATGCTGAAAATATAGAATGGGAACAGGGTCAGCACACCATGCAACGAATACTCGATGCCGACGAAGTGGTGAAAAGCCCCGGCATTCCTCCCACCGTACCTATAATAAAGGCAATCGTGGAGCGCGGTATTCCGGTCATATCCGAAATAGAGTTCGCCGGACGATACACCGATGCCAAGATGGTGTGCATAACAGGTAGCAACGGCAAGACCACGACCACAATGCTCACCTACCATATCCTGAAAAATGCCGGGCTCAATGTTGGACTCGCCGGCAATGTGGGTCGCAGCCTTGCGCTACAGGTGGCGCGTGAACAGCACGACGTTTACGTAATCGAACTGTCGAGTTTCCAGCTGGAGAATATGTACCGGTTCAAAGCCAATGTAGCCGTGATGTTAAACATCACTCCCGACCACCTCGACCGTTACGACTATAAGATGCAGAACTATGTAAACGCCAAGTTCCGCATACTCAACAACCTCACCACCGAGGATGCATTCATATTCTGGCAGGACGACCCCGTCATACAATCCCAGTTGCGCCAGGTCACCACAGAAGCCCGGATGTATCCGTTTGCCGAACATGTAGAGCGTGATACCCGGGCATACGTCGACGACGATGACGAACTTGTCATATACACCCCCGACACTTCACTGCGCATGCCACGCGCCGACCTGTCGCTCAATGGATTGCACAACCTCTACAACTCCATGGCTGCCGCACTGTCGGCGTGTCTGCTCAACATCAAAAAGGACGACATACGCAATGCTTTGAGCGATTTCGAAGGTGTAGAACATCGCCTTGAATTCGTTGCCGACATCAACGGCGTTCGATACATCAATGATTCCAAGGCAACCAACGTCAACTCCTGTTGGTATGCCCTCGAAAGCATGCCGGCAGCGGATAAACCAAATGTGGTATTAATCCTTGGTGGTAAAGACAAAGGCAATGATTACAGCGAGATTGCCCCTCTTGTGGAACAAAAGGTAAAGACCATCGTGTGCATGGGCAAGGACAACTCCAAGCTCCTCGATTTCTTCGCCGGAAAGGTTCCGCAGATTGTCGACACTCACTCACTTGACGAAGCGGTAAAAGCATGTGCTGAAGCTGCCTCCGACGGGGACATTGTGCTCCTTTCGCCATGCTGCGCAAGCTTCGACCTGTTCCACTCCTACGAGGAACGCGGCAAGCTGTTCAAGGAAGCAGTAAGAAAACTACGTCAGTAACCGATTAAACTACACTCTCCACCGATATGGAAGAACCCGCAATCACCCCTACGGCTTCTATGGCCGCGAAATCGACGATATTGCCGGATGTGGAAGCAAGCAAGCTGGCACCTGTGGCAAAAGGCGACAAACACCTTTGGGGTATATACATATTCCTTTGTTTCATCTCCGTGATTGAACTTTACAGTGCATCGTCACGCGAAGTTACATCTGCCGGGATGGGGGTTTACGGTACCATCATACGACATGCATCCATGCTGTTTGCCGGCTTTGGACTGATTTATTTACTCCAGCGTACACACTACCGCAAACTGCTGTTATGGATACCCATATTCGCGATTTTAAGTGTAGTAATGATGCTTTATACCACCTTTTGGGGAGAATACATCAATGGGGCACGACGCAGTTTCAGACTTGTATTCATATCCATACAGCCGTCGGAATTTCTGAAATTATCAGCAGCTGCCGTAGTGGCGCTCATAATGTCCCAATGCCAGATTAAAGGCGGAGGGGTTACCAGAAAGGGAGTCTCATGGGCTGCCGGTATCATATTGCTATTCGGCGGTATGCTTGCGCCGCAGGGTCTCACAAACACCATCCTGCTCATGTGCATCAGCTTCTCCATGATGATTATAGGCGGAATAGGTGTGAAAAAACTGATGGTAGTGCTTTTCGTGTATGGAGCTTTTTTCGGAGGGTATTTAATCTTTACCAATTTACGCCATACATCAGCGGAACAAACTGAACAAGTCGACGCCCCCCGTTCTGCCCGCCAAGGCACATGGCAAAAACGCATTTCCAACTACATCGGCACAGGACAACCCAAATACGAAGAGGAGATAAACTCCGAAAACCGTCAGGAAATGCTCGGCTACATAGCACAGGCAAATAGCGGCGGCATAGGCGTAGGACCTGGAAATTCCCGTGAGACATCACGACTGCCACTCGCCTTCACCGATTATATATACTCTATAATAGTGGAGGAGCTCGGACTTGCCGGTGGTTTGTTCGTGCTCATACTCTACCTTTGGCTATTGGCACGCGCCAGCGCCATAGCCTCGCGATGTTCGCGTGCATTCCCCGCACTGCTCGTCATAGGCATGGCACTTACCATCGTATTTCAGGCATTGTTCCATATTTGTATCGTAACGGGGGTGATTCCGGTATCTGGACAACCGCTGCCACTCATATCCAAAGGCGGCAGCTCCATACTCGTAACATCAGTGGCTTTTGGCATAATGCTCAGTGTAAGCCGTTTTGCGGTACGTACCGGAAGCAAGAAAAAGGACATCAAAAATGAGATTGAAGTACTCCCCGAAGAGATTCGCGCGGAGAACCCCACTCAATTGTAATCAACAACACAGCGACAATATTCATGAACGATATAGACAGACCTAAACGTATATTGATAAGCGGAGGTGGCACAGGCGGACACATATTCCCCGCTCTCGCCATAGCCAACGCATTGCGCCGGCGTGACCCAGATACAGAAATCCTATTTGCCGGAGCCGAAGGGCGTATGGAAATGGAACGCGTACCGGCTGCCGGCTATGAGATAGTCGGATTGCCCGTAGCCGGATTTGACCGCAGACGGCTGTGGCGCAATTTCGCTGTGCTGATAAAACTGATGCGCAGCATGCGGCGCGCACGCAACATCCTTCGCACATTCAACCCCGACATAGCCATAGGCGTAGGCGGTTATGCAAGCGGTCCCATGCTCAAAGCCGCCCAGAAAGCGGGCGTACCCACATTGCTTCAGGAACAGAACTCTTACGCCGGAGTGACCAACAAGTTGCTCGCCCGTAAAGCCGCTGCCATCTGTGTGGCATACGACGGACTGGAGCGCTTCTTCCCGGCTGAGAAAATTATTAAAACGGGCAATCCCGTCCGAGCCGATATAGTCAACTCATCCATCGACAGCAAGCAAGCAAAAAAAGCATTGGGATTGAACCCCGACAAGCCGCTTGTACTTGTCGTCGGTGGCAGTCTCGGTGCACGCACCATAAACGAAAGTATCGCCCGCTATATCAACGATATTACAAACAGCGATGCCCAGATTCTTTGGCAGACAGGCAAACTTTATGCTGATGAATGTGCACAGATAGCCCATGGTCATACCGATGTCCAAGCCATGCCTTTTATCTCAGATATGGCAACAGCCTACCGTGCCGCCGACATTGTGGTGGCTCGTGCAGGTGCCGGCACCATATCGGAACTTCAATTGCTCGGCTTGCCATCCATACTCGTACCTTCGCCAAATGTGGCGGAAGACCACCAGCGCAAGAATGCACAGGCACTGGTCGACGCCGACGCAGCCGTGATGGTACTCGATGCCGACGCCCGCAATCAGCTTGGCAACGCTATAACATCGCTCCTCAACGATGAAAACAAGCGTAACACCCTCGCCCGCAATATCCGTTCCATGGCTATGGAACAAAGCGACGAGAAAATAGTGGACCGAATATATCAACTGTTGAAATAGACATCTCTACATATCTCTATGAGCGACATCAAGGACAAAAAAAATATATATTTCGTAGGAGCCGGCGGCATAGGCATGGCTGCGCTCGAACGTTATTTTCTGGCACGCGGATATCGTGTCGGCGGCTACGACCGCACCCCTACCGACCTTACACATGCATTGGAAAGCGAAGGCGTCAGCATAACATACGATGACTCAGCCGAAGCCATTGCGCCCGAGTTCCGCGACCCTAAGGATACACTGGTGGTGTACACTCCTGCCATACCCGATACCCACCCGGGCTTATGTTACTTCCGCAGCAACGGATTTGATGTTGTGAAACGCGCGGCAGTATTGGGTCTCGTCACAAAAGCAAGCCGTGCGTTATGCTTTTCCGGGACACATGGCAAAACCACTACATCGTCAATAGCCGCCCATATCCTGCATCAATCATCGGCTAAGTGCAATGCTTTCTTAGGTGGTGTACTGCGCAACTACAATACTAATTTTCTGCTCGATGACCATTCACCCTACAGCGTGATTGAAGCCGACGAATACGACCGTTCATTCCACCATCTGCACCCTTATATAGCCGTCGTAACATCCACCGACCCCGATCATCTCGACATCTACGGTACAGAGGAAGCGTACTTGGAGAGTTTCGCACATTTCACAGAACTGATAGCTCCGGGGGGTGCCTTGATTAAGCACACCGGACTGAAACTACGCGAGCGTCCCGACGAAGGAGTGACCGTCTACACCTACTCACGTACCGAGGGCGATTTCCATGCCGAGAATATACGCCACGAACATGGCTCCATCACGTTTGACTTCGTTACACCCGCCGGTACATACCGTGATTTCACACTCGGCGTTCCGGTGGAAATCAACATCGAAAATGCCATAGCGGCAATGGCTGCGATATGGGTAGCCGGTGAATTCGAAGAGGACAACGCACGCCGCGCTCTCGCCTCATTCATGGGACCTAAACGCCGTTTTGAATTCTGGCTCAAGGAAGAAGGGGCTAATGAACGTGCCATAATAGATGACTATGCACACCATCCCGACGAACTGCGCAACTCCATCAGCTCCGTCAAAGCCCTTTTCCCCGAACGCAGATTGACAGTCGCATTCCAACCCCACCTTTACAGCCGAACACGCGATTTCGCTCCACAGTTTGCCGAAGCTCTTTCGCTTGCCGACGAAGTAATACTGCTCGACATATATCCCGCACGTGAACTCCCTATAGAGGGCGTCACTTCACAGATTATCTTCGACAGCATCACATCGCCCGTGAAACGCATGATTTCCAAAGAAGAATTGGTGGATACGCTCAAAAACACTACCTTTGATATTCTGCTCACGGTAGGAGCCGGCGATATATGCAACTACCTCCCTGAGATAGTCAACAATGTGAAATAACACCTAACCCGCACACACTCCCCATGAAGTTCCCCCACATAAAAAGCTCCTGGATTTTCGGCACGCTCTCATGCCTGCTGATTGGCTACCTTGTGGCGGCGGCATTCGTGACCACCGGATTGGCTGAACAGAGAATGTGCACAGGGGTTACAATCACAGTACATGACACTGCCGAGCTGAAATTTGTCACGGCACGCGAACTTGCCAACGAACTCGCCGATTTTCCCTCCACCGCACGTTCACGACGTCTGTCCACTATAAATATGGACTCGCTGGAACAGATGCTTCAGACTATCGACAAGATTGAGACAGTATCGGTCAACGCGCTCACCGACGGCAAGATACACATAGACATAAACCCCATGCGTCCCGTAGCACGAATATTTGACGACATGGGACAATCATACTATATCAACCGCACCGGCAAACGAATAATAGCCGATGCGCGTTATCACCTCGATGTTCCTGTAGTACAGGGAACATTCCACGACGAATCATTTCCGGCGGTAAACATACTGCCCCTAATTGACTATATCGCATCTGATTCGGCATGGACACATGCCATATCCATGATAAAAGTCGACTCACCACGCGATGTGATACTGATACCGGTGATACGCGGACACGTAATCAACATAGGCGAACCCCTCGACTTCCCGGACAAATTCGCTCGCATCCAAGCCATGTATCGCAAAGTGCTGCCTGTGAAAGGGTGGGAATATTACGATACACTGTCGGTGAAATGGCGCGGGCAAGTGGTTGCCACACGGCGCAACAAGGTCCTTGCAGCTCCCGTGTTCGACGACCATGGTGAGGAAGAAGAGGTGGAACTGAGTTCCATGCTTGCTGCTGACGGCGTGGCTCCCGGACGAACCCTTCCGGGTCAGAAAGCACATGACGACATGCAGATTCCGGCAGCGAAAGTGCATAAGCACACGGCAAATGATTCGGTGATAAAACATAATCAGAATAAAAAACCATAAAAATGGAAGACAAGAATATAATAGCAATCGAAATCGGTAGCTCCAAAGTGAAAGGGGCTATAGGCACCTACAGCCCGTCGGGTGTACTTACAGTACAGGCTGTAGAGGAGGAGCAACTGCTTGACTGGGTGCGGTACGGCGCGGTAAGCAATGTAGAGGAGGTAGCGGCATTGACCAACCGCATAATCCGCAAAATAGAGAACCGCGTGGCACCACGCAAAGTCGATACCATATATGTGGCAATGGGCGGACGCTCATTCTGCTCCGTGCCACGTGAGGTACAGCGTGAGCTCGCCGATGAGATGGAGATTACCGAAAGCATCATAGAGCGTCTCATCAAGGATGCCGCAGTATCGCAGTATCCCGACCGCGAGATGCTTGCTGTGATACCACGCGAATTCATTGTCGACAAAACACGGGTGGAACACCCCAAAGGTACCGTAGGCCGCAACATACGCATGTCTGCCAACCTCATCACCTGCCGCCCGCAAACCAAACGCAACCTCGACCGTCTGTTCACCGAAAAACTCAAACTTCGCATAGGCGGCTATGAAGTACGTCAGATAGCACTTGGCGACATGGTTCTTTCATCCGACGAGAAACGTCTCGGATGCATGCTCGTGGACTTCGGTGCCGAAACCACCACCGTGTCGATATACAAACACGGCCACCTGCAATATCTCGCCACGCTGCCTATGGGCTCTCGCAACATAACCCGTGACATTACCAAGCTCAACTACCTTGAGGAGCAGGCCGAAGAGCTGAAACGGACCATGGGCAACGCATCCGGCACCCCTAATGCCCAACCGGCAATGGGTGGCATAGACTATTCTGCCGTAAATAATTTCGTAAGCCACCGCTGCGGCGAAATCATAGCCAACATCAAGGAACAGATAAAGCTTGCCGGGCTTACACCTGCCGATCTCCCCGCCGGAATAGTGATTGTAGGCCGCGGAGCACTGCTCACCGGATTCAACGAACGACTCGCTACAGTCACGACAATGAAAATCCGCACCGGAAGCATATCAAACCCCAACCTGCGCATAGCCGACAGCCGTATATCGCCCGCCGATGCCGCCGATGTCCTTGCCGTACTGTTCCAGGCTGCACGGCATGGAGCCGAAGAGTGTCTTTCCACACCACAGACTGAACAAATCACAGAGAAGCCCGTTGATGAAAAAGTGGTGGAAGTCGAGGAAATCAAGCCTGTTGTAACGGTTGAGACTGAAACGCGCCGACCCAAGAAACCATCTTGGCTCGAACGCATGAAAACCGCCGTGGCAAATGCCATGACCGAGACCGACGATGACGACGAATCGGACCTCAAGGATGACGAATAAGCACGCTACCCCTATACACCAACATACACTATAGAGATACTACAATGACACATTTAGATATGGACGCAAACCTCAACATGGAAGGGCTTGCCAACCAATTCAACGACAACAAGAAGAAGCGCACCGAAATGAACGATATAATGGTGATAGGCGTGGGCGGTGGCGGCGGCAACGCCGTGAACCACATGTTCCGCCAGGGCGTGGAAAAGGTGACTTTCGTAGTGTGCAACACCGATGCCGGTGCTGTAAACGCTTCGCCGGTCCCCAACAAAGTCATCATAGGCGACGGACGCGGAGCAGGCAACAAGCCTGAGAAAGCGAAGAAGTTTGCCGAAGAGGATATCGAGAAAATCCAGGATATATTCGACGACCAGACCCGTATGGTGTTCATCACCGCCGGTATGGGCGGTGGCACCGGCACCGGTGCCGGTCCTGTGGTGGCACGAGTAGCCAAGGAACGCGGACTCCTCACCATAGGCATAGTGACCATCCCATTCATATTCGAAGGTAAGAAGAAGATTCTCAAAGCACTTGACGGTGCCGACGAGATGTCGAAATATGTCGATGCCCTGCTCATCATAAACAATGAGCGTCTCGCCGAAATCTATGCCGACTTCGACTTCTTCAACGCATTCGGCAAAGCCGACGACACCCTCTCCACCGCAGCAAGCTCGATATCAGAAATCATAACACGCGAAGGATACATCAACCTCGACTTCGAGGATGTGGACACTACGCTGCGCGATGGCGGTACCGCCATCATATCCACCGGCTACGGAGAGGGTGAACACCGCGTGACCAAAGCGATTGAGGATGCCCTCAACTCCCCGCTGTTGAAAAACCGCGACATATTCGGCTCCAAGAAACTTCTCATAAACCTGTACATGCCGCACGACGGCGACAACACCGTGTACATGAACGAGGTCAACGAGCTGCGTAGCTTCACATCGTCCATTGACTCCGACGTGGATGTGATATTCGGTGTCACAAAGGACAACTCCCTCGGTGAGAAAGTTAAGATTACCATCCTCGCAGCAGGCTTCGATGTCACCATCCGCGATGAAGAGGAGGAGGAGATGGCAAAGGGTGGACGCCCGTTTTTCCCCGGTCCCCGCACACAGCCACAGCCAAACAACAATGCACAGAACGACCGTCTAACCAAAGAGTACGGCACATCTATCGGAGAGCTTGGCACTAATTACATAATACTCACCCCCGACCAGATGGACGATGACGCGGTGATGGAAGTACTGGAGAAATCACCTGCATACAACCGGGAGAAACGCGTGGTCGACGACCTGAAAAAAGGTGTACCCAACGCCCCGCAGCAACCTGCCGGAGGCTCAGGTTCGACATCCGGCAATGTAATCAGTTTCTGACATACCCCATAATACAGATACGGCAGGGAGCGGCATGGTACGCTCCCTGTTATTTTTATATCGAATTTTAATACTCATTGCATCAAATATGGAATGCCGTGTTGGCAAAATTCGCTATATTTGCACAAAAGCTATATATACACATGAATGCCAACTATTCTTATCTCAATATATCCGTAACCTTTGCCGACAAGGATACACAGCAGCTCAAAGAAATCACCTTCAACTCAGCACCATCCGTAACACTTCCATCCATAGAGGAGCTCGCCGGAGGGTTTCTGAATCTCAGCGAAGGATATCTGATGTGGTGTGTGGAAGGCAAACGTGCTTTTTCATATTTCAAACTTGACACTCCCGTCGAAGGCTCGGCTCTCGCCATAACCGTAATGCTCGATGCCGACACGCTTATTCCGGGACGCCAGATAGTGAACCTGTTGTCGGCGATACGCAACCGCATAGTGTACAACGACACACTATCCACCGACATCCTCGAATCGCTTGCCACAGAGACCGGTATGCCCGAGGAACCCATGCGCGGGGCAGAATCGGCTTGCAATCTATCCGGAACCGGAGTGTGCTGCCGCACCTACATGTCCGGAAGCGAACTTGCCACCATATTCTCATTCCCCGACCAAAAGGACTATGCCGCCTACCGTGGTGTGCTCATAGTTCCCGCCACCGTATCCATGATGCCAGGTAAAGAATTGCCGGTGATTACATCGCCCGTCGACAAGTCACTCACTGTGGTATGTCCACCCGATGTCACTGCATCCGCCACCAAAGTGGCACTCACCGATAAACTTACGCTCACCTATCACCTCTCCGACTTTGACACTGTATCCGAGACATTTGAAGTCGGTACCACAAATAGATTCGTGCGTATCAACGGTCCCGCTCTGATGGTCAACAACGCTCTCCATGCAGGAATAATCTTCCGCAAACGTATCCCCTACAGCGTAAAATCCTCTACCGGACAGAATATCGACACCTATACCGTGCTGATCAACGGTCGCACGGCAAGCCGCACCGATGACGGTTTTGAGATATCCAACCTTGATTTTACACACGGAAAAGCCGGCATTTCGGTATCATCGACCAACTTCAGCCAATTTTCAGGAGAATATACCGCCGAGGAGTTGTTTGAGGCTGCTCCGCTCGACATAGTGCTCGAACCTGAATCGAAAAGCGTACGGCTCCGGCTTGATTTCGGCAGCACGCGCATATTTGAAGTATCGGTTGACATTGAAAAAAACACACCCGAATACAATATGCTCCGCTCAGGTAATTTCCATGGGTTCCGCGCACACAAGCTGATGGGTACCAAGCCCGACACATACAATGTGGATGTGACCGCACCTAAGGAAACTTCCTCCACGGCTCAAACGGCATTGCGGCAACCTGTCGCTGAAAAAGCAACAATAGCCGAACCCAAGGAACCAAAGAAAGAAGAGCTGCCGAAAACATCCGGCAATACACCTAAAGCACCGGAATTTGTCAAAGAAACAAGCGAAAGCCTTGTAGCCGACACTGAAGAAAGCAACGATACCAAACGTCGTGGCTGGCTTATAGCTATATTTATTTTGGTAATAGCACTCGCCGCAGGCATAGTGTGGTACCTCATGTCGCTTTTCCCATCCGAGCCAACATCCAAAGGTGAAGATGTATCAGATGTGACACCGGCAATAACCGCCATAGACTCCACCAAACAAGAGAATACCACGGCTGATAACGCGACCGCTACACCGGCACAAACAACGCCACAAGCGACGAGCGTACCCGACGCCATGCCGCAGACCGACATAGCCTACATGAACGCCAACACCAAATGGCAGCGGGACAGCCTGCAAAGCGACATTGCCATAGCACTATTCGACGCCATAACATCGGGCAATATTGAAGCAGTGGTGACTAATCCCTACTTCACAACAGCCGGACGCGCAACCAACACCAACGCAGTGAAAGTAGCCGACCTTCTGTGGGCTGCCAAAGGCTCCGATACCGAACGTTCCAACATAAGGGTAATGTCCAAACTCAAGGATACCAAAAAGGTAGACCTGCATGAACTGTTTGAATCACTCGCACGCGTACGCCCTGCCGAACCCAACACCGCCCCACGTCCCGGAGCGGAACAATAAAGAACGAAATCCGATAACCTATACCACAGAAACAACATAATGACAAAATCGCTATCGAAGATATCCATCGTCATGACTTTAATGGCATGTTCCATTTCAGTCAGTGGAGCCGAACCCACTATGGAGGTTCGCCAAACGGCAAGCAATTACTATGCTTACCCCTACCCCGAACTACCATTGCCTACACTAACAGCAACACCCGACGGCTATGAGCCATTCCACATGGAACATTACGGACGTCATGGAAGCCGCTGGCACATAGGTCAATGGGTGTACCGTCAGCCGATAGACTTACTCCGATCTGCCGAACGCAACGACAAACTGACACCACGCGGCAAGGAACTGATGGCACAACTGCGTAAGATAGAGATGGAAGCACGCGGACGCGACGGCGAACTGACTCAGCTCGGAGCCGACCAACACCGTGGCATAGCACGCCGCATGGTTGCCAACTTTCCTGAGATATTCGCCGGTAAGGCACGTATCGACGCCCGCTCCACCGATGTGGTACGCTGCATCCTGTCAATGGACAATGAGCTTCAGGAACTGAAAGCATACAACCCTAACCTTGATGTCACATCCGATGCATCAAAATCTACCGTCTACTATCTGAACTATAACGACAAGGTTGCCGACAGCATATACCACGCAGCACTTCCCGAAGCACGGAAGCAACTGGGCGACCGATATGACAACGACGGACCTTTCATAACCAAACTTGTGACCGATGCGCAATTCGCATCCGACAGTCTCAATGTAGAGGAACTGTTCCACTCGCTATTCCGCATAGCCGCCAACGCACAAAGCCACTACGACCAGAAGGCACCCTACGATCTCTTCTCCGAACAGGAGCTTCACAACCAATGGGTTCTGGACAATGCCAGATGGTTTCTGCAATACGGCAACACATCCTACACCAAAGGCACCGGACCGCAACGTCAGCGCTTCCTGATGCGCAACATAATAGAAAGTGCCGACACATCATTGATGCGTCGCGACCCGAGCGCCAACATGCGTTTCGGACATGAGGTGGTGGTACTGCCCATGGTGGTGCTCATGGATCTCGACGGCATGGGACGTGAGATGAACGACCTTGACAGCGTCACCGCCAACTGGCATAACTATACCATGTTTCCGATGGCATCGAACATACAGATGATATTCTACCGTCCGTCCGACAAAGACTATACAGTAGACGATGTACTCGTAAAGGTACTGCTCAACGAACGTGAAGTGACACTGCCCGCCACGCCAGTAACCGGTCCATATTACCGATGGAGTGACCTGCGCCGGACGTACCTCAACAAGATTGGCGACGGCGGTATTCCCGAACCTAAGCAGGAATATTGATATTACCGAAGCTTTTACTTAAATTTGTAACTCATAAAAATTACCGACTATGAAATTTGCCGATAAATGTTACGATATATTCAGTGAGTCCACCAAGCAATATCATGTCACCGACGATGTCGATGCCAAGATAGACAATCCATACGAGGAAGGGACCATCGAGCACACACTATTCGCGAAAAACATGATTGATGCCGTGCAATGGCATCTTGAGGATATAATACGCGACCCCGCCATAGACCCTGTAGCGGCTCTGGCACTCAAACGCCGTATAGACGCATCCAATCAGGACCGCACCGACATGGTGGAGGAGCTCGACACTTACTTCCGTGGCAAATATGCCGACGTGAAGGTACAACCCGACGCCACCATCAATACCGAAAGCCCTGCCTGGGCACTCGACCGTCTGTCAATATTGGCACTGAAAATCTACCACATGGAGGTGGAAACATCACGTACCGATGCCGAAGAGGCACACATAGCCAAGTGCGCATCGAAACTGGCGGTGCTCCGCGAACAGCGTACCGACCTCATCACTGCCATCAACCAATTGCTCGAGGATATAGAAGCCGGACGCAAATACATGAAGGTCTACCGCCAGATGAAGATGTACAACGACCCCGATACCAATCCCGTGCTTTACGCCAACAAATAATCCACACACTGCATAAATGACCGACGATAGTTTCGATATAAGAAACGCCCGCGAAAGCAGCGGTATGCCCGACCGCGAGAGGGATATAGAGAAAGCCCTCCGCCCGTCGGAATTTGACTCTTTCAGCGGTCAGGACAAGGTGGTGGAGAACCTGAAGGTATTTGTTGCAGCGGCGCGTATGCGTGGCGAAGCTCTGGACCACCTGTTGCTGCACGGTCCTCCCGGACTGGGCAAGACCACCCTTTCCGGCATCATAGCCAACGAACTCGGTGTGGGCTTCAAGGTAACCTCCGGTCCTGTGCTCGACAAACCGGGTGATTTGGCAGGTATACTCACCTCACTGGAGGAGAACGATGTACTGTTCATAGACGAGATACACCGTCTCAGTCCGGTGGTGGAGGAATATCTGTACTCGGCGATGGAGGACTACCGCATAGACATAATGATAGACAAGGGTCCGGGAGCACGCAGCGTGCAGCTGACCCTATCGCCATTTACATTAGTCGGAGCCACCACCCGCAGCGGATTGCTGACATCGCCGTTGCGCGCGCGATTCGGCATCAATTGCCATCTTGAATACTACGACCATGAGGTGCTGGAACGGATAATACTGCGTTCGGCGGGATTGCTCGGAGTGAAATGCACTGCCGAAGCGGCACACGAGATAGCGATGCGCAGCCGTGGCACGCCACGTATAGCCAACGCATTGCTGCGGCGTGTGCGCGATTTCGCACAGGTGAAAGGCTCGGGCATAATAGAGCCGGAAATAGCGCGATACGCCCTGGAAGCACTAAACATAGACCGCTACGGGCTGGATGAGATAGACAACAAGATACTCAACACCATAATCACTAAATTCAAGGGTGGTCCGGTAGGATTGGGCACCATAGCCACTGCATTGGGCGAAGATCCGGGAACCATAGAGGAGGTCTACGAACCTTACCTGATAAAGGAGGGATTCATAAAACGCACTCCGCGCGGACGCGAAGTGACAGAGCTCGCCTACATACATCTGGGTCACTCGCGCACACCCGAGACAGGTTCGCTTTTCTGACAAGGGTGCGGCGCACACCACCAACACTGCAAAATACTATGAGCGGAGTTAAAAGTCTTGCAAAAGATACTGCCATATATGGCGTGAGCAGCATATTGGGACGATTTCTCAACTGGTGTCTGGTGCCTCTGTACACCATCATGTTTCCCGCCGCCGAATATGGGGTGGTCACCTACCTCTACTCGATAGTGGCGCTGGCGCTCGTGGTGCTCATATACGGGATGGAGACGGGATTTTTCCGTTTCGCCAACCATGAACGTTATTCCGACCCGATGGAGGTGTACTCCACGTCGCTGATATCGCTCGGCGTGACATCGTCGGTATTCATCATAGCCGTACTGCTATTCCTCAGCCCGATAAGTGAGAGTCTTGAATGCGCGGGTCATGAATCGTATGTGGCATTAATGGCCGCCACGGTAGCGATAGACGCATTCACCGCCATACCTTTCTCGCTTCTGCGCTTCAAGCACCGCCCTATGCGTTTCGCCACGCTTAGATTCATCAACATAGCACTCAACATAGGGCTTAACCTGCTGTTCATACTCGTGTGCCCGTGGCTGTGGCGACAGGCACCCGCGACGATATCGTGGTTCTACAATCCGGATTACGGGATAGGCTACATATTCCTCGCCAACTTCATAAGCTCGGTAATAAACCTTGTGCTGCTGTTGCCGGAACTGCATGGATTTGCATGGAAATTCAACCGCAAACTGTGGCGTGAGATGCTCGCGTATTCATTTCCCCTGCTGATACTCGGCATAGCCGGCATCATGAACCAGACTATAGACAAGATACTTCTGCCTGACCTGGTGACAGATAAATCCGAAGCCATGACACAGTTGGGCATATACGGAGCCAACTACAAGATAGCCATAGTGATGGTGATGTTCATACAGGCATTCCGCTTTGCCTACGAGCCATTTATATTCGCGCAGAACAAGGAGAAGGGTGAGAGCCGCATGCAATCTTACCGCGATGCCATGAAGTGGTTCGTGATATTCGCGATGGTGATATTCCTCGGTGTCACGTACTACCTCGATTTTCTCCGGTACTTCATATCGCCACGCTATTTCAGCGGACTGAAGGTGGTGCCGATAATCATGCTTGCCGAATTTTTCTTCGGGGTGTTCTTCAACCTGTCACTGTGGTACAAGCTCACCGACCGCACCCATTGGGGTATGTGGTTCTCACTGCTGGGACTTCTGGTGACGCTCGCTCTCAATGTGGCACTTGTGCCCCGCATGGGTTACATGGGGTGTGCATGGGCCGCCCTGGGATGCTACGGAGTGATGATGGTGACATCGTACTTCGTGGGGCTTAAGAAGTATCCGATAGGCTACGACGTGAAACGCCTGATGCTGTATTTCGCCATAGCGATGGGGCTGTACGCAGCCGCCATCTGGATAGCTACCGACAACCGGTGGATAGACATACCGCTGCGCACTGTCATGCTCGGGCTTTACATTTTCATGGTTCTGAAGGTGGAACGGGTGAACATTAAGCAACTATTACCTATTAATAGTATATTGAGGAGATTAAAACCGTCGAAGCCATGATCAGGAATTTTGCCAACAGGGTGAGCAATTACCTTGTCAACTATTTTGCCGTATCGCAGCAGCTGGTACCACAGCCGGAAGCCGAAGCGGACATACGCGACGGGGTGTCGTTCCGCGGTACCAATATAATAATACTCGTACTCGCCATACTGATAGCATCGTTGGGGCTCAACACCAACTCGACGGCTGTAATCATAGGCGCGATGCTCATATCACCGCTCATGGGTCCGATAATAGGAATCGGTCTGGGGGTGGGGATACATGATTTCGACCTTATAAAGCGTGCCATGCGCAATCTGATCATGGCTGCCGGATTCTCGGTGGTGGCATCGACGCTCTACTTCCTGATATCGCCGGTGAACGAGGGTCACAGCGAATTGCTTGCCCGCACCTCTCCCACCATCTATGATGTGCTGATAGGATTTGTGGGCGGCGGTGCCGGCATAGTTGCCATAGGAAGCCGCAACAAGGGAAATGTGATACCGGGGGTGGCGATAGCCACGGCACTCATGCCACCGCTGTGTACGGCAGGTTACGGACTGGCGACATGGCAGCTCAACTATTTCTTCGGTGCGGCGTACCTGTTTCTCATCAATTCGATATACATAGCGTTCGCCACATTCATAGGTGTGAAGATACTTGGATACAAGGGGGTGAGCGTGGTGGACAACGCGCGGGCAAAGCGTGTGCGGCGCATAGTGTATGTGCTTGCCGCGCTGACTATGCTACCGAGTGTATGGCTTACGTACAATATGCTCAAGCAAAGCAAATTCACGATGCAGGCAACTGCCTTTGTGGACCGCGAATGCCACTTTCCCGACACTCAGGTACTCTCGGATAAGGCGTACACCGAAAACGGACAGCGTATAATATCGATAACCTTAATAGGTCAACCTCTGCCGCTCGACTCACTGGAACTGGCGCTGTCGTCGCGCCTGAAATTCTACGGTCTCTCAGACACGAAATTAGTGTTCATACAGGGAGGCACAGCCGTATCGCCGAGGGTGGAGAGCAGCGACATGCGCGATATATACCTCATGGCACAGTCCACCATCACCTCACAACAGCAACAGATAGACTCCCTGCGGCAGGTAGTTGCCAACGCCGACAGGACAATGGCATCCGGCGCACAACTGGCTCCGGAAATAAAGGTGCTGTTTCCGCAGGTGAAGGATATAGCTGTGTCGCGGAATGTTTTCGCCGATGTGTCGCAGGGGACACTTGACACAGCCAATGTGGCACTTGTGCACTACTCATCGCCCATGCCTGCGGCGCAACGCACGAAGTTCAAGAAGTATCTTCAGGCGCGCCTGAAGCTCAACGATATCGATATAGTGGAAACCACGCTTACAGTCAATCCACACGATAATAAAGCCAGAAAATAACCTTTATAGACCCATACCCGCAACATTATTCCAGATATGGACAGACCAAGAACCGACTCACACCCATTGAAAGTAGCCCTGATATGCCACAGCGACACCCTGGGGGGTGCTTCAGTAGTGACTTACCGTCTGATGCACGCACTACGCAGCGAGGGTGTGGATGCCCGGATGGTGGTATTCAACAAGATGAGCAATGATGAATATGTGATACCGACGGGACAACGCCTACGCCGCGGGGCGACATTCATGAGTGAACGTATAGGGATAGCGATGTCGAACGGATTGTCGCGCGAGAATCTCTTCAAGGTGTCCACGGCTTCGGCGGGCATGCCTCTGCATCAACATCCGTGGGTGAAGGAGGCGGATGTGATAGCTCTGAGCTGGATCAACCAGGGGTTGCTGTCGCTCAAAGGGATACGCCGTCTGGCGCGTCTCGGCAAACCGATAGTATGGACAATGCACGATATGTGGAATCTGACGGGAATATGCCATCACGCGTACGAGTGCCGCGGATACAAGCATAGCTGCGGCAACTGCCAGTTCCTGACGGGCGGCAGGGAGCAGGATCTGTCGCGCAAGGTGTGGCTCAAGAAGCAGAAACTTTATGCCGATGTGCCTATCACGTTTGTAGCCGTGAGCAATTGGCTTGCCGATTGCTGCCGCAAGAGTGAGCTTATGGCAAAGGCTGACGTGCGTGTGATACCGAATGCGTTTCCGGTGGATTCGTTTATCACGAAACCGGCAATAGAACTGTCGGGGTTCACCATGATTCCAGCCAAGAATGTGATACTGATGGGTGCCGCCCGCATAGATGACGCGATAAAGGGTGTGGATTATGCAATAGATGCCCTGAACTATATATTTGACAATAATCCGCAATTGGCACGTGAGTCGATGGCGCTGTTTTTCGGTGAAGTGCGTGACCGCTCGATATTCAACCGGCTGCGCTTCCCCCACCAACTGACAGGCATGGTGCATGACGGAAAAATATTACGCCACCTGTATGCGTCCGCCAATGTGGTGCTGTCGACTTCACTCTACGAGACACTTCCGGGTACGCTTATCGAGGGGCAAGCTGCGGGCTGTCTGCCGGTGTCGTTCGGTCGTGGCGGTCAGTCGGATATCATAGAGCATAAGGTGAATGGTTTTATCGCCGAATACAAGAATCCGATAAGCGTTGCCGAGGGTATAGAGTGGGCTTTGCAGGCAGATGTGGACCGTGACGCGCTACATGAGAGCGTACGCGCACGTTTCTCAGCGAAGTCTGTGGCTCAACGCTACATGGCTTTGTTTGAGGAGCTTTTGCAGGCTTAATAGTCTATGGGGGTAGATTAGACTGCCTTTTTGTTTTTTATAAAGTATGTCAATGTGCTCTTACCAATTCAATTAGGAATGTGGAATTAGGTCATCGTCCGTAGGACGCTTGCGGAGCAAGAATTAGGAATGTGGTTGGTGGGGGGCGGAGAGAGGGCTTCTTGCCCTCTTTTTGATGGGTGTGGGTGGTTAAGGGTGTATATGGTAGGACTTTAAGGACTTTAAGGTCGGTAAGGATTTTAGGGACGTGGGTGGTGAGAGGATGTACGAGGGCAAGATGCCCTCGCTCCGGTTTGCGCTCGTTTGGGTTTGGTGGTGTTTTTTGTTTGTGGTTTTT
>OFFY01000408.1_pt1 | contig 44277 bp, 43 predicted proteins | sample 1521481 | NCBI WGS metagenome assembly OFFY01 (sample SAMEA3504117, study PRJEB24116) | mouse gut metagenome | biome: mouse gut; feature: mouse-associated habitat; material: faeces | place: Denmark | collected 2011
GCAAAGTGGCCATCGCTTTTATAACATTAATTTTTAACTACTGATTCACATTAATAATACGGCCTTACAACAGCAATCAAACTATCTAAACTCCCTAATGACAATCATGATGAGCGCACGCCTCACCATTATCATGTAATGTTCCGGCAAGGTAAGCCTCTGCAAGCTCCCTCACATCACCGCTGCATCCGCGCAGAACCTCAATCCTCTGCGCCTCAAGCACATTCTTTGCGCCCTGTCCCATATTTCCTGCAAGCATGACCTCCACACCCATCTGCCTGAGCACAGGCGCGATTCCGCTCTTACACCCGCAGCCCTCAGGAGAAGCCAGCTTGTCCTCAGAAACAATCTTCCCGTCAACCACAGTAAAAACAGTATAATAAGCACAATGTCCAAAATGATCATCAACCCGTCCATCTCTCGTAGGTACAGCAATTTTCATATCATTCTCCTTTTTAACGCCCGAGCAAACATCGGTTGCCGACTATCAATTACACCGGCAGACAAAGCTCCAGGCAAATAAAACATTCAAACATAAGCCGGATGCCAGCATATCAAATACGCCTTTTATCCCCAGACGGCCAAACCTTCAACACCCAAACTGCCCACACAGCCCCGTCAAATCCGGCATCAAATTGCAAAGATAACAAAGCTACTCCATTAAAACGTTCTTCAACCGACACTTTTATTCTAACACTCCATCCACGATTGAACCAGCACACAAGCCACACACCAACATAAAAACAAACACCCAAACCCGAACGTCCGACAAATCCGGAAAACACAAATCCTTACAAATCAACACATTCCAACTTTACGATTCCCCAAACGGGGCAGCGTATTTTCACATAACAATGATATTCAAATGATTACAAATCCCGACACGCTGCAGAACAATCATGCACCATAACTGCTCCCCTTCTTCTTGCGATTTGCCTGCAAATCCGCTATCTTTGTTACCATGAGTACACAAGACATACAGACAGAGAAGCATCCCCTCGAGCCGTTTTTGCCGGAGGGGGCCAGGATACTTATGCTTGGCAGCTTTCCGCCGAAACGGGAGAGGTGGTCGATGGACTTCTTCTATCCTAATTTCATAAACGACATGTGGCGCATCACAGGCCACATTTTCTTCGGTGACAAAGACCATTTCATCGCAGGAAGCACAATCGGCCAACAAGACGGAACGTCACCTTCGGGCGCAGGATGCAATGTACAATATGCTGAGACAGGCAATCATATAACAGAACAGCACGGCAAATCGCCAAAAGAGCAAAACAGCATACAGCAGGCTGACACGAATGACGGAAAGTGCAGAAAGACATCAAAAAAAATCAAGCCTAACAAATTCAACAAGGAAAAGATAGTCAGCTTCTGCACAGCCAAAGGCATAGCTCTCTATGACACTGCATGCGAAGTCAGGAGGCTCAAAGACAACGCATCCGACAAATTCCTTGAAGTCGTACAGGCTACGGACCTGACAAGCCTGCTGGCCGCAATACCGGAATGCCATGCGATAGTGACAACAGGCCAGAAAGCCACAGACGTGATAGTCGAAACCTTCGGGTGCACTGAGCCTCCAGTCGGAGGAATGACGGAATTTACCATACCGGCACCTGACGAAATGGCTGATGCAAAGAACAATACATCGGGGAAAAGACCCGTAATGACATGCAATGGCCTGACCAACCAGGACCCAAGCCAAGACCACACGGCGGGACAAAATACAAGGCAAAGGACAATCAGATTCTGGAGAATGCCCTCCTCATCCCGCGCCTATCCCCTGGCCCTTGAAAAGAAAGCCGAATATTATAGGACAATGTACATGCACGAAGGCCTGCTGAAATGACCTCAGCGCCACAATTAACAGGAAAAACAATTACAACATGAAACGGATAATAACGACCATCGCACTTGCAATCGCTGCATCATCCGCCCTCCATGCCGACGAGGGCATGTGGCTACCGTCACTTATTTCACAACGCATCCAAGACATGCAGGACAAAGGCTTCAGGCTCAATGCGGAAGACATTTACAGCATCAACCAGGCCTCCCTCAAAGACGCCGTAGTACTGTTCGGACGCGGATGTACCGGCGAGCTTATTTCTCCCGAAGGCCTGCTTCTGACCAATCATCACTGCGGATACGGGCAGATACAGCAGCACAGCAGTGTGGAACACGACTACCTCAAAGACGGATTCTGGGCAATGAACCGGGACGAGGAACTGCCGAACAAAGGCCTTACGGTAAGCTTTCTCGAAAGGATGGAAGACGTCACACCAATAATCCTCAACGGATATTCGGAATGCATGAGTGAAGCTCAGAGGGCAGAACTCGTAAAGTCCAACTCAAAAAAGCTCATAGAAGACGCCACGGCAGAAGGCCAAGGACTCAGGGCAACAGTCGAATCCCTGTATTACGGCAACCAGTATTTCCTTTTCATATACAGGGAATACAGCGACATACGCCTTGTAGGGGCACCGCCGTCGGCTGTCGGAAAATTCGGAGGAGACACGGACAACTGGATGTGGCCAAGACACACAGGAGACTTCTCGATGTTCCGCATCTATGCAGGAAAAGACAACATGCCTGCCCCATACTCCAAGGACAACATTCCGTATAAACCGAAAAAATATTTCACAATCTCACTCAAAGGGGTCGAAGAGGGCGACTTCACATTCATCTACGGCTTTCCAGGACGCACGCAGGAATACCTTCATTCTTCAGGAGTAAGATATATAGGAGAAATATCGGACCCTCACAAGATACGCCTGCGCACAATCAGGCTCGGCATACAGAAAAAATACATGCAGCAGAGCCAGGACATCAGGATACGCTATTCATCCAAGAATGCTTCCGTCGCCAATGCATGGAAAAAATGGCAGGGAGAAGCCAAGGGCCTGCGCAAAATGAACACCGTCAGCACCAAGCGAAGATTTGAAGAAAAATTCTCCCGCTGGGCATGCGGAAGCAGATACGAAGGACTTGTCGGCAGGATAGACTCCCTCTACATGGAGCTCGAGCCATACAGTTATGCCACAGACTACTATGCAGAAACGGCACGTACAGTCGAACTCGCCAATTTCGCGGCCAAAGTCGGCAGAATGTATTCAGACGGCAAATTCTCCAAGAGCAGTCTTGAGGAAATGTCAGCTGATTTCTACAGGGACTACTATATTCCTATTGATATGGAATGCTTTGCAGCAATGATGGATGAGTACCTCAGGAATGTTCCGGAGCAGTTCCATCCGGACTACCTGAAGAATTCGGTTTCTGCCTACGGCAACGTTTCAGTATGGGCTGATTCCCTTTTCTCAAATTCAATTTTCACAAGACGCGGCATTGTGGAGACTCTCGAAGAAGACGGAGCAGAGCAAGTATTCTCAGATCCGGCCTATATATTTGCAGACAGCTTCTCCCAATGGTATGCGGACGAAATCTGGCCGCGCATGGCCGATACTGAAAGAGAACTCCAGCTTGCATACAGGGACTATATGAGAGGTATGATGGAATACGAAGAGTCCGTAAACGGAAAACAGGGGCTTGAAAAATTCTATCCTGACGCGAACCTTACACTGCGGGTCGCATACGGCAACATAAGCGGCTACTCCCCTGCTGACGGTGTCATCTATGAGCCGTCGTCATCACTCAAGGGAATAATGGAAAAAGACAATCCGGAAATTTTCGACTATAACATACCGCAAAGACTGAGGGACATCTACGCCTCCAAGGACTACGGAAAGTGGGCCGGCAAGGACGGTGAGATTCCGGTATGCTTCATTGCGACCAACCACACCACAGGAGGAAACTCAGGAAGTCCCGTAATCAATTCGGACGGCAATCTGATAGGAATAAATTTTGACAGGGTCTGGGAAGGTACAATGAGCGACATCGCTTTCGACCCGGATTTCTGCAGAAATATCGCGCTTGACATACGCTACGTGCTCTTTACCATTGACAAGGTGGCCGGAGCCGGGCATCTTCTTGACGAGATGAGTTTTGCGGAATAATTCAAACGCTTATTAAGAAATTAATTCATACATTTGCAAAAACACAAGCTTGCACTGATGGCAAATTTTGAAAACAAATCCATAGGCGTATTCATTGACGGAGGATATTTTGCCAAAGTCAATGAAGCGCTTGAGCGGCAGATGAAGATGAGCGTCAACATCAAGGCCCTCTTCCGCTTCATTCCGGAACTGATAGGACAACTGGATGACATGGACAGCAAAAAGCTGTTCATCACGGAAAGCCATTACTACAGAGGACGGTACAGGGTAAACGACGCACAGAACAAGCATCTGCTGTTCTCGGAAAGGCTTTTTGAAGATTCATTGATTGAGAATGACATCATAATACATTACAAGCATCTGCGTGAGGTGCACGGCAGCCACGGACCGACCGTAATAGAGAAAGGAATCGACACGTGGTTCGCGCTCGACACATACGAAATGACTCTATACAGGGATTTTGACTATGTGGTTCTTATAAGCGGTGATGCAGACCATGAGATGCTCGCAAAAAAACTAAAGGCTCTCAAGACTCATGTCATCCTTCTCACTTGGGACCCGGCCGACACAGGCTCCACATCACGCCTGCTGAGCGAGGAGGCATGCACCCACATTGAGCTGAAGAAACTTACAGACAAAGACCCGTCGCTTATAAAAAGGCTGTGCAACCAGCTTTAAGACGACCGAAAACCAAGACAGGCACCGTACTTCATCATGACACACAGGCGTTTCGAGGGCCCTTGCGGCATAAGATGAATAACGGTGCCTTATTGTTCCGGACATATTTTTTATAAAAACACATATTGGGCTATACTTTGGCACAAGCTGACCTTATTTTTGCCACATGAAACTTTAAAAAAGGAGGTTAACATGTGGTTGGCAGTAATAATAGGAGTCAGTCTTTTGGTTGAAGTGCTGAGCCATATCACAGGCGGAGAGCCTGCAATGGACAGCAATGCCCAAACAACGTTCAACACAACAGAAACATCTTTGAAATGAAGAGACTTGAAGGAAATGTCACCATAATAACTGGTGGCGGAAAAGGAATCGGCTATGGGCTTGCCCAGGCGTTTGCGGCCGAAGGCTCTAATCTCGTGATTACGGGCAGGACAGAATCAAGGCTGAAAGCAGCAAAGGAAAAGCTTGAAAAAGAGTACAAAGTGCAAGTGCTTCCTGTAACAGCAGACGGCGCGGATGAAAATGCCATCAAGAATGTCGTGGCAAAGACCATAGAGCATTTCGGAAAGATTGACACACTCATAAACAATGCGCAGGTCTCCAAATCCGGGCTTCCTCTTGTAGGGCACACAAAGGAGGACTTCGACCTTGCCATCAACTCGGGACTGTATGCCGCGTTCTTCTATATGCGCGAGTGCTTCCCGTATCTCAAGGAAAGCAAAGGCTCCGTAATCAATTTCGCATCCGGAGCAGGCCTGTTCGGCAAGTTGGGCCAGTCTTCATATGCAGCAGCCAAGGAAGGCATCAGAGGCATGTCAAGAGTAGCCGCTGCAGAATGGGGACCTGACGGCGTCCGTGTCAATGTAGTATGCCCGCTCGCAATGACAGAAAGCCTCCTGGAGTGGAAAGAAAACTACCCGGAACTCTATGCCAAGACGATACAGGGCATTCCTCTGGGTCATTTTGCAGACCCTAAGGAAGACATCGGAAAGGTATGCGTGTTCCTTGCATCTGACGACGCCTCATACGTCACAGGAGAGACCATCACCCTCCAGGGAGGAAGCGGCCTGAGACCGTAAAGAGAATAAGCACCGCGCCCTCAAGCATGAAAGGCACTCTGCAGCACTTCTGAAAGTGTCGGATGAGCATGTATCACATCACGCACTTGCCCGACAGTGGCACCGCATGTGATGAGGGCGCACATTTCCTGGACAATATCGGCGGAATGCGCTCCGAAAAGGTGGCAGCCCAAAATCTTCTCTTGACCATCGTCAGACACGATGATTTTGCAGAAGCCTTCCGGCTTCCCCATAGCGACCGCCTTGCCGTTAGCCCGGAAAAACGACTTCAGGCATCTGAAAGCAATTCCTTCAGCCTTGCAATCCTCTTCCGTCTTGCCTACACAGGCAGCCTCAGGAACGGTGAACACCGCCGATGGAATCACAGACAGATTGATTCCGTTTTCCTGTCCCATGATGTGGTCCAGCGCGACAATTCCTTGAAAGACTGCCGCGTGTGCAAGCATCATGATGCCGTTGACATCGCCTATAGCATAGATGCGCGGCACATTCGTCTGCATGAACCCGTTGACTGCAATCCCTTTAGGAGTATAGACGACACCTGCCGCCTCAAGATTCAGCGAAGAAACGGCAGGCTTTCTTCCGACAGCCATCAGCACCTTGTCAGCAACAACTGTTTCCTCGCGACCCTTGCGCAAAAACGAGACTTCATATTCCTCACCATTGCCGCAGTTCCGTATTCCGGTCACCTGAGACTGGACATTTATCACGATTCCTTTCCGGCCAAAACTCTGTCTCAGACGTTTGGAAAGGTCGGAATCGAAACGCGGCAGAATATCCTTGCAATACTCAAGCACGGTGACCTCGCTGCCGAAACTGTTGAATATGGAAGCGAATTCAAGCCCTATTACACCTCCACCGATGACGCAGAGCCTGTGTGGCACTTCCTCTGAATCAAGAATTTCACGCGAAGTCAGCACACCAGGAAGATCAGCCCCGGGAACAGGAAGGGAAGCCGGGACGGAACCTGTCGCCATTATCATATAATCTGCCGTAAACTCCTTCACCTCCCCGTCCGAATCAACACAGACAGTATCGGCAGCCTTGAAATATGCCCTGCCGCGTACAAAATTTATCATCTTATGCGCAAGCAGCCCTTCCACACCGGAACGTAGCTGCTGCACGACGGCATTCTTCCTCTCAACTACAGATTTGAAATCAAAGCTGTACGCAACATCATGAAAGCCGAAAGCAGATGCCCCGCGAATCTCATCCATAACCCGTGCATTGCGGCAAAATGCCTTTGTCGGAATGCATCCCTCATTCAGACATGTCCCGCCTACAGGCCCGCTCTCAATCAGAGTAACCTCCACTCCCCTTTTTGCAGCCAGAAGGGCGGTCTCATAACCGCCCGGTCCGGCTCCTATTATGATTATCCTCATATTGTCATGATTATCTTGCCTCCAAAAGGCGGCATGAATACAAGTACATCCAAAGTCACCTTATCGTCCTGCAGCCAATCCGGCATCAGCCAAGGCCCTATATGTCAGCACCGGACGCCTGGCCGCAGTAACCTCATCGAGTCTCCTTACCGGCGTGCCATGCGGAGCAGACTTCAGAGCCTGAGCGTCAGACACGGCCTCGCCTGCAATTTTCCTCATCACCTCAATGAACCCGTCCAAAGTCTCCTTTGACTCGGTCTCGGTCGGCTCAATCATTATTGACTGATGGAAAAGAAGAGGAAAATATATCGTCGGAGCATGATATCCGTAATCAAGCAGCCTTTTTGCAATGTCCAGGGTAGTAACTCCGGAAGACTGGTCAGCAAGCCCGTCAAAAACAAACTCATGCTTGCATACGCCTTCAACCGGCAGTCTGAAACAGTCCTTGAGAGACTCCTTTATATAATTGGCGCCAAGCACGGCAAGCGGACCGGCCATCTTTATGTTCTGCTTTCCGAGCGCAAGAACATATGAATAGGCACGCAGAAGCACACCGAAATTGCCCATAAAGCCTGAAACCCTTCCACATGACGCATCATCCGCACCTTGTCCCCCGTCAACATGAAGAACACCGTCCTCACACTCGCACACTCTCGGCACAGGAAGATGTGGCACAAGATGAGCCACCACCCCGACAGGACCGGACCCAGGCCCTCCTCCGCCATGAGGAGTGGAGAATGTCTTGTGCAGGTTCAGATGCATTACATCAAATCCCATATCTCCCGGACGCACTGTCCCGAGCAGAGGGTTCATATTTGCCCCGTCATAATACAGGAGTCCTCCGCACTCGTGCACCAAAGATGCGATTTCCTTTATGTCCTTCTCAAAAAGCCCGAGCGTATTCGGATTGGTCATCATGATGCCGGCAACCGTATCATCCAGAAGCGGCTTCAAGTCCGCCACATCCACAAGACCGGAACTGTTGGACTTCACCTGCACGACCTCCAGGCCACAGACTGCCGCAGATGCCGGATTAGTCCCATGGGCACTGTCCGGAACAATTATGCGTGTACGCCTGAAGTCCCCGCGGCTATTATGGTAGCTGCGGATTATCATCAGCCCTGTAAGCTCCCCGTGCGCACCGGCAAATGGAGCGAGAGTGAAACCTGCCATTCCTGTGATTTCCGACAGGGCACGTGCCAAATCACGATAAAGCATGAGTGCACCCTGCACCGAAGAAGCAGGCTGAAGAGGATGCAGACCGGAAAACTCCTGCATAGAGGCAATCTCCTCATTAATCTTCGGATTATACTTCATCGTACAGCTTCCCAATGGATAAAAACCGGAATCCACTCCGAAGTTCATCTGCGCCAGGTTGGTATAGTGCCTTACAACATCAGGCTCGCTCACCTGCGGAAGACAAGGCCCGGATGAGCGCCTCAGGCCCTGCGGCAATTCCTCCAAAGTCCTGCCCCATGTGTTCCGGGGCAATGAATATCCTTTCCGTCCCTCTTTGGAAAGCTCAAAAATCAGTTTGTCATAATACTTCATACAAGACGGATTTAAGATGTTCCACAACCCTGTCAAGCTCCTCCTTGGCAACCTTTTCCGTTACACAGAAATTCACAAGCGAATCCCCCACCTCAACAGCTCCGAAGACTCCGATGTCAAGCAGAGCCTTCTGCAGCGAATCCACAGGAACCTTTGCCCGCAAAGTAAACTCTTTCAGGAACGGCTTGCCGAAAGCATCCTCAAAAAGACCGGTATCAACAAGGGCATCATGCAGATAATGAGCACCGCCATAAGAGAGCGCGTTTACCTCACGCAGTCCTTCCGGTCCCATAAGCGACATATAGACTGTAGCATACAAAGCCATCAAAGACTGGTTCGAACAAATGTTGCTCGTAGCTTTCTCCCGGCGTATATGCTGTTCCCGGGCTTGCAGTGTGAGCACAAAAGCCCGTTTGCCGTCCACATCGGAAGTCGCTCCGACTATACGTCCAGGCAATTTTCTCACAAATTCCTGCCGGCATGCAAGGAAACCCGCATAAGGCCCTCCGAAACACAAAGGCATGCCGAGACTCTGGGCATCACCGCACACGATGTCTGCGCCCCACTCTCCCGGTGTCTTTATGACCGCAAGCGACGAAGGGTCCGAATATACCATCAGCAGAGCCTTGTGCGAATGCACCTCGTCCGCAAAACCGTCAAGATTCTCAATGATGCCATATCTGTTGATTCCCGGGACAAGAACTCCGGCCACGTCTTCTCCTGAAAGCCCCTCCTTCATCGCCTCTGCCGACGTCACGCCGCCGCAACAAGGTATGAAGCCCAGCTCTATGCCGTTATATGACGCATAGGTCTTCACCACATCAACTACCTGCGGCAAAAGCCCTTCCGAAACGAGCACCTTTGTCTTTTTCTTTGCGCAAGACACGGCCATAATGACGGCCTCCGCGGCGGATGTCGCTCCGTCATACATTGAAGCATTCGAGCAATCCATGCCCGTAAGCTCGGCAATCATGCTCTGGAACTCGAAAATATAGCGCAGAGTACCCTGAGAGACTTCCGGCTGATAAGGAGTATATGCAGTCTGGAACTCAGAACGCGATATGACAGAAGAAGCTACGGAAGGAGAATAATGGTCATATGCCCCGAGACCGCACAGACAGAGCAGTTTACTGTTGCGCGAAGCCAGGCCGCTGAAATACCGCCTTATCTCCAATTCCGACATGGCATCAGGAAGAGAGTATTCCTTCCCGTACATGACATCAGCCGGAACATCCGAATACAGGTCCTCAAGGCGTCCCGCTCCGACACGTTCCAGCATCAGCCTTATATCCTCATCAGTATGAGGAAAATATGCAAAGCCCATATTGCTACAGCTTATTGCACATCTCCACGTATGCGGCGGCATCCATCAGCTCATCCACATGCGAAGAAGCGTCTAATTCCACCTTGATGATCCAGTTTGCAAACGCATCCTGATTCAGAAGCTCAGGAGCATCGACAAGCTCCTCATTTATCTGTGACACGACACCTGAAACAGGGCAATAAAGGTTGCTTGCAGCCTTTACGCTCTCCACGGCGCCGAACTCTTCACCTCTGGCGAACTCTTCACCTTCATCCGGCATTTCCACATAAGAAATGGCACCGAGAGCCTGCTGGGCATAATCAGTAATGCCAATGTAAGCATAACCACCATCTACTCTCACCCATTCATGTGACTCACTGTAAAGGAGTCCTTCTACAATCTTTGCCATAATCTTCATTTTTTATAATTAGTTGTGTAAAAACGTTTTTTGCATACCGTACCAGGAAACGTCCGCTTGCGTATCCGGATTTCAACCTGGGCATCCAGTGACGCATATTCTTTCCCGACCATGGCGACACATACGCTCCTGTCCGTGGAGATTGACCTGTATCCGGTCGTGACGACACCGACCTGCACGCCTTCCACCTCAACCGGATAGCCTGCACGCGGCACGGCCCTGTCCTGAATCTCAATTCCCACTATCCTGCGCTGCAGTCCGGCCTCTTTCTGGGCAAGCAGAGCCTCCCGTCCGATGAAATCACCCTTGTCAAACTTCACGAACATGCCGAGCCCGGCCTCCAGAGGAGTTATAGACTCGCTCAATTCATGTCCGTACAGCGGCAGCCCGGCCTCAAAACGGAGAGTATCACGGCATCCAAGACCGCAAGGCATGACTCCCGCATCAAACAGAGCATCCCATATCCCGCATATCGCATCCGGGGAACAATAGATTTCAAAGCCGTCCTCTCCAGTGTATCCGGTCCTGCTGACAATCATTCCTGAGCCTTTCCACTGCGTCCGGCAATAAGTATAGAAAGCAAGCTCTGCGGCAGCATGAATGCCAAGCACCTCCGTCATGAGCCTCTCCGCAGAAGGGCCCTGAAGAGCAATCTCGCCCCATTGGGCGGAGCAATTCCTGATGTCCACGTCATAGCCTTCCGCCTGTGCGCATATCCATTCATAATCCTTGTCCGTATTGGAGGCGTTCACCACGAGGAAAAAACTGTCTTTTTCAAACTCCTTATATACAAGAAGGTCATCGACAGTGCCTCCGTCAGGATAAAGCATCATCCCGTACAAGATCTTCCCGCAAGGAATCCCCGAGACGTCATTGGTAAAAATGAAGTTCACGAATTTTTCCGCATCTGGCCCGCACACGGTTATCTCACCCATATGGGACACGTCGAACATTCCGGCATCATTCCTTACCGCATTGTGTTCGTCAATTATGGACGAATATTGTATAGGCATAATAAAGCCGCCGAAAGGGCTCATCTGAGCTCCGAGGGCAACATGCCTGTCATGAAGACAGGTCTTGAGAAGTTCTTCCTTTTCCATATCGAGTCATAATGTTCTTCTATTCCTGATGCAGGGAACGTCCTGCTATGAAATCCGGGTCAAGATATCCTTTTTCGATTTCGCATATCCGGTCCACCTGCCCACGGGTCAGCATGATGGTCCCGCTGCAGAAATGCTCCACGAGAGAGTCCATAAGGTCTTTCATGCAATGTATTCCTCTCATGCAGGAAGAATATTCCGTCAGATTCGCCACGCGCTGCCTTACGGAGCTGATTCCATGACGCCCGAGCTTTTCAACCGGAGGCCTCAGGGCATCCCGCATGGCATCAAGGTCAGCATCATAGAGAAGCGTCCCGTGCACTATGCTTTTCTCCGGAAGCATCTGAAGGGCATTGCCGGAGACCTTGCGCCCTTCAACAAGTATGTCGTTTCTCCCTGATAGCGAGGAATCAAGTCCCAGGCTCCCCAAAAAAGAATTCAGATGCAAAAGATAGCTCCCGAACGCATCCGCAGTGCCATGTATCCCCGTAACGGCTGATATCATCAGATTTCCCTTGTCCGCATATACACATCCTCCCCCGCTCTTGCGGCGATAAACCTGCACTCCGTTTTCCGCACAATAGCCAGTGTCAACCTCGTCCTCAAGCGACTGGTTGCGCCCGATTATCACAGTCGGTGCCACACGCCAAAGAAAAAAGGCGTCCTCACATATGTTCCTCGCCACAAATTCCTCCATGGCAAGGTAGAAGACCAGCCTCCTGTCACCCTCTTCCGGCAAAATGATGTGCTTCATGCTCAGAAAATATTTCCGTTATAGTCTTAGTGTGTCAGCGGCCCAAAAGGTTGCCCCTGAGCCGTATAAATTTCCCCAAATTTAAGAAAAAGACCGGAATTCCAATATCCGGAGGAATGTTTTTCATATATTTTTCAGGCATCGTCACCCGCGCGGCATCATATATGCCATTCCGTGGACAGACAATGCATAAAAGATTCATATTATGGGACAAGTAAATGTTAAAAAGGCTGCAGGCAGCCACAACTCCCTGACAATGAGGAGCATTTTTAATTTCCTGACAAAGCAGGGATATAATCCTACATACGAGAGCACATACATTCTTTTTGAACTCGACGAAAATTCAGCCGTTGTCGAATATGAGGACGGGATACTTTCCATAAGGCTGTTCTTCACTATAGATGAGGAGGCATACGGCCTTTTCCTCGAGGCGTCCAATGCGGCCATGATGGAGTCGTTCATAGTCAAGCCTACGGTTCTGGATGACATGAAAAGCATCATGTTCAGCTGCGAAATGATGTGCGACACCCCGGGCGAATTCAAGAAATTCTTTCCGCGCGGCGTGGAACTGCTGAATGAGTCCCTGTACATGCACAAAGAAGAGATAAAGAAACTGATAGCTTCCGGAAAAGACCTTGCCGTCCAATCCCCGGACGAACAGTACGCCGCACTTCCTGAACGCAGAAAGCTGGTATCATAGCTTCCATGGCATACAAAACGGATGAGGGTGAGCAATAATTTACTTTTTGCTCACCCTCAATCGTTTTTCTTTGAAAACTGACCAAATCAACACCGAAAATTATCGTTTACCGCCTGCCACCAAAAGCCACCGGGCTATTTTGTTATTCGCTCACACCTTTAAATGGTGTTCCGGGCCTCCTGCCCGGCCATATAGTGATTTTTTAGCCGGTCCCATTTGCATAAATCATTAAGATATTGATTTTTATGCATATCTTTGCGGCATAAACTGCATTTTACTATGGACCCTAAAACTATTGCAGCCGGCTTAATCGCCGCAGCATTATTTGCATTCTCCGCCGCTCATGCAAATGAATCACAGGAAAAAACTTTCAAGGAAACCGCAGCGAAAGACACCGTAACGGCTGCGCTCGGGATAAGACGCGCTTCAGACGCCGTTCCTTACACCGTGCAGACAATCCATGCGGAAGAACTGGTTACGCACAAAGACGCGAACATCATCAATTCCCTGACCGGGAAAGCAGCCGGCCTTGTGGTCAACTCAACGGCAGGAGGAGCCGGAGCGGCAGTCAATGCCGTAATGAGAGGCATCAAATCTGCCACATGGCCATCGAATGTGATGTATGTAATTGACGGCATCCCCATGTACGCAGACATGCAACCTGCCAGCATGTCATACTTTGGCAACAGCACTGCAGGCAAAACAGAAGCAGTAGCAGACATCAACCCGGAAGACATTGAATCAATCAGCGTGCTTCCCGGAGCATCTGCTGCCGCATTGTACGGTTCATGCGCAGGCAACGGCGCAATACTCATAACAACCAAAAGCGGAACCATAGGCAAGACTGCCGTGACTCTCTCAAACAATACTGAGTTCACCTCTCCTTTCATAACGCCGAAATTCCAGAACAGGTACGGTTCAACAAACTCACTAAGCTGGGGAGAACTGCTGCCGGAATCATTAAGGGAAAACTACGACCCGCGCAAAGACTATTTCCAGAGAGGCTTAACAACGACAGAAAGCATTACCATATCTTCCGGAACACAAAAGAACAGGTTCCATATTTCTGCAGCTGCCGTAAATTCCAAAGGCATCATACCCAACACGACATATAACCGCTATAATTTTTCATTCAGGGATGTTGCAAGTCTTTTCAACGGCAAGCTGGAGATTGACATTGCAGCCAAACTGATATTCCAGAATGACAGGAATGCAGTAAACTATGGAGCTTCGGGAACCAATCCACTGCCGTCCGCCTATCTTTACCCAAGAGGAGAATCGTGGGAAAAGGCCAAGGTCTTCAAAATTTATGACCCGCAATCCCATACAGATGTCCAGAACTGGGCATTCAGCAGTTCATTTCCTACCCTACAGAATCCATATTGGATAAATTACAACAACTTGTACACCGGCAAAAAGACGAGAGGCATAGCTGATTTCGGCATTTCATACAAAATAACCGACTGGATGAAGCTGTCCGGACGGGCACATGCCGACATTGCCGGAATCAGAGAGGAAACGAGACTCTACGCATCAACCCCGGAGTACATAACGCAGTCCAAAAGCGGCTACTACGGCACTGAGGACTCGGATATCAGGCAGATATACTCCAACCTTCTGCTTGACATCAGCAAGAATTGGAAAAACTGGAGCCTGCATGCGGATGCCGGCGGAAGCTTCAATGAAATAGCTTCTTCAAAAAATGAAATAGAAGGTCCGCTGATCGATTTCTTCACTAATTGTTTCCGTCTGGAAGCACTTGACCGTACATATATGTCCATTTCACACCGCAACCGGAAAGAACAGTCAGAAGCCGCATTTGCCTCTGTTGAGGGAGGATTCAGGAATATTGTATTCCTTACTGCAAGCGGACGGGGCGACTGGAGTTCACGCCTGCTTGGCAAGCGCACTGAAAAACATTTCGGGTTTTATTGGTCGGCAGGTGCAAGCTTAATCGTATCAAATATGTTCAGGAAAATGCCGGAGAATCTGAGCAGGATAAAAATATACGGTTCCTATGCCACTGCATCATCACATTCCGGCAGCATGCGGGCATTCGACACGACAGACTCCGTCTCCAGGATACGCGAAATCACAGGGTCATGGGAAGTCGGACTCGACATGGATTTCCTCAAATGGTTCAATCTGAACGGAACTTTCTACAACGTTACAACCAGTAGCCCGTTTATAGTAGCAGACAGATACATTACAGATAATGTTTCCATACGCAACAGCGGAGTGGAGCTTGCACTCAATTTCAGCAAAGAATGGGGAATGTTCCGCTGGAACAGCAGATATATGGTTTCCTCCAACTTCAACAGGATTACGGCTATGCCGAAAAATAGCAATATATTATCCATAGAATACCCGATATCGTATTACTTCAGAGAAATAATAAAGGAAGGCGGCCGTCTCGGAGACGTTTATTCCTATGCAGAACTCGAGACGGACGGCAAAGGCTCAATAGTCCTTGATAAAAATGGCCGGCCAACATTAACGATGACATATGATGCAATAAAAATAGGGAACGTATTGCCCAAGGCAAACATGTCCTGGGCAAACAGATTCAAAATCGGAGACTTCAGCATAGGGATGGTCATCAGCGCCAGAATTGGAGGAAAAGCAGTATCATTAACAAATGCATTACTCGACAGCTACGGAGTCTCAGAAGCCTCGGCCGCCGCACGCGACAAAGGAGGCGTAAATGTGAACGGGGAAACCCTGGCAGATCCGAAGAAATGGTACGCGGCCATAGGAGGCGAACATTGCCTTCCCCAATATTACACATACTCAGCTACAAATATCCGTATTCAGGAAGCGTCAATAGGCTATACTTTCCCGCGCAAAATGCTCGGCAACGTCTGCGAACTGACCCTCCAGCTTACAGGCAGAAATCTGTGCATGCTATATTGCAAGGCACCTTTCGACCCGGAAGTCATAGCATCCCCCTCCCACACGCTCATGGGAACAGATTATTTCATGACCCCGTCAACAAGAAACCTCGGCTTCAACGTAAGGCTCACCTTCTGACAGAAACGCAACTATAGAAATGTCCCCGGACGGCCAAATAAGCTATCCGGGGACTATTGTATAGTTTCAGGCAAGATTACTCCGCCTTATTACATTCAGGGCCGAGATTCTTGTTGAGAAGAAAGCATCCGGCGACAGCTGACAGGACAGAGCCGCACAGCACACCGAGCTTGGCCTGGCTGAGCAGGGCCGCACCTTCTGCACCAAGACCGGCATAAGAGAGGTCCGCAATGAACATGGACACGGTAAATCCGATTCCGCACACCACGCACACACTCGCAAATGCCTTCCAAGTCGTTCCTTCAGGCAGAGAGACAATCTTCATGCGTATCGCAAGCCATGAGAACGAGAAGACCCCGAGGAATTTGCCGACGACAAGTCCGAGCATCACAGCAAGGCCGACTCCGGAGAACAGGCTGCCTATGCTCATCTGCGAAAGGTCTATACCGGCGTTCGCAAATGCAAATAGAGGTATCACAATATAGCTTATAGGCACATGCAGCATATCCTCAAGATCCTGCAGCGGGCTGATCATCTTGTCCGCGGCAGACTCAATGCTCTTGAGAACGCCTATCTGATTATTGTCCAGCACTATGGTGTTGTGCCTTTCATCAATGTCGATTACAGGGAACTTGCCGATGTTCTCCCTTATGCGCTCAAGGTAATGTCCGGTGCCCTTCTTCAATGTAGCAGGGACACAGAAAGCCACTATGACTCCAGAAATCGTGGCATGTATTCCGGAGTTCAGCATAGTGTACCACAGCACAAGCCCGACACTTATATAGAAAGCCTTTGCCCTGACCTTGCTGGCATTGGCAGCCACCATAACCACGATGCAGAGGGCTGAAAGGGCAAGATACATCATATTGATGTCAGATGAATAGAACAGGGCAATCACGATGATTCCACCGAGGTCGTCAGCCACAGCGAGTGCCGCAAGGAAAATCTTAAGCCCGGACGGGACCCTTGACTTGAAGACCGACAGTACACCAAGCGAAAAGGCTATGTCAGTTGCCATAGGAATCGCAAGACCGCGCTGCATAGCAGCATCGTGAGGGCACAGGAGCCAGAACAGGAGCACCGGAACAATCATGCCTCCGCACGCGCCTATTATAGGAAGGAGAGCCTTGTCACGCGTTGAAAGCTCACCGACACGTATCTCACGCTTGATTTCAAGACCTACCGAAAGGAAGAATATCGCCATCAGAAAGTCATTTATGACCTGCCCGAGAGTCATGGTATGCCCACCATGGCTGAAAAAATTGAAATCGCCTACAGAAAGGCTCACAGGATTCTGCCAAATGGCGAAATACCACTCCTTTACGGAAGGTATGTTGGCACATGCCAGGGCCAAGACAGTAAACAGAATCAGCACCACACTTGAATTGACATGCCTTCTGAATTTGCTGAGGAAACTGTAGTTCCTTGTCCACTCACTACTTTCAGACATACTTTTTTGTTTTAGATTCAACTTGTTGTTTCTAATGCTTGCCATTAATGCCGGAGAGACCGTATCATTCACAGCCACATGCCGGCTTTTCCATAAGGGCTGCAAAAGTAGGCATTTTTGTCAAACTAATTGCGAGTTTGGACATTTTTTCATAAATTTGCCGCCTGTTTGCCAAGGCTTTGCCTCAGGCATAATGAACCGACAAATATAAACTTACAGATATGGCTAAAGAAATCAAAAACGAAAATGCCGAGGCAGTGGCTGAGGCAGTTTCAAAGACGGAATTGTTTTTCACTGAGAACAAGAAGATTCTCCTTACGGTACTTGCCGTCATTCTTGTTGCCGGAGCAGCATTCTTCTGCTGGCACAAGTTCATCAACCAGCCTAAGGTAGAGGAAGCCCAGGCACAGATGGCGCTTGCCGAGGCCAATTTCCGCAATGCAGCAGACTCAACCGGATATGCTCTCGCACTCAGGGGCGACGGAAACGTGCTCGGCTTCGAACAGATTATAGACGAGTACGGTTCAAAGGCCGGCACATCGGTATATTTCTATGCAGGAATCTGCGAATACAACCTCAAGAACTACAGCCAGGCAATCAGTTACCTCAAATCCTACAAAGGAAAGGAGGATATTCTCGCTGCCAGGGCTCTCGCATGCATCGGAGACTGCCAGGTTGACCTGGGCGACCTCAAGGGAGCGATAAGCTCATTCGAGAAAGCCGCTTCAAAGGCTGACAACATGTTCGCTGCAGACTACCTCCTCAAGGCAGGAATTGCAGCAGAGGCAGCCGGAGACAAGGCAAAGGCACTCTCATTCTACAAGAAAGTGAAGGAGCAGTATCCTATGTCGGAGCTTCCTTCCGCAAGGGAAATCGACAAGTACATCAGCCGAATCGAGGCTGAATAAAACAATAAGGCTGGCTTTGTGTCAGCCTTTTAAATGCCATAGCCTCACCGTTTGTGAGCTATAGGACAAGGACAACATTGTAAAAACGCCTGTGAAAAACTGAATTTAAGATTTTAACGAAGTTTTTCAAGGCGGACGAAGAAGTAAATGCGCAGCAACCTCATGGTTGTGAGCAATTTACGACAAGGACAACACAGAAAAAACCATTAAAATTAGAATTCAACATGGGAAGAGCATTTGAATTCCGTAAGGAGAGAAAATTCAAAAGGTGGGGACACATGGCCCGTGTATTCACCAAGATAGGCAAGGAAATCACAATTGCAGTAAAGCAGGGCGGTGCTGACGTGACAGGAAACCCTCGTCTGAGAGCGCTCATCCAGACTGCACGAAGCGAAAACATGCCTAAGGACAATATTGAAAGGGCAATCAAGAGAGCCAGCGACAAGGATCAGGGCGACTACAAGGAGGTTGTATTCGAGGGCTACGGTCCTCACGGCATCGCGGTGCTTGTTGAGGCTGCGACAGACAACAACAACCGCACGGTGGCCAATGTCCGCTCATACTTTACAAAGAGCGGCGGCTCGCTCGGAACCTCGGGAAGCGTTGACTACATGTTCGACCGCAAGTGCATGTTCCGCATCAAGACCGACAAGCCTTACGACCTCGAAGAGCTTGAGCTTGAGATGATTGACTACGGAGTAGAGGAAATTTTTGAGGAGGAGAACGAGAATGAGGAGACGGAAATCGTGCTCTATGGAGAGTTCACTGCCTTCAACAATATCCAGAAATACATCGAGGAAAACGGCTACGAGCTTGTTGCGGCAGAGTTCACAAGACTCCCGAACGTCGAGCTGAAGGAACTCTCTGAAGAAGACAAGGCCGACATCGAGAAGCTTATCGAGAGAATCGAGGAAGACGATGACGTACAGAACGTATATCATACAATGAAGCCGTAACACAGGCTTACAACGTACATCAGCACTCAAGAGGATGACCGGAAATTTGCGGACATCCTCTTTGCTTTTTATGGTTTTTCGCCACATATTGCGTGATTGTGGCGTAAAAAAGGCTGCTGTGGTGCGTTTTTGCTTGCCCAGCGGAAAAAAACATTATATTTGCGCCACTGAAAACGCCGGGTATGGCGCACGGCAGGCGGACCAAAAATCCGCTTGCCGGCATCTGCGGCGGATATTAGGAAACATAACAGATTCTTATATTATTATGAGTATCCAACAGGAAAAGATTAAAGAACTGGTTGAGCGCAGAGCCAAGGCCCGCATGGGCGGCGGCCAGAAAAGGATAGATGCGCAGCACCAGAAAGGCAAGTTCACGGCACGTGAAAGAATTGCCATGCTCCTTGACGAAGGAAGCTTCGAGGAGTTTGACATGTTCGTCCAGCACCGCTGCACGAACTTCGGCATGGAAAAGACAAAATTTGACGGTGACGGAGTAGTTACCGGCCAGGGAACGATTGACGGACGCCTTGTTTACGTTTTTGCACAGGACTTCACCGTTACAGGAGGTTCGCTGTCAGAGACCATGGCACAGAAAATCTGCAAAGTCATGGATATGGCAGTCAGGAACGGTGCCCCTTGCATCGGCCTCAACGACTCAGGCGGAGCTCGTATCCAGGAGGGAATCTGCTCTCTCGCAGGTTTCGGTGAGATATTCCAGAGGAACATCCTCGCTTCAGGCGTAGTGCCTCAGATTTCCGGCATATTCGGTCCATGCGCCGGAGGAGCCGTTTACTCCCCTGCCCTGACAGACTTCAACATCATGATAAAGGACACTTCCTACATGTTCCTTACCGGACCTGGAGTTGTCAAGACAGTCACCGGAGAAACAGTGACTCAGGAAGACCTCGGAGGCGCAAGCGTACACGCGACAAAGAGCGGTGTGGCGCATTTCGCCGCAGAGAATGAGAACGAGGGAATACAGGTCATAAAGGACATCCTCAGCTTCATTCCGTCGAACAACCGCGAGCAGGCTCCTTTTGTTCCTACATCAGACCCAACTGGACGATATGACGACGCTCTCAATGACATCATACCTGACAGCCCGAACAAGGCATATGACATGTACCAGGTGATAGGCAGCATCGTGGATGACGGCAAATTCCTCGAGATACACAAGAGCTGGGCAAAGAACATCATAATAGGATTCGCCCACATGAACGGCCGCTCGGTCGGAATCGTGGCAAACCAGCCTAAGATTCTCGCCGGAGTGCTTGACATCAACGCATCACGCAAGGCAGCCCGATTCGTGCGTTTCTGCGACGCATTCAACATTCCTCTCGTAACACTGGTTGATGTTCCTGGCTTCCTCTGCGGCACGCAGCAGGAGTACGGCGGAATCATCGTCCATGGCGCAAAACTCCTCTATGCATACGGCGAGGCTACTGTCCCTAAGGTGACGGTCACTCTCCGCAAGTCATACGGTGGTTCGCACATCGTGATGAGCTGCAAGCAGCTGCGCGGAGACATCAACTACGCATGGCCATCAGCAAACATCGCGGTCATGGGAGCCGAGGGCGCAGTGGAGATTCTCTACTCGAAAGAAATCAAGGCTATGGAAGACCCTGCGGAGCGCGCCAAGGTGGCAGAGCAGAAGAAACAGGAATACAACGACCTTTTCTGCAACCCATACAATGCGGCAAGCTACGGCTATATCGATGATGTAATCGAGCCTCGCAACACACGTTTCCGTGTCATCAGGGCACTCGAATCTCTTGCAGACAAGAAAGTCGAGAATCCTCACAAAAAACATGACAACCTTCCTCTCTAAAACACAGCGATTATGAACGGTTTCATGTTATCAGTGAATATGCTGCAGGCAGGACACGTTCTGCGCAAGAGCGCAGAGATGGCCGAGAAAGACCCTCACGGTGTAATCATAACGGTTGTTTCCGTAGCGGTTGTCTTTACGGTACTCCTCATCCTGTATTTCGCATATTCCCTCATCGGAAAGTCCGTCAACGGGAAAATGCCGAAATTCGGCAGACAATCTTCAGCAGCAGGCGGACACAAACCGTCGTCTGAAGAAGCTGCAGCGATAGCGCTTGCCCTTGACAGCGAACTCAACGGCGAGACATATGCGGCCATAGGAGCGGCCCTGCACAATTATTTCAACGACACGGTACACGACCAGGAAAGTTATATAATTACCATCAGAAGAAAATGACAGTCATGAAAGAGTATAAATTCAAAATCAACGGCAACGAGTACAATGTTGCCATCAATTCAGTATCAGGCAATCTTGCCGACGTTACAGTAAACGGCAAATCATACCAGGTAGAGATGGACGGCGCACAGGCCGCCAATCCGGTTCCTGCACAGGCTCAGGCCCCACAGGCCGTTGCACCTGCACCACAGGCAGCACCTGCACCACAGGCAGCACCGGCTCCACAGCCTGCACCGGCGGCAGCTCCAGCGGCACCGGCAGCAGCAGGCGCAGGCAAGGCAGTCAAGTCACCGCTTCCTGGAGTAATCATTGCTGTCAACGTAAAACCTGGCGACACAGTCAAGGCCGGACAGGTAGTTGCGGTTCTCGAGGCGATGAAAATGGAAAACGACATCCAGGCTGAATCTGCAGGCACGGTAGTGGCCGTAAACGTAGCAAAAGGAGACGCTGTTCCTGAGGGAGCGCCTATCGTGACTATCCAGTAAGCTGCAAATCCAGTAACTTCCGCCTATGAACACAGTTATTGACAGCCTGCAGCAGTTCCTGCAATACACAGGCTTCGCCAATATGACATGGCAGCACATCGTGATGATATGCATAGGAATAGCATTCATCACCGTTGCCATCAAAAAAGACTGGGAGCCGCTTCTGCTCGTGCCGATAGGATTCGGCATGATAATCGGCAACATCCCTTTCACAGAAGGCCTGCAGGTAGGAATCTATGAGGAAGGCTCCGTGATGAACATCCTCTACTCGGGTGTCCGCTACGGCTGGTATCCTCCGCTCATATTCCTCGGAATCGGAGCGATGACGGATTTCTCCGCCCTGATTTCCCAGCCGAGGCTCATGCTTATCGGAGCCGCCGCACAGGTAGGAATCTTCGGGGCATATGTAATTGCCCTTCACCTGGGCTTCACCCCGGCAGAATCCGGAGCCATCGGAATAATCGGCGGTGCGGACGGTCCTACTGCAATATTCCTTTCATCAAAGCTCGCGCCTGAGCTTATGGGAGCAATCGCGGTATCGGCCTACTCATACATGGCCCTCGTGCCTGTAATACAGCGTCCGATAATGCTGATGCTCACGACCAAAAAGGAAAGGCTCATACGCATGAAGCCGGCAAGGCAGGTAAGCCAGAAAGAGAAGATAATCTTCCCTATCGTAGGCTTCATCCTTACTGCGATGATAGTTCCGTCAGGAATGCCTCTGCTCGGCATGCTTTTCTTCGGAAACCTTCTTAAGGAAAGCGGAGTGACCAAGCGTCTTGCTGAAACGGCACGTGGACCTCTCATTGACGTGGTGACGATACTCATCGGCGTGACGGTCGGATGCTCGACCCAGGCAAATGTGTTCCTGTCAGGAACTTCCGTCAAGATTTTCCTGCTCGGTCTGCTCTCATTCGTGATAGCCACCACATGCGGAGTGCTTTTCGCCAAATTCATGAACCTGTTCTGCAAGGAAGAGAACAAGATTAACCCGCTTATCGGAAACGCAGGAGTGTCAGCAGTGCCAGACTCAGCCCGCGTTTCGCAGAATGTCGGCAGGGAGTTCGACAAGAACAACCATCTGCTCATGCACGCCATGGCACCGAACGTGGCCGGCGTGATAGGTTCTGCTGTTGCGGCCGGAATCCTTCTCAGCTTTCTCGGATAGTCAGATGCCCGGGCATCTGGACGCATCAGATACATCAATCAGGCGGCTCCTGCCTTTGTCTGTAACCATCAGGCATTGCAGGAGCCGCCCTTTTTTCATATAAGGACATGACGTCTGAGCAATCCGGTAATGTCAAAAAGAAAACAAACATGTCCTGCCGCACCACAATTCTACATATCGACAGAAAACATTAACATTTTTATACATTGTCACAGCCTCATCCTGCTTCTTTATATCCAAATTTATTCTTAAATTTGCCGAGATGGACTGAAGTTCCGGACATTGACTGCACGGGATTTCAGACACATATGAATGATTAAACTAAAAACACATACTGACACTATGCAGAATAAATTGCAGGAACTGACAGACAAGCTCTACAAGGAAGGTCTGTCCAAAGGAAAACAGGAAGGCGAGGAGATTCTTGCCAAAGCCAAAGACCAGGCAGAAGAAATCATAGGCAAGGCCAAGGCTGAGGCTGAGGCAATCATTGCCGCTGCACAGAAAGAGGCCGAGGACCTCAGGACCAAGGTGACAGGAGACCTCAAGATGGCTGCCGGCCAGAGCGTTGCCGCAACAAGGCAGGATATCGAGACTCTCATACTCACAAAAATGACTGAAGGAGAGGTAAACTCAGCCCTCACTTCGGCTGACTTCGTAAAGCAGGTCATTCTTGCTGTGGCAAAAGGATTCAATGCGCAGGATGCCGCAGACCTTGAGCTGGTTCTTCCTGAATCCCTCAAAAAAGAGCTTGAGCCTTTCGTGGCAAAAGAGCTTGCAACAGTGCTCAACGGAGGAGTACAGGCCTCATTCTCAAAGAAAATCTCAGGAGGCTTCAACATCGGCCCTAAGGACGGCGGATATTTCATCAGTTTCACAGACGAGACTTTCAAGGCTCTCATCGCCGAATATCTCAGGCCAGCAACGAAAAAGCTTCTTTTCGGTTAAGTTTCTCAAGAGGCATGAATAATTACGAGTATATAATAGCAAGCCTTCCGGACATCAGCCAGGACTGGAAATTCGGTGAGACTGCTCCCCAGGACTACATAGACTGGATTCTGGAGCAATGCAGCCGGAAAGACAGGAAAACAATCGGCTTCATGCTCGACGGCTTTTATGACGGAAAGCTTGACGCAGGTTTCTATGAGGCTGCGCTTTCGCACGACAACAGGTTCATCCGGGAATATTTCAGCTTCGACCTCAACGTGCGCAATGCCAAGGTCAGGTATCTGAACACAGCACTCGGACGCCCTGCCGAAAAAGACGCGGTAAGCATATCCGGAGTAAAAACCGAAGAGGAGTTCCCTGAAGCCGGAGCAGTGGAGTCAGTCCTCGCGCTTACGGACATACTTGCCCGCGAGAGAGGCCTGGACGACCTTATGTGGAACAAGATAGACTCCATTACTTTATTCAACTACTTTGACATCAACGTGATTCTGGGCTTCATCGCCAAGCTGCACATAGTGGCCAGATGGTACAGGCTTGACGAGCAGACCGGACGTGAAATGTTCAGGAAACTTGTTGATGAAGTGCGCGGCACTTTCAAGGGAGTGGAATACGAAAGCGCATAATCCTTAATAAACAGAAATATAAAAATTTTAAGATATGAAAACTACAGGAAAGGTAACGGGCATCGTCTCAAACCTTGTGACAGTTGAAGTCAACGGACCTGTGGCACAGAATGAGCTATGCTACATTACTGTGGATGACACCAAGCTCATGGCTGAGGTCATCAAGGTGAACGGCAAGAACGCAGCTGTACAGGTTTTTGAGAGCACCCGCGGACTGAAGAACGGCAATGATGTCGAGTTCGAGGACAGGATGCTCGAGGCGACACTCGGCCCGGGTCTTCTTTCAAGCAGCTATGACGGACTGCAGAATGACCTGACTACAATGACAGGAGTATTCCTCAAGAGAGGAGAATACACGGATCCGCTCAATCATGAGAAATTGTGGGACTTCACGCCTATAGCCAAGCCGGGTGACAAGGTTGTGGCCGCAGACTGGCTCGGAGAAGTGAAAGAGGGATGGCTTCCTCACAAGATTATGGTCCCTTTCAGTTTCAAGGGGGAATATACGGTCAAGTCCGTGGCAGAAGCCGGACAGTACAACATTGACACCACAATAGCTGTCCTCACCGATGCATCCGGAGAGGATGTCAACGTCTGCATGTACCAGAAATGGCCGGTGAAAGTCGCAATCAAGGGCTACAAGGAAAAACCGAGGCCTTCAAAGATAATGGAGACGGGAGTGCGCGTCATTGACACCCTCAACCCTATAGCGGAAGGAGGTACAGGCTTCATCCCGGGACCGTTCGGCTGCGGCAAGACAGTGCTCCAGCACGCCATCGCGAAGCAGGGAGATGCCGAAGTCATTGTGATGGCAGCCTGCGGAGAGCGCGCCAATGAGGTCGTGGAAATTTTCACGGAGTTCCCGGAACTGATTGACCCGCACACTGGACGTCACCTCATGGAGCGTACCACCATCATCTGCAACACATCAAACATGCCTGTGGCAGCGCGTGAGGCATCTGTCTATACGGCAATGACGATTTGCGAATACTACCGTGCAATGGGACTCAAGGTTCTCCTGCTCGCGGACTCCACTTCACGTTGGGCACAGGCTCTGCGAGAGATGTCCAACCGTATGGAGGAGCTTCCTGGAGCGGACGCATTCCCTGTTGACCTTTCTGCAATCATCTCGAATTTCTACGCACGCGCCGGAATGGTCGTGCTCAACAACGGACAGACGGGTTCCGTAACTTTCATAGGTACGGTATCCCCTGCCGGAGGTAACCTCAAGGAACCTGTAACGGAATCCACGAAGAAAGCCGCACGCTGCTTCTATGCTCTTGAGCAGAACCGTGCGGACAAGAAGAGATATCCGGCAGTCAATCCTATCGACTCATATTCAAAGTATCTCGAATATCCTGAAATCCAGGAATACCTTTCAGAGAAAGTGACTCCTGGCTGGGTCGGAATGGTGGACAAGGCCAAGAACATAATAAGGAAAGGCAAGGACGCGAACGACCAGATAAACATCCTCGGAGATGACGGAGTTCCTATGAGCTACCACGAAATGTTCTGGAAATCAGAGCTGCTGGACTTCGTTATCCTGCAGCAGGATGCCTTCGACGCAATTGACGCGCTCTGCCCTATCAGCAGACAGAAATATATGCTTGAGCTTGTGCTTGGCATCTGTGACAGGGAATTCAGTTTCGCTGACTATGAGAAATGCCGTTCTTTCTTCAAAGAGACAATCAACATTCTCCGCCAGATGAACTACTCAGAATTCCAGAGCGAGAAATTCAACAACTACCAGGAGCAACTCATTAATTTCATCAGCAATGGCAACTAAGGCATTTCAGAAAATATACACACAGCTGGAGGCCATCACAAAAGCGACCGTGACCCTCAGAGCCAAAGGAATATCCAATGACGAGCTTGCTGTCGTTGACGGAAAGCTCGCACAGGTCGTGAAAACCAAGGGAGACCTTGTCACATTGCAGGTCTTTTCAGGCACGGAAGGCATCCCAACAAACGCACAGGTGACATTCCTCGGCGCACCTCCGACCCTGAAAGTCAGCGACGAGCTTGCAGGACGCTTCTTTGACGCATACGGCAAGCCTCTCGACGGAGGTCCGGAGCCGCAGGGACGCGAGGTGCAGATCGGCGGCCCTTCAGTGAACCCTTACAAAAGGAAGCAGCCTTCACAGATAATCCCGACAGGAATCGCCGGCATCGACTTGAACAACACTCTCGTTTCCGGACAGAAGATTCCGTTCTTTGCAGACCCTGACCAGCCGTACAACAATGTAATGGCACAGGTGGCATTGCGCGCGGACGTGGACAAAATCATTCTCGGAGGAATGGGACTCACCAACGACGACTACCTCTACTTCAAGCATGAATTCGAGGCAGCCGGCGCACTGGAGAAAATCATATGTTTCGTGAACACCACAGAACAGCCTCCTGTGGAGCGTCTGCTCATTCCGGACATGGCGCTTTCGGCAGCGGAATATTTTGCTGTAGAGAAAAACGAGAAAGTTCTTGTGCTCCTCACGGACATGACCCTGTATGCTGACGCCCTTTCAATCGTGTCAAACCGTATGGACCAGATTCCGTCAAAGGACTCTATGCCAGGTTCACTTTATTCAGACCTCGCAAAGATATACGAAAAAGCAGTTCAGCTTCCTGACGGAGGCTCGATTACCATCATTGCAGTCACTACGCTCAATGACGGTGACATCACGCACGCCGTTCCAGACAACACCGGATATATCACGGAAGGACAGCTTTACCTGCGTGCTGACGCCGATTCCGGAAAGGTCATCATCGACCCGTTCCGTTCACTCTCGCGTCTTAAGCAGCTCGTGCAGGGAAAGCAGACCCGCAAGGACCACAGCCAGGTCATGAATGCATCCGTGCGTCTTTATTCCGATGCCCAGAATGCCAAGACAAAGCTGGAGAACGGTTTCGACCTGAGCGACTACGACCTCAGGTGCCTGGAATATGCAAAGGCATATGCGACACGTATATTGGCGATAGACGTCAATCTCACGCTTGACCAGATGCTCGACACCGCATGGGAGATTTTCGGAACATATTTCACCAAGGCGGAGACCGGAATCAAGCAGGAATTCACTGACCAGTATTGGGTCGGAAAATAACATGACCTTCAAGGTTATTTTGTAAATAAAGAATATGGCAATAAAATTCCAATACAATAAGACCTCTCTGAACAATCTCGGCAAGCAGCTCAAGATGCGTCAGAATGCCCTCCCTACCCTGAAGAACAAGGAGTCGGCTCTGCGTCTTGAGGTGCGCAAGGCCAAGGAGCGCTCGGCAAGGCTTATTGAGGATCTTGATGCCGCCCTGAAAAGATACGATTATCTTGCAGCTCTCTGGAATGAGTTCGACGCCGGACTGATATCAGTCACGGACATAGACCTGGTCACAGTCAAGGTGGCCGGAGTAAGGACTCCTGAGCTGAAAGACATCCATTACGAGATAAGGGACTTCAACGCCTTCTCCAAGCCGGCATGGTATGCTGACGGTGTTGCAATCCTCAAAGAGCTGTCAAGGCTCGGAATCGAATCGGAGGTCTATCTGGAGAAAAGCAGGATTCTTGATTTCCAAAGGAAAAAGACGACTCAGAAAGTGAACCTTTATGAGAAGGTGCAGATTCCGGGATATCAGGAGGCTATAAGAAAGATCAAGCGTTACATGGAAGACGAGGAGAATCTCTCCAAGGCAGCTTCCAAGATTGTGAAGAACAGGCACGCTATTGAAGAAGAAGAGGAGGAGCAGAAGAATGGTTGACAAAATGATGAAATACTCCTTCATTCTCCTCAGCGGGGAGAGTGAGGAATTCTTGAAGCAGCTTCAAGAGCTTGGAGTGGTGGACATAAGCCGCTCCACCAAGCCTGTGAGTGAAGAGTCCGCCGTGAAGTTTGAGAAAATTCTCAAAGTGAATCATGCGATTTCTCTTCTTGAATCCGTTGACTACAGCAAAGAGCCGATGTACGGCAAAATACAGGAGGCTTCTGCTGCATGCACCATAAACGGCTGCAAGACCGAGAACACTTTCAGCGCCCTTGCACGTCTTGAAGAACTCAAGGCAGAGAAGGATGCGAAAGAGAAAGTTCTCAGGACGATTGAGCCTTGGGGCGTGTTCAGTCCGGAATCCATTTCAGACCTGAAAGACAAGGGCGTTGACCTGCACTTCTACAGTGTCTCGGCAAAGGGCTATGATAAGGACTGGGAAAACATATGGCCTATACATATTGTCAACTCAGACAAATCCACCGTATGGTTTGCCGTGCCGGCATTACGGGGCGAGGAATACTCGTTCCCTATTCCGGAGACTTCATTCCCAGAAGAGTCCTATGCCGGGACAAAGGCTGACATTGAAAAACTCCTTGAAGAAGAGATACAGGCAAAAGCCAAGCTGCTCTGCCTTAAGGAGCGTTATCTGGAATACATGAAGGAAGGTCTCGTGCGCAAAAAAGCGGAACTTGACAGAATGCTTGCATCGTCACAGGTCCAGCAGGCTGCAGAAGGACACCTTCTCTGTTTCGAGGGCTTTGCTCCTGTTGACGAGCAGTCCCGTCTTGACGAAGCATTCGGCAAAATGGGAGTATTTTATGTCAAGGAAGAGGCCAGGGAAGAAGACAATCCCCCTATCAAGCTGAAGAACAATCGCTTCAACAGACTGTTCGAGGGCCTTACGGGAATGTATGGCATGCCGGTTTACGGCGAATGGGACCCGACACCGGTCCTGGCAATATTCTTCCTGCTGTTCTTTGCCATGTGTATGGGTGACGCCGGCTACGGCCTGATTCTCATCATATACGGCATACTGCAGGACAGGAAAATCGTAAACTTCGCAATGTTCGACGGACTCGGAAAGCTGATAAGCATTCTCGGTGTCGCAACGACAATAGTAGGTTTCTTCCTCGGCACTGCATTCGGAATGGACCTCACAGCGGCAAGCTGGATGCCTCAGCAGCTGAAAGACCTTATGCTTAGCGGAGACGTGACCATCGGAGGGTCAAGCTACGCGCTCCAGATGGTGCTGGCCATAGGTATCGGTATCTTCCACATATGCCTGGCCATGACTATAAAGGCAGTCCTTTATACCAAGCGTTTCGGTCTCAAGGCGAATATCAGCACATGGGGCTGGCTCCTGCTGATTCTTGGAGGAATCATCACCGGTGCCTTTGCCATGCTCGGGCTGCTGCCTGAAAATGTCACGAAGATTGCCGTCATAGCCATCGGAGCCGTATCGGCACTTTGCATCTTCATATTCAACACCCCAGGGCGCAACCCGCTTATAAACATCGGGGCAGGCCTATGGGACACATACAACATGGCGACAGGAATCATGGGAGACGTGCTGTCATACATACGTCTCTATGCCCTCGGACTGGCCGGCGGAATGCTCGGAGGAGCATTCAACAACCTCGGTCTCATGGTCCTCGGAGATAATCCGACATGGCAGTGGCTTCCGTTTGCGCTGATACTCTTGGCAGGACATGCACTTAACTTGCTGATGTCATGCCTTGGAGCTTTCGTACACCCTCTGCGACTCACTTTTGTGGAGTATTTCAAAAACAGCGGATATGAAGGCAAGGGAGCGAAATACAACCCGCTGAAAATATCAAATGAATAAATAACAATTAAAAAACAACAAAATTATGCTTAACACAATTCTTGGTTACCTTGGCCTCGGCCTTATGCTTGGCCTTGCCGGAATAGGTTCCTGCATCGGAACAACAATCGCTGCCAACGCTGCAGAAGGTGCTCTCAAAAAAGCCCCTGAGAAATCATCAAGCTACATGATTCTCTCAGCCATGCCTGCCACACAGGGTCTTTATGGATTCGTGGCATTCCTCATGTGGGTAATGGGCAAGGATTTCACTGCAAACGGACCTATGCTCTTCGCAGTCGGACTCTCAGTAGGAGTAGTATGCTTTTTCTCAGCACTGCGTCAGGGACAGGTTTGCGCAAATGGTATCATCGGAGTATCACAGGGTCATGACGTTACAACCAACACAATGATCTATGCGGCTCTTCCTGAGTTCTATGCAATCCTTGCACTCGTGGCATCCCTCATGATCTGATGAATGCACAAAATACAGAAATGGCCTCAAAGTCAATGCGGACGATGAGGCCATTTTATTTGCATCACATTAAAGAAGTCAAATCTCGTCAGGAGCATATTTGAAAGGATCGAGCGGAGAATCATAGAAGCAATAGTCCGACTCTACAAAGAAACGCTCAAGCTCAATCGCAGCATTCTCAGGAGAATCTGAAGTATGCACAATATTCTCCTGCGCGCTCGTGCTGTAGTCACCTCGGATAGTTCCCGGAACTGCCTTGCTTGCCCTTGTGGCACCTGCCATGTCACGGACTACCTGAACGGCACAATGTCCCTCCCAGCAGCAGAGGATGACAGGGGCAGCCATCATTCCGTCCTTGAGCCACTGGAAGAAAGGCTTGTCCTTAAGATGCGCATAGTGCACATCAAGCACTTCATCCGTCAGGCGGACCATCTTCATGGCCACGAGCTTCAGTCCCCTTTTTTCAAATCTTGAAATGACTTCACCGGCAAGTCCGCGCTGAAGGCATCCCGGCTTTAGAATAACTAATGTTCTTTCCATTTTTCTGAATTATTGTAATATATTCTGTATTGTCACCATTGAACCTTCTCACGTGAGAGAGGCATCGTCATGCACCTTGCGCCGCCACCTCCGCGCGGAAGCTCTGAACCGTCAACCGCAATCACGCAAGGCCTGTCCGAAAACACCGTCCCGTCACACTTTCCGCTGATGAAATCGTCAGCACGGACAATCTCAAATCCGCTTTCGGAAAGCGCCTCCAGAGTATGCACATTGCGCGCATAAGAAAGCACCTTGCCCGGAGCGAAAGCAAAGAAGTTGGCTCCGCTGTGCCACTGCTCCCTCTCCTGGTCCCACTCATCCTCGCCACCGCAAACCACCGGCTCAAGGTCCATCCCGAGTGTCTTCAGGGCAGCAAGGATTCCGGCTACAGGCCGTATGGAAGTCACCTTTCCATCATCTATCGTCATATGTACGGTCTGATACTGGTTCGCCTGCATTATCAAAGGCTCAAACACCATGCATTTGTCCCTATCCAGCAGAGTGAACACCATATCCAGATGTATAAACGACTCCGGCTGAGAAGGCAGCTGCTGCACAATCACATTGCGGCGCCCCTCAGGACAGCTTCTGCGGAAACGCTCTACCATGAAATCGATGCCCTGCGGGGTTGTCCTCACACCGTTTCCTATAATCATTATATCCTCGCGGGCTATTATGATGTCACCTCCTTCCATTATGACAGGAGAGTCCTGCCCCTGAAAGTCATTCGCGTCAATCACACCGCATTCAAATGCTCCGCTATGACGGTAAATAGCATTCATAATCAATGACTCACGCATCCTCACCTTGTTTGCCATGCGGCATATGAGGGCATCGTTGCCTATGGTAACGGCAGCATCCCTGGTAAAATAGAAATTATAGAGAGGATAAAGCGCATAATACTCATTCTTCAGATATGAGGTCAGCGTATCTATCCTGGCGGGAAGCCCCTCAATGAGCACCCTTGCAAGCTCGTCCGACTTCATGTCCAGAAGCATCTCCATATATGAAGTCACATCCTCGCTCACGCATATGCGCCGTATCAGGTCCTCCCTGGCCTTCTCCCTGTCGAGCACCTTCACAAGCAAATCCCTGACCTCATACACCTTTGCGACTTTCGAAAGCACTCCTGAAAGCTGGGCATATTCATGCTGGGCTATGGAAAGATTGAGGATATCGCTATATAAAGCTCTCTGGACATTGCGCGGAGTCATGTTCTCCACTTCAAAGCCCGGCCTGTGCAGAAGCACGGCACCTAACTTACCGATTTCTGACTGAATGTCAATTCTAAGAGGGTTGTCGTTATTAATGACCATATAAAACTCATTATTCCGTAAAAATAACAAATTAATCCCGAATTAGAAACTCTTTCCTGCTTTCGGGACAAAATAACAAGAAAAACAGCACATTAAACAGAATAAATCGTTAAATTTGAGAATCGTATTATGGACTCTAATTACAACATCAATGAAAATCAAAAATGATTTCAGGCACTTGGACGGCAAGCAGGCATGGGAAACCGTGATTGCCCATGTCATGACCGACAATGTCGTGACTACCGTCACGGGACTAAGCTTCACTGCCACGTTCGTGGGAAGCTGCATTTTCCTCAAAGGTGGGACTCCTGGCACCAAAAGGGCAGAAAAAGGAGAATACCTTACGGCCAAAGATTTCATTTCCGCCTATGACAGTGTAAAAGACTGGGAAGAAATCAATACAGGAAACGTCAAGCCATATATAAGAAGGCAGCAGACGCCGTTCATCGCGCTTCTATATTGCGCCGGCATTTTGGAATAAACTTCAAATTTATTATTTTTGCATGAATCGGCCGTCCGGAGAAACACTCCCGCATTCCGGCCACAGCAACAATTATAATAATGATGAAAAAGAAAATCATAGGCATCATCACGGCCGTGCTTGTAATAGCTCTTGCAGCGACCGTTTACTTCAAATTCTATTTCGTGTTCGGAGAAGGCGTTAAGGCCGGAGAACTGAATTTCGTCGTCTATAAGGGGTACCTTTTCAAGACATACGAAGGCAGGGCCATCCAGGCAGGCTTCGGCAAAGGCAAGGGAGTGAATGCAGGCAGCATACAGTCCTACGAATTTGACTTCTCCATAACAGACAAGGCCATCGCCGACTCGCTCATGCGCTGCGCGGGCAAGAATGTGGAACTCCATTACAAAGAGTATCTCGGTGCCCTGCCATGGAGAGGCAAGCAGGCCTATATCGTTGACCGGATCATCTCAGTAAAAGAATAATACCCAATATGAAAAGACCTTTAGCGCTCATGTGCATCTTATGTACAGGATTTTTTTCTCATGCCCAGAGCGGCATAGTCAGCACAAGGAAAGCCAATGATGCTTCCGGAAAGCTGCTCACCATGGAAGAGGCCATATTGTCGAAAGAACTTTCGCCGGAAAACCTGTGGTGCCGCTGGGAAAGTCCCTCACGCCTGCTGATGCGGAAGGACGGGAAATGGCAGGTGATGGACATCAAAACCGGAATATGCGAAGACTATAAGGGCGGAATATCTCCGGCAAGGGCCTTCACCGAGGGGCAGAGCCTGTTCATCAGGAAAGCTGACGGAAGCAAGGCACCGGTAGCCGAAAGCGAAAGCAGCGAGATTACCTACGGACAGTTCGTCAGCAGAAACGAGTTCGGCATTGACGGTGGCATATTCTGGTCTCCTGACAGTACAAAGCTCGCTTTCTACAGGAAAGACGAAAGCCGCGTCACCTCCTTCCCTCTTCTTGACATCACGACAAGGACCGGAAGCCTCAAAAACATAAAATACCCGATGGCCGGCATGGAATCGGAGAATATCCAGCTCGGGATATACGACATCGCGACAGAGCAGACCGTATATGTCAAGGAAAACGCTTTCGGATATGACAGATACCTGACCAACGTGTCATGGTCACCGGATGCGTCACGCATCTTCATACAGGTCCTTGACAGAAGCCAGAAGCATCTCATGCTGAACATGTACGACTCTACCACCGGGGAATTCATCAAAACCATCCTGTCTGAGGACAACAGCAAATATGTGGAGCCTCAGGACCCGATATGGTTCATCAAGGGACATGACAACCTCTTCATCTACAGGACAGACAACAGGGACGGATACCGCAACCTCTATCTTTGTGACATTGACGGCAATGTGCGCCGCCTCACCGAAACTGATGCTGACGTTGCATATGTAGCAAACGACGGAAAGCATGTCTGGTACACTTCTGCCGAAATATCACCGGTGGAGAACCACCTCTTCCGCATAAGCATAAGTGTTCCCAAATCAGCCGCAACAAAAGGAGCCACGGCAGTCAAGACAGGCAAGCCTGTGCGTCTGACCCAAACGGAAGGATGGCATGAGATTGCAATGAACCAGGACTGCAGCAGATATACGGACACCTGGAGCAGCCTGAGCACTCCCCGTGTCACGGACCTGTGCACAAGTGAAGGAAAGGTGCTCCGCAATCTGCTTACCGCAGAAGACCCTACTCTCGGATATTCATATTCGGAAATTTCACTCGGCACGGTCAAGAGCGCTGACGGGAAGTACGACAACTGGTACCGTCTCATCAAGCCGAAGGACTTTGACCCTGAGAAAAAATATCCTGTCATCGTCTATGTGTATGGCGGTCCGCACTCACAGATGGTCCGCAACACATTCATGGCGGAACTGCGCCGATGGGAAATGTACATGGCACAGCGCGGATACATTGTATATGTACAGGACAACAGGGGAACGTCCAACCGTGGAGCTGATTTCGAGAAAGCCATACATGGACAATGTGGGCAGGCGGAGATGGCAGACCAGATGGAAGGCGTAAAGATGCTTATGGAACTGCCTTATGTGGACTGCGGACGAATCGGAGTGCACGGATGGAGCTACGGAGGCTTCATGACAATATCGCTTATTACCAACTGGCCAGACATATTCAAGGTGGCTGTGGCAGGAGGCCCTGTCATAGACTGGAAATGGTATGAGATAATGTACGGAGAACGCTACATGGATCATCCGGACACCAATCCGGAAGGCTATGCAAAGACCAGCCTGCTCAACAAGGCGAAGGACCTCAAGGGCAAGCTGCTCATATGCCAGGGCGCGATTGACCCTGTAGTCGTATGGGAACACAGTTTGAGCTTTGTGCGCGAATGCGTAAAGAACAATGTCCAGGTGGACTACTTCCCTTATCCGTGTCATGAACATAATGTTATCGGAAAAGACAGAGTCCACCTGATGGACAAGGTGACCATGTATTTTGAGGACTACTTGTAATAATAATACGAAGCCCCTATGCCGATGATGAATTCACCGGCCTGAAAAGACGCCTGCGCTCCTATGGAGAATATCTCCGGGATTGCGGGCGTCATTATTGCCACCCCTCCCGGACCGGCCTGCGGGCCATATATCGGAAGATAGACTGCCATCGGATGAAAATGCTGTGACCATATGAGAATATGAGTGTCGTCTGATATCCTGAACAGGAAACCGTTTCTTGCCCCAAGTCCCCAGCTGTTCTCCCAGATTCCCCATTCTCCACCGTAAAGGATTCCGGACAGGAAATATATCTTCTTGCCGAGCCGGAGCGTATTGCCCAGCATAATCTGCCGTCCTTCCATCAGCTGTGGGATATCCGTCACGTCATACATTAGCATCTGCGAGAAAAAGCGGTCGTAGTGCTCCACATAATATCTGCCGAAACCGGAGCCGCCCATAAAACCTCCCGTCTGGGGAATAAAATATGCAGGACGCGGCAAGGGAGCATAATTCCATGGACTTCCGGACGGCGAATAGACCGGAATGAAAATAGACGGAGGCAGAATGTCAGGTATAGGTCTATCCTGATGCACGCTGTCGCATTCAAATTCATATTCCGGCAACACTTCAAATAAAAGGATGCTGTCAGAGAGTGTTCTGACGCTGTCCGTACAATGACGCTCTGACGCCTCGCCATACAGGCTCTGCCCTGCCATTGTAAGCGGCAGAACTGACACAGCCCAAATCAATAATATTCTTATCCGTCTCATATCTGTCAAGTTTACACGGGCAAAAATGGCAAGTACCATGCCCATATCCGGAGAAAAATCCTAACTTTGTCCGATTTTTCCGTTATATATAGAATAGTGAAGAAACAATTTAAGATGAAATCAATCAAATCAATATTCAAAATAGGCAAAGGGCCGTCAAGCAGCCATACTATGGGACCGTTCAAGACCGTAAGGAATTATCTTGACAATCACCCGGATGCCCATTGCCTGCATGTGACACTTTATGGTTCACTGGCTGCCACAGGAAAGGGCCACCTTACTGACAAGGCCATCGAAGAGGCATTCAGCACATGGAAATGGACAGACAAAGAGACATTCGAGAGCAAGGACAAGAGAAGCGGTGACGTTACCATAGAATGGAAGCCTAAGGACTTCCTGCAGATTCATCCGAACGGGATGAAGATAGCATCGGTGAGCGTTGACGGCGACCTGTATGACAAGTGGACCTATTACAGCGTCGGAGGCGGCGACATCCTTTGCATGGAACACCCGGTGGGTGAAGATGAGGAGGAGGAAATCTACAATATAAGCACAATGAACGAGCTGCTCGACTGGTGCAACAGCAACGGAAGGGCATTCTGGGAATTTGTGGATGAGAACGAAGGGCACGGACACGGATTATGGGAACATCTCGAGCTTGTATGGAAAGTGATGCAGGAGGCCGTTGAACGCGGAATCGATGAAGAGGGCGCACTTCCTGGACCGCTTAACATACGCAGAAAGGCGGCAAGCTACTTCGTCAGGGCAGAGGGCTATGGCGACGTGCTCCGTACACGTGGTCTGATTTTCTCGTATGCCTTAGCCGTAAGCGAGGAAAACGCATGCGGAGGAACCATTGTGACAGCTCCTACATGCGGTTCCTGCGGTGTCCTTCCGGGAGTGCTCTATCACTTGAAGCAGGTATATGGATTCAGCGACCAGAGGATAGTGCGCGCACTTGCCACAGCCGGAATCATAGGCAATATCGTCAAGCATAACGCCTCCATATCCGGAGCTGAGGTCGGCTGCCAGGGAGAGGTCGGCGTGGCCTGCGCAATGGCGGCAGCGGCTGTCACACAGCTTATGGGAGGAAGTCCGTCCCAGATAGAATATGCGGCTGAAATGGGGCTGGAACACCATCTCGGGCTTACTTGTGACCCGGTTTGCGGACTCGTGCAGATACCGTGCATAGAAAGGAACGCATATGCTGCAGCACGTGCTCTTGACGCCAGCATTTACGCCCTTTATACAGACGGAAGGCATAGGGTATCTTTTGACCAGGCCGTAAAAGTGATGAAAGAGACAGGAAAGGATCTGCCGTCCCTCTACAAGGAAACGAGCGAGGGAGGTCTTGCCAAAGAGCTTGAATAGTGGCTTGCAGCCGTTGAGATGGACAAATCCGACATGAGATAAAAGAGCCTGATACCCCGCAACAGGATATCAGGCAAAAAGAAAATTTAGAATTGAATTGTGTGTGTTAAGGAATGTTCCTTCCCAGGAACGTTGCAAAGATAAAAATAAATACCCCCCCCAACTATCATTTTTGCGACATAATCTGTCATTATTCTTACATATTTGATATATTTGTCCTGCAGGACATATATACGCTTGGTCTCGGCATAGTGAAAATAAATTTTCCCCCTGCTCTCGACTTTTGCTATATTTGCATAAAAATGACAGGATGGACATTTCAATATACGACAATTACAGCGGCGCCAAACGCGATTTTGAGATAAGTACCTCAGATGACGGCTTCAGGACATGCGACTCCCTTCTGGCTGTCATTTGTCTCGAGGGAAGCAACATTCCAGTTGGGAAGGACGGAATATGAGGTCAAGAGGCACACATTCCTGGTCATAGCGCCCAAAGCGATGTTCAAAATCAAGGAGAGCAATCCCAAATTCCGCATGGACGTGCTGCGTGTCGGGGAATCCCTGTTTGAGATTGCAAATGATGCTCCCCTGAAAATGCTTCTCAACCACATGATGTATGAGAATCCGCTTTACAAGCTAAGCGAGATTAAGACAAAAATGTTCCATTTCATACATCTTTACCTGAGCGTAATGCTGAAAGAGAAGAAGAACAAATACAGGAACCTCATAATTTACGAATACATAAAAGTCCTGTTCTGGGAGGCCTGCAACATAATAACGGAAGACATGGAAAGATTAGCCGGGTACGGGCCTGAAAAAATGGACATAACCCAGAAATTCTTCCGCTGCCTTGACAGGCACTTCAAAGAAAAGAAACCGGTCTCATTTTATGCCACGGAGCTTGGGATAACGGCAAAGCATCTTTCCCAGACTCTGAAGAAAGCGACAGGAAAGCTTCCGTCCGCTTGGATTGAGGACTATTCACTCATGGAGGCAAAAAAATTGCTCAGGCATAGTGACAATACTATTCAGGAAATAAGTTATGACCTGAATTTTGCAACGCCGTCACATTTCTCCAAATTCTTCAAGGAAAAGACAGGAATGACGCCAAAAGAATTCCGCAAAGAAAGCGAAGTTACAATATGAATAAAAGGAAATTCGACACCAATTTCTTTGAGAGATATGCCAGAATCACGCTCACGTCACTATTAGGAGACAGATACGGGCAGATGCACAATGAAGACAGGCCAGACCTGCAGATGGAAGACCGCTCCCTCGGGATAGAGGTCACACGGGCCATGCAAGAGAGTAAGGATGTGGCCCATAACCTGCTCAAGGAAATGGCAGGTCTCAAAGTCTCGGAAGGAGACCGGGAAGAAATGAACCGGATAATAAGCAGCGGATACGGATACGGACTTCAGGAAGGAAGGTACATCGGCCATCTTGAATATGATTACTGGGCCCTCGCGCTGCCGCTCAGGAGAATAATCGCCAGCAAAGTGGAAAAAGTAGGTTCAGGCTTCTACGGAGACTTCGATGAATACGGACTGTACATATTCTGCAAAGATGCATTAAGCGATGATGAAGTCCTACTGACAATGGAATATACAAGCGATCTTCAGCGGAACCTCGACATGAAATATTCCGTCATGTACCTGTCACTCATTGACAGGCTCTATGTATGTGACCTGACGGATGTTGACCGGATTATAAAAAAGACAACCTGCACATCCTACGGGATAAGCCGCAAAATGTGCAGGGATTTCTTCACTGAAGCCCTTGAGAGTTCAGACTGAATCTTCCGGCCACCTTGTCAGAGGCATGCGGTCTTGGATGCGACCTCACCGGCAACACGGGCGTAATCCTCAGAAGAGTCTGCGAAAAGGATTCCGCGGGATGAATTTATGAGCAATCCCCCATGGTCATTGGCTCCGTGGGCAATCACCTCTTCAGCAGAACCGCCCTGTGCCCCTACTCCCGGTACCAGGAAAAAGTTATCTGGGCAGAAACTGCGCAGTTCATCAAGTTTGTCAGCCTTGGTAGCCCCAACGACAAACATCATATTGTCCGGCGTGGATATCTCCATCATCTCTTCCATTACTGCCCTATAAAGCGGCTTTCCGTCTTTCTGTGCAGCCTGAAACTGGAGCGCAGAAGCATTGGAAGTCAAGGCAAGCACGATAGCCCATTTGTCCTTGTAAGCGAGGAAGGGTTCCACACTGTCTGCCCCCATATAAGGAGCCAAAGTCACGGCATCGAAATCCATTTCCTCAAAAAAAGCCTTGGCATACATTTTAGCTGTATTGCCGATATCCCCTCTCTTCGCATCAGCAATCAGGAACATCTCAGGATACCTTGTCCTTATATAGTCAACTGTCGCCTCCAGTGCTCTGATTCCATCTGCCCCGTAGCATTCATAGAAAGCCAGATTAGGCTTGTATGCAATACAGTGAGACGCAGTCGCATCAACGATAGCTTTATTAAATTCCACTATAGCACGTGCCTTCCCTTTGAAAAGACGGCCCCCGACTGCTACCTCACCTCCTTTGGCCAAAGCTTTCACATGTTCCGGCATCTTGTCAAAATCAACATCAAGGCCTACGCAAAGCATGCTTTTCTTTGCCTTTATCTGCTCATACAGTTGTTCTCTGTTCATATTTTAGATTTTCAATCTACGATAAACTCCGCCTCGGCATAATACAAATGAATTTGTCTTCTGCTCACGGCTTAATCGTTTATTTTAAACTACGTTTACAATCAATTTTGTCTCTGCAAAGTCAAGCACTTATGCATAGCGAAAACAAATTCCACCTGCCCCTGCTTAATGCTCCCCGGCCGTTTGCCTAATCGTCTATCCTGTGCTGACGGGAATGACGGGTACTAATTCTGATAATATTTATAGAAAAGGGCAATCGACTCCATTCCCGCAAAAAGCTGCTTAAGCAGATAGCTCTCATTAGGAGAATGAATCGTGTCACGCTCCAATCCGAATCCCATAAGCAGAGGGTCTATACCGAGGATTTTCTGCAGGTCCGCAAGAATAGGAATGCTGCCGCCTCCCCTGCTCGGTACCGGTTCCACTCCATAGACTTCAGCCATGGCCTTTGACGCTGCCTGATATGCAGGCGACGATATAGGTATCAGAAATCCGTTGCCTCCGTGATGAGGCGTAACCTCCACTTTCACATAATCAGGAGCAATAGCCTTGAAATGCTCTGTGAACAGGCGGGTGATGGTTTCGCTGTCCTGATTAGGCACAAGACGCATGGAAATCTTTGCATGCGCCACAGAAGGAAGCACCGTCTTTGCACCTTCGCCGATATATCCGCCCCATATTCCGTTCACATCAAGGCAAGGACGTATTCCGGTACGCTCCAAAGTGGTATAACCGGCCTCTCCTTTCACTTCCTTTATGTCAAGGAACTCCTTATACTCATCAATGTCAAACGGTGCACGGGAAAGCTTTGCCCTGTCTTCGTCAGAAAGTTCAACCACATCATCATAAAATCCTTTTACGGTAATGTGCCCGTCCTTATCTATCAAAGATGAAATCATGTCACAAAGCACATTTACAGGATTGGCCACAGCCCCGCCATAATGTCCGGAATGCAGGTCCTTGTCCGGTCCTGTCACTTTGACCTCCACATAAGAAAGACCTCTCATGCCGCAATTGATGGACGGTACCGCCTCAGATATCATTGTAGTGTCAGAAACAAGTATTATATCTGCCGCCAAAAGTTCCTTATGCTCTTCTGCCCATTTTGCAAGAGACGGACTGCCGATTTCCTCCTCACCTTCCAATATGAATTTCACGTTATGCCTGAGCAAACCTTCACGGACCATATACTCAAAAGCCTTGATATGCATGAACAGCTGCCCCTTGTCATCATTGGCACCGCGCGCATATATCGCTCCGTCACGTATTTCAGGCTCAAAAGGGTCTGATGTCCACAATTCGAGAGGGTCAACCGGCTGCACATCATAGTGTCCATATACAAGGACTGTCCCGGCATCAGCACTGACGGTTTTCTGCCCGAAAACTACAGGATGTCCATCAGTTTCATAAACAGCTGCCTCATCAGCCCCGGCTTCCTTCAAAAGCTCCACAAGTCTTTCCGCACATGCACGCATATCCGGACGATTCTCTTCAAGCGAACTGATTGAAGGTATCCTCAGAAGCGAGAACAGCTCCTCGAAAAATCTGTCCTTATTAGTTTCAATGTAATTCTTCATATGAAGTATTTATTAATGTAGCATTTCTATCTTGGCGGCACTTAGCCACCAAAACCCACCATGAAACATGGCAAGCGTACAAATTTACATTTAATTTTGTTTCATTCAAACAAACAAGTGCGCAGACAATACGAATTGTATCCATTATCCGGTTAACATATAAAACGAAAGGGCCGGACTTTCATTCCGACCCTCCAAACATATACTGCATACCCGTTTTACCCGGAGTGTTAAATCAAAATTCAAATGCAAAAGAAACCTTCGGCATTGCTACGGCTTTATTCTCTCCATACACAAATACTGACGCACCCAAAGACAGGTTCAATCCCCTGTTGGATGACAAGCTCCAGTTCCATCCGACGCAAGGCTCAATTTCAAAGGATTTGTCAAATACATTCCCTGCATAGCTGCCTATACTGAAACAATAGCCAGCCTTGATTCCTGCCATAGGAGTGCTTTTCTTCTTCTTAAAGTAAGCATGATAATCAAGAAATACATGTCCGAAAGCGGGCAAATCATATATAGGAGCCAAAAACAATCCAGCACCTGCTCCAAGGTAATGATGTTCATTAAACATATATCCATGCGAAGTGTCAAAGCCCATCCAGACCAGATACTGGTCAGTAAATGCCACATTTCCACGATATCCCCTGGCACGGTAAGAAATCGCCTCATCATCATTCTGCGCACTTGCGTTCAAAGAGATAATAGCAAGACCTGCAGCAATTGTAATCACTCTAAAGAAGTTCATCATAAATCATTTTGTCCGCGCCCGAATATTCAAAATCTTTGCCTGAAGATGAAATACTAAAAAATTAATCAAAAAAAATGTGTTTTCTGACTGAGTGAGAATCCAGGCAGAAATTCAAGAAAGAATACCCGCTGCAACTCCTATATCATGCTCCAATATCATTCTCCAAGTATCAAAGGCAACCAGGTCCTTATCTTGCAAACGGTCTAATTTTGAAACAAATTCACTGCCACTGGCCCCGATGAAGCGGAAGTGATTAGTCAGCAAGACATTCCCTTAATACGATTTCCCTGCTTCGGATGACCAATCAGTGAAAGCTAAAAATCTATTTGGAAATACATGCAGGCATGCAGAATCGTTTCAGCAACCATATTTCCGACGAATGCTCACCTCAGTCATCAACTCTCAAGTGTTCTCGTATTATATCCAAGTGCTCCTAAGACTTTCAAAATTTTCGGAGCACGCCTTCAGCAAGCATAGCAATCATTTGCTGCTTCGGCACGTGCACAAATAAGTGATTATCAACACATTCAAGATGTACAATTCCCCATTTCAGGGGCCCGTAATTTAGCAAATCACTGAGAACTAAACAATTATGCTTCACAACGGAGGATTGCAGATTTGAACAGGGGTTTGGATTTTTAAGCTCACTTCCGGGTAAATTCCAGGTCTCTCCACACACAATTGGCACAGATAGGCCAGCGCGATCACTTTGCATTGAGTCAACTCGTTTACCAGAAAAACGGTTTAAAAAACGCGCCAGATTTTTACCGAATGCTCCCAAAATGCAATTCAGTTTAAGAATCGCAGAATATTTTTACCGTTTTCCCATTGCACCCCACAAGCCGCGGCATAAAACAGTGCTCCATTCACTGATAGAGCATGTCAGATAAAAGAATGGATTAAAAAGTCCGAATAACTCTCTGAGAATTGAATATTCGGAAACCAGGTAAAGTTGACCTCACCAAAAAACAAAGAAAAGGGGCTTTACTAATACTTTTTAGTAAGCCACTTCTTATTAAGAAAGCATCTACCTGCACTTCCTACGCAAAAATACATAGCAAACAGTTACTCCCAAAATACAAAACAGATATACTAATGCTTTTATGCTGCTGTTGATTATTCCATCAATCATAAGAAGTGACAGCATAAGCATAGTAACAATATATACAGTTCTAAAAACTATCAGTTTATGATTATTTATCATATCTACATCTCATAATAATGTTACTTTGTAGTGTAAATATAGTTAAAAATACTGGGCAGATAATTATAAATCCGAAGCAGATTTAATATTTGCATACAATACCATCAATTGCGCACAGAAGAAATCTATATTATTTACTACTGTGCTCGATGGCTGGCACAGAAAAATAAGAACAGCCTACTTTTTAGTTGAACCCCGATAGAAAGTATGAATAAAACACTACTGATGATATCATAGAGCTCTGCAATACAATGGAGCGGAATAAAAACAAAGACTCCTGTCCAGTTGAGATGATCTCAAGAGGACAGGAGTCCGAGAA
>OFFY01000409.1_pt1 | contig 44219 bp, 44 predicted proteins | sample 1521481 | NCBI WGS metagenome assembly OFFY01 (sample SAMEA3504117, study PRJEB24116) | mouse gut metagenome | biome: mouse gut; feature: mouse-associated habitat; material: faeces | place: Denmark | collected 2011
GCAAGGGAAAGGCGTTCCTTTACGGTACGCTTTCCGGCGCGGTGGAGCCGGTGGGCGCGGCGCTGACCATACTTGCGGCGGACTTTGTGGTTCCGGTACTGCCGTATCTTCTGAGCTTTGCGGCCGGGGCCATGGTATTTGCGGCGGTATGAAGCTTTGCGGCGAGAAAAGATTGAAGCATGGCATTTCGCTGTATACAATGGCATACAACGTGCCGGCAGGAAAGAGAGGCTGTATATGAAATATATAGGAATGCCCATGGGTATGTGGGCGTTGTTTGGAAAATCTTTTGAACGGAATCTGCTTACAGGGTTTGGGCTGGACAGGGCTGCGGCAAAGGCGGTTACGGCAAAAGCAAAGCCCCGGTATAAAGAGATTATTGCCGGGCTGCCGGAATTTGAAAAAGCAGACCGTTTCAAAATGAATATCGTAAACTGCGCCCTGCTTGCCGCCTTTGCGCTGAATATGCCGGAGCGTCCCGATGTAGAACGGCTGACAGCATATTATTCCGATTCCACGATGACTCCGGCCATGAAGTGGTTCTGCCGTAAGAGCGGAAAATCCAAGTTCACCAAAAAGTATATTTCCTCAATGAAAGCCACCGAACGGTTAAGGGCTGCGGACAGGAACCCTTATTCGTGGAACATGGATTTTTGTCCTTATCCGGACGTCAGCGGCTATGAAGCCCGATTTACTGCCTGCGGCATATGCACCCTGATGCGGGAGCTGGGACTTTATGACCTTGCCCCTGCCATGTGCCGGCTGGATTATACAATGGCCGAGGCGGGCGGCGCCTCTGACTTTGTCCGGGAGTACACACTGGCTTCGGGCGGCCCGTACTGCGACTGCGGATATAAAAAGAAGCGCGGGAAAACGTTAGGAGGAAAGCAGGATGACGAATCGGGATTAAATTTATAAAGGAGAAGAGTTTCATGAGGGCATCTGAATTGAATATCGACCTGAACAAACATGTTTTGTATTCGCCTGAAATGGAGAAGGTCATCCGGGAAAAGTTATCCGGAAGATACGATTCAGGCGGTGCAGATAAAGTATGGGAAAAAGTTCAACTGCAATATGCAGCTTTCCTAAAGGATCTTCCGTATCTTGGCGGGAAGAAGAACATACACAACGGCGCGGGCGGAACATATGACTGCATTATGCTTTTCGCATATTACGAAGTCCTTGATCCAAAGCCATCTGTCAACGAACTTTGCGAAATGAATATGGCAGTGTTTCTCCCGTCTTTTCAGAAATTAGCCGGAGTAGTCAATGCAAACAAACCATTGCTTTTAAGGCTTCTTCATCTGGCTTTTATGATGACAGCGAAGTTAAAGGATAATAAATCTCCAAATCAACCGACAGGTTACATCATGGATGTAGAGCCATACAGTAAAACAGAAGGTGTGAGATACCATTTTCACCGCTGCCCGATTGCAGAATTCGCAAAAGAGCACGGTTACCTTGATATTATGCCCGCATTCTGCAATGGCGATTATCCGGCTATGGATGTGATAAATGGTGCATTGATTCGCAGGCACACCTGTGCCAATAGCAATATATGCGATTATTGGATTGTGGGAGATCAAAGCGACATAGCGAAAGAACACCCGCGAAAAACAGATGAAAAGGGATATTGGTATAACGATTAAAGCAGCAACTTCTGCATTGGCTTGCTTTTGCAATAAATCACAGCTTACATAAAGAGGAGGCATGAAAATTGCTGCATGAAGATTTCTCTTATATAAAACACGGTTTTGCAGGACATCTTGCCGAACCCGACAATGGCAGTGACAGGGCTGTTATAGTCATAATGGGCGGCGAACAAAGCCTGCTGCCTGGTATAAAAATAGCGGAAAGACTTGCCGATTACGGTATCACAGGATTGGCGGTGTCTTTGTTCGGAGCGGAGGGGATTCCAGACTCTCCAAATCAATGCCCTCTTGAAATGTTTGAACCGGCGGTAAAATACCTTCGGGACGCAAAAAAGATAGCGCATATCAGCACCTATGGGCAGTCTATGGGTTCTGTTTTTGCGGCATTGACCGCACAGTATATCGATGGCATTGAAAATGTGGTTATGGTATCCCCGTCGCACGTTCCGTTTGAGGGAACGACAAAGGATAAAAAGACTATGACCGGGCATAGCGTTGCCACGTGGCGTGGGCGGGATATTCCTTTTGTAAAACCTGACTTCGGTAAAGTCAAAATGCCAAAATATTATCGGCATTCAGCTGCCAAGTATAAGGTGATGGGAATGTGGATTGCGTTTTACGATGCTTATCGGGATAAGACTGCCGAAAAGGAGGCGTTTCTCCCGCTTGAGAAAACAGGTGCAAGGATATTGCTGATCGCTGGAGGTGCGGACGAGGCATGGCCTGCGGAGTATTCCGTAAATGAGATCAGGACTTATTTAGAGAATAAGCATTATGAAAAAGAGGTCAGGGCGGTTGTTTATCCGAATGTCAGCCATCTGACGGGTATGATGCCGAACAGAGAGCGTGAAAAGAAGCTGTACAGAATGATTCCTGTGATTGGGTTTCTTTACAGGAGTTTTGGAAAATACAAAAAAGAATGTATGAAGGAAGATTTGTGCCAGCGACCACGCCATGAATGCCGTCGAAGAAATGAGCGCCCTGAACCGGGATATGAAGACATTCTATGACGAGGCCGGAGCAATATATCCCGTTTGGCAGACGCTGGAGCGGGATGCCGGGCAGTATTTGAAATAAAGGAGCGAGAGATAAGGAAACAGACGGGAGCGTTAGGAAGTTTTGAAGATGAATTTTTAGATTCTTTTAGAGAATCGTCTTTTGCAGAGGAAATGGTAAGTGCTTTTGAAAGGCTTAATAGATGCTATTCTGCCTTAGAAGAAATTACTCTTTTTTACGATGATGAATTTCAGTCATATATGAATGGTATAGATACAGCAGAAATACCGTGTTTTATAAAAAATGGAATGAACTGATGGAAAAATTAGAGGATATGGAAGTTTCAGATGATATTTCAGGAATAATAGAAATATCAGAATGGATAGAACAACAAATAGAAAACAATAATTATACAGACTTAATAGATTATTTACCAGACTCTATTGATTATGGTGATAAGATTGAATTTTATGGTGTTGAGAAAAAGAAGTATGAATTGTCAATGGATGAATTATATTTAAGTTGTCAAAATGGAGAGAAAGGTTGGTTAGAAATAGATTTATTTACTGAGAATGAAAGAATTGCAAGAGGAAATATTGAAATTACTTATGGATTTGTAAAGTTTGATGATGATGGTGGAGTTGCAGATGCGTGTGATGAAGATATTGATTATCAAGCAGACAGAATAATTGCCTCTATTATAGAAATAGTGGATGAATTAGAGGAGTTTGTAGGTAATGAAAAAGAAATAGTTGAAGAAATCAGAAATATTTATGATATATGGTAAAAACAGTAGTGGAAATGATATGGGGTGATATGTGTGCAGATAAATCTAAAAGGATACAAAGATTGGAATAAAGAGGATTTAGAGGCTATTCTTGATAATGAATCATACAAGGAAAGCGAGTATATTCATTATAAAGAGAACTTTGCAGTTTTAGAATGCCAGGATAAGAGACAACGGAAGGAAAAGCAAGATGAGTTCCGGCATGATGTATGTTCGTTTGCAAATTAGGTATTTTGCCTGTGGTTCCAAATGTAGGATTTTCATTTGTTCTGGCAGATGCAAACAGATATGTTGTAGTAATCAAAATTGACAGAGGTGTGAATAAGCCATATTTGTATTTTGAAAATGAGGGGATATGCAAATTTTTTACAAGAAGGGGAAATAGAAAGCAGACGATGAGTTATATGGAAATCAGAAATAATTTTTTGCAATCCAGACTTTTATCAGAAGAAATTAAAAGGTTCCGGGAAGAACGCCTAGAACATTATAAAAGTGAAAATACACAAAAACCAATTGCGGTATTTCATATTATACCGGAAGACTTTCTCAATGAAAATCAGATGGAATTGTATGATTTAATAAAAGAAAAAAATATGAACTATCATAGTTTCTTCAACGGGCTGAGCATGGGACATACAGTACCTAATGTTGATGGTGTGTGTTTCCCTGATTATGGTTATGAGCATGGAGATTTTTTGCAGCTTTATAATAATGGTATCACTGAATTGTTTTATTGGGTTGAGACTAGGGAAGGACGGGAAGAAAGCTGGATTATAGGAGTAAAACTTTTGGAAAAAGTAGATGCCCTAATTGATGGAACAATGAAGTTTTATTAGAGGATGGGAAAGCATATACCCGTATATATATGTACTTCAATTTTTGGATGTAAAGGATTATGGAGTGACAATGATTTCTATTGTGATTATGTGGGTCAAGTAGACAGAGATGAAATACACTGTATGCCTATAGAGATTAAAGACATCATCGATGAAACAGCTATAGATGAAATGCGGGAGAAAGTTCATAAAACAATTAAGTATGCATTAGGGATAAGGAAATAGTGTTTTTACATAAGCCGAGAAGAAATCCTCGTTTTCTATTGTCTAGAACAAGGTAGAAAGGATCTGGCATTATGATAAACACTGGAAAGCGATTAGTACAATTTATTTGCAAAAAATTTTTGTCCCATACTTGACAGATGCAAGCTATCCTTTGTGGTGGGGAATTGCGGTATGGCCAGTGAACAGCTTTGTTAAGGCAAATGACTTTGCAAGAAAAACGATGATTCCTTTCTGTACATCTGTATTATCCGGATTAGGAGAGAGCGGAGAACTGCTGGCGAAGCTGGCAGGAAGCGGGGAATGGAAAGAAGGTATGAGGTTCCTGTCTAACGCATCAGATGAAGAGGCTGGGGAATGGATAGAATTTTTGGAACTATAAATGGGAAATGGTGTATAATATTTGAAAATAGGGAGCTACATATAAAGAGAACAAAGTGGAGTGATTGGAAGGCTGTATTTATCTATGAAGGAGATGGCATAGCAGGTGAAATCCATAGGCTTCAAGGCAAAAAAAGCTAAAAGAAATGAAGAAACAAGTGTAAAGAATCAAATAATTATGATTTATAAATTGAAGTGGGAAAAAGTGCATGGCAGAGAATCAGCAACAGGACGGAAAGGATCCTGGCATAATGAGGAGTTAAAATTGTATTGTAGTTTTGTAAATGTTCAGGGTAATAAGATAGATATGGGATACATTGATTTGTGACAACAGTGTTGACACAAGTTTGAAAGGTGGTAGGTTTTGATGAAAAATGAAATCTCATCAGCAGGTAATCTCATCCAGATTATTAGTCAATCAAGGCAGAATGCGCTGAAAAAGGTTAATGAAGAGTTAATTCAGATGTATTGGAAAGTGGGAGAATACCTGAGTACAGAATCAACGAAAGTATCATTTGGGGATGCTTATATAGATACAGTTGCAGAAGAGGTTCAAAATGCTTGGAATGATATTATGTGCATCTAAAGATGATGAAGTGGTTGAGTATGCTATGAGCAGAACATTGTCTCCAATGATGGTTGCAGAATATCAACTCCAATTGCCAGATAAGAATATATTGCAAAAGAAATTGCAGGAATTGATCAATATGCCTTTATTAGAAGAGGATGAGTAAGTATTGGCATTTAAGAATACGGTATGAAGCTGATCTTTAAAATATCGCTTAAAGTGCCAGGTGGAACTTAAAATGGCACTTTAAAAGATAAATATTGTCCGTGATTGAAAATGTATTTATACAATATAGCTGGAGATTGCAGAGAAGACAAAAGACTCAAAGAGAACAATAAAGCGCCTTATGAAAGCAGTTGTTGATAAAGATATGATAGAGTACGTTAACGGACTGAAAATGGGGAAACGGGTTGAATGCTAAAGATGTAGAGTCGGAAATCCCGCATTGGGATTTGGGAAGAGATGTAGCCCAAACTGTGAAACCACAGATAGATTTGCTTTTGAACTACATTATAAAATCAGTGAAAAACAAAGAAGAAAGTCGAAACAGGTACTTGCTTCCGTTAAAGTACCTGCTTTGTTATGTAGAGAATTCCGGACTTCAGGATATTCTAAAAATGGATGCGGATCAAGAAGCGGAATTTGCCTTGCTGTTAAGAAAGCAGATGGGTGAATCTAATGTAAACGCTACAAAATTTATTGCATTCTGTAGGAAAACATTATTTCTGGAAGCGAAAGAGATTAACTGGGAAGCTAATGTCTGGTATGTGGAGAAATTAAATATCTCTCCTGAAAGATACAGCCTTAGCAGCACAATAGACAGCTTCTCATTTTTAGATATTCGACGGGAAGATAATCGAAAGATGTTCCAAGAGTATCTAAAATATCTTTTTGTAGTTACGAATCTGAATCTGGGCACAATACGCATAAAACAAACCTGCATTAAAGAATTTCTTAGATATTTGGAGGAGCAGGAAAAAGCAGTAATCACGATAGATGCCATTTCGATAAAAGAATATTTTGAGAAACTGAGTATGCAGAGGATTAGCCCCCAAGGTTATAATAATAAGATTCGGGCGGTTACGATATTTCTTCAATATCTGCAGGTGAAAGATGATATAAATCATTTTACGATACCTGTTTTCTTTTATAAAAAGAAAAGCTATCCGAAGAATTGTGAAGTTAAAAACTTGGATAAGAAGCTTGAAGATAGCTGGATGAAGGTACCAGGTATGAACAGGAGTATTCCTATACCAGATATCTTGCACTTACTTGTATTGAGGTATTCAGAAAAGAATCATATTGATATAGAAAGGCTGCTTTTTCTGAACAGGGATAAAAAATATACAGCAAGGAGTTTTGAAGAGGCGATTACGAAACAATGTCTAAAATTCGGTATATTGGATGGAGAATATGTATTCAAAGGAAACGGATACCAAAAAGAATTATGTAAAGCCCTTTATCGAAACGGTACTTCAATGGGAGTACATGGGCTATTCTACGGATGAAACAGTAAAGAAATATATTGGATGGGTTGATGAGAAAGTGGCCAAGAAGTCAGATGAGTTTTTCAAACAGGAAGAAAATAGTCTGGGAGGGAAACTGTTAATGGCAAAGTATGACAAGATGAATGAAGTGAATCGACAGGAAAGCGAGAAAAAGATACAACTTGCCATTGCTGAGATCCATAGGACGGTGTCAGAGGGAAAACAGATATCCGTATCTGAACTTTCCAGAAATACGGGATTGTCAAAAGGATTCTTTTATAAGAACGAGCAAGTGAGAAACCTATTAAATGAAGAGAAAGAAAAGCGGGATCAGGGAACACTTGCCCAGATTAAGAGAGAAGTGCGAGATAAAAGCCTGGAGAAACAGGTAGAGCTATATCAAAGGGAAATAAAGAGGCTATTGGATGAAAATGAAAATTTGAAGAAGGAAAACCGGAAATTGGTTAGAGCGTTGAATAAGCTGCAAAAGGAAGTGAAATAGAGGAAAGTGTGCATAGCGTTTGAAAATAGTGGAAAATAGGAACTGTATACACAAACAGAAGATAAATTGTGTATGATGTTGGCAGGAAAAGGAGCAGAAGAAGCGCTTTGAGAAGAAGCGAAATTCTGGTTCTTTTTTTATTTTAATAAAGAGGAGATATTGATGGATTATATAGAAATGGTGGAAAAGGTAAGGGAAGAACTGTTGCAGGAAGTGAACCGGAGATGTGATGCGCTGATCCGGAATTATCAGGAAGAGGAACAGGGAATCTCTTCCAGGCCTGAGAACCAGAAACGCATACTGGCATGGGTTTCTCCAGCTACATTGAAAGGGAAGAAACCGGTCTCTATGACATTTGCATCCGGCGAAACAATAGCTACGCCTACATAGAAAAAGGTGGTCCAGACTATCCTGAAGCATTGCAACGAACAGCCGGACATGCACGAAAGACTTATACAGTTGAGAGGGAAGGTATTTGGAAGGCAGCGGACCATACTTGGAAAATTTCCGGAAAGGATGGATGTACCGATCCAGATCGATAAGGACTTATACTTTGAGGCGAAATTCGATACGGAAGCACTGCTGACAATGATGACATGATTCTATGGGATTCTGTTATCAAAAGGGTGTTGTATTTATCTGTTGGGAATGTGAGGGAATCGGAATGAAGCCGAAGATGATTTTGAAACTGGCAGTTGATATTGGAATGACGGCGGCACTGCTTTTGCTTATGGCATACGAGCTGATTGGGCAGGCGGCCCATGAATGGATCGGCATTGGGATGTCTGCCCTTTTTATCATACACCATATCTTGAACGGCAGTTGGATCAGGAACATTTTGAAAGGGAGATATCATCCTGTGCGCATGATGCAGGCAGGGCTTGTATTCTTGATACTTTGTACAATGGTCGGTTTGATGATAAGCGGCACTATCCTTTCCCGCCATGCACTGTCTTTTCTGCCCATAAAAGGCGGGCGCTCCTTTGCAAGGAATCTGCATATGGTTTCCGCCTATTGGGGGGTGTGCTGATGTCCGTCCATCTGGGCTTCCACTGGAGCATGATAACAGGGATGGCAAAGAGACTTTTTTCGAAACCGCCTGTGGTATGGAAGTGGGCAGGACGCGTTCTGGCGCTGGTGATTTCAGGATATGGAGTATACGCTTTCATAAAGAGGGACATCGGAGATTACATGCTGCTCAGGAGCCATTTTGTCTTTTTCGATTATGAGGAGCCGCTGGTATTTTTCTATCTGGACTATATTGCGGTTATGGGACTGTTCCTATTGATTGGGAATTATGCCTGTGCGGGCCTTAGAATGATTGGCAGGGGGCAACGGGGGCAACGTGAAAGGAAACACTAAGCTCGAAAGGACCCCGCTAAGCGTTTTCGGACTTCACATGGAAAGTGAAAAGGTATGGGAATGAAGAAAATCGTCTTTTTGTGCATGATGTATATGCTGATTATGGGGATTACCGGATGTTCATGGAAACAAAATCAAAATATGGCAGAGCATTCGGAGTCTTTCTTTGCGATGGATACATACATGACCTTTACGGCATATGGAATGGATGCGGAGGCGGCTGTCCTCGCAGCGGAAGACAAAATAAGGGAGTTGGAGGCGTTATGGTCCGTTACAGATGAAAACAGTGATATTTATGCGGTCAATCACAGTGCAGGACAGACTGTAACGATAGACCAGAAGACGGCAGAACTGGTTTCCTTTGCGTTAGATATGGCAGAGAAAACAAATGGGGTTTTGGAACCAACAATTTATCCGGTTTTGACAGCATGGGGATTTACGACAGGAGAGAACCGTATCCCCACAGAGATAGGACTGGCAGGGCTTTTGGATAAAGTCGGTTATGAAAAGGTAAAACTGAATGAAAATTAAATCCAGACAGAACCTGGCAGCATGATTGACATGGGTGCTGTGGGTAAAGGATATGCAGGGGATGAAGCGGCACAGGTTTTACGTGAACGTGGCATTACCGCTGCACTGCTTGATATAGGAGGGAATATTCAGGCAATCGGAACAAAACCGGATGGGAGCGACTGGCGTGTAGGACTGAAAGATCCTTTTTCGGGAAATGTGCTTGGAATCTTTCAAATATCTGATATGGCTGTGGTCACCTCAGGAAATTACGAACGCTTTTTTGTCGGAGACGATGGCAAAACATATGGACATATCGTTGATCCTGCGACGGGTCGTCCAGTGGAAAACGGTATCGCTTCGGTATCGATCATTGCCAGTGAAGGGAAATTGTGTGATGCACTCTCTACCGCACTTTTTGTTATGGGTTTGGAACAGGCAAAAGAGTACTGGAGACAGCACAAGGATTATGAAATGATCCTGATTATGGAAGATGGAAATATATATCTGACAGAAGGAATAAGGGACAGGTTTTCTCTGAACAGTGATTATAAAGATATGAATATCAATGTCATCGACTGAGGGAGGAACAAAAAGTGGTTTACAGAGATTAAGTTGTCTTTCAGGCCTTTGGGCGTTGACGCAATAAATAGTAGGAGTTTACGTGATCTGGCCGCACAAAGTTCAGGGCATAATTATGCTGTTGGCAGGTATCAGCGATATGGTGGACGAAACCTATACCCAGGGGACATGGGAGGCTGAAGAAGAGGATTAGAATTATAACTCGTTTTGCGCGGAATCACAGGAATATCTTGACAAAATATGGAAAAAATGATACGCTGAATCCAACATATCGAAACTTTGCGAAAAATATTTTGTCAGGAGGTTACAGGTAAAGTGAAACAAAAAACAAATAAGTTTCGGAAGATTTTCGTGTTATTTTTGGCATTTGTACTGGGGACGGCAAGCCTCACATCCTGCGGGAATTCGGGCTGGCGAAGCAAGGAAGTAACGGTAATCGACGATAACTACCGCACCTGGTATGAGATTTTTGTCTACTCCTTCTGCGACAGTGACGGAGACCAGGTAGGTGATCTCCAGGGGGTAATCTCGAAACTGGACTACATTGAGGACCTGGGCTTTAACGGAATCTGGCTCATGCCCATTATGCCTTCCCCTTCCTATCACAAATATGATGTGAAGGATTATCTGGAGATTGAACCCGAGTACGGTACCATGGCAGATTTTGAGGAGCTTGCGGCGGAATGCGACAAACGGGGCATCAAGCTGATCATTGACCTGGTACTGAATCATACCTCCTCGGAACACCCCTGGTTTGTGGCAGCCTGCGATTACCTGGAGTCCCTGGAGGAAAGAAAAGAGCCCTCTGCCAGCGAGTGCCCCTATTACGAATACTACAATTTCGTCAAGGGCAATCCAGGCTCCGACAACTGGTACCAGGTGGGCTCTACCGATTATTATTACGAAGGAATCTTCTGGAGCGGGATGCCGGACGTGAACTTCGCAAGCCAGGCCGTGCGGAAGGAATTTGAGGGTATTGTGGACTTCTGGCTGGAGAAAGGGGCCGGGGGATTCCGTCTGGATGCGGTAAAGGAATTCTACAGCGGTGCCACCGGCCAGAATGTGGAAGTGCTGACCTGGCTCAACGATTATGTGAAATCCGTAAAACCAGATGCCTACATGGTGGGAGAAGCCTGGGAAGGGCTTGGCACCTATGCCCAGTATTACGCCAGCGGCATCGACAGCTTTTTTGATTTTGAATTCGCAGGGCCCACAGGGGTGGTGACAAAGACGCTCACCTTCAGCGGAGAGAACAACAGCGCCCAAGCCTACGCCAAGGCTTTGTGCAGAGTGCAGAACGCCATCCGGGAATACCGGGAGGATGCCATTGATGCTCCTTTCTTCGTCAATCATGACATGGCCCGGGCGGCAGGATACATGCAGTACGATGAACGGAAGGTAAAGATGGCCGCGCCGCTAAATATCCTTATGAGCGGCAGCGTCTTCGTATACTACGGGGAAGAGATCGGCATGACAGGCAGCGGAAAGGATGAGAACAAACGCGCTCCCATGTACTGGTCTGCCGATGCCCAGGCCAAAGGCATGACCAGGGGTCCCCTGGACATGGAGCCCCAGGAAAACCAGTTTGCCTGCGCCGAAGACCAGATGAAGTCCGATGATTCCATCTACAGCTTTTACAGGGATACCATCCTGCTGAGGAACCAGAATCCGGAGATTGCCCGTGGAATCGTGGCCAGGCTGGAGGAGATTACGGATCAGGATGTAGCCGCTATTTCCAAAACATATAATGGGGAAACCATTTACCTGCTTTACAACATTTCCGAGACCGAGGAAAAGCAGGTTACCATGTCCGCCGGACAGTACGGGGAACTGGAAATCGCCGGATACCTTTCTGTCGACGGCGGGAAGGTCACCATGAAGGACGGAGTGGTTACATTGCCCGCCTACAGCGTAGTGGTTTTGCGCTGATTATTTAACATTTTGCCAGGTTCAAAGAACAAATGGATGTAGCAATCCATTTGTTCTTTTGTGTATAATGAAAATATGATGACAGGGTTCGCGAAGCGGACGGGGAAGGCAGCCGGCGTCTGAGACAGGCGTATGGCACAGCACACAGAAATCGAACATGACGCAGGGATGCAGAAAATCTGTACGGCGCAGAATGGAGGCAGCAATGAAAGAAGAAATGACCATGAAAAACACGATCTTAAAAAAGTTCACAGAAGTATTCGGAGAGAAGGAGGGTGTGAAGACTTATTTTGCGCCGGGCAGGGTCAACCTGATCGGAGAACATACCGACTATAACGGCGGACATGTGTTTCCGTGTGCGTTGACCATCGGGACTTACGGTGCGGCACGCAGGAGAACGGATAACAAGCTGCGTTTTTACTCCATGAATTTCGAGAAGCTGGGTGTGATCTCGTCTTCCCTGGAGGAGCTGGAGCCGTCCAAGGAGGCAGGGTGGACCAATTATCCCAAGGGCGTTATGTGGGCCTTCGGAGAAAAGGGGATGCAGATACCTTTCGGCATGGATCTGATGTTATACGGAAATATTCCCAACGGTTCAGGGTTGTCTTCTTCTGCCTCTGTGGAGGTTTTGACGGGATACATACTGAGAGATTTTTTCGGATTCCAGGTGAGTAACCAGGATCTGGCCCTGATCGGACAGTATGCGGAGAACAATTTCAACAAGGTAAACTGCGGTATCATGGATCAGTTTGCCATTGCCATGGGAAAGAAGGAGCATGCCATCTTCCTGGATACGGCAGATCTGTCCTTTGAATATGCGCCCATTGTGCTGGAGGGGGCGAAGATCGTTATCGCCAGCAGTAATAAGAAGCGGGGATTGGGAGACTCCAAGTACAATGAGCGCCGCAGTGAGTGCGAGACTGCGCTGGCGGAGCTGCAGCAGGAAGTGCAGATTGGGGCGCTGGGAGATTTAAATGAGGAAACGTTCGAAAGATATCAATCCGCCATCAAGGATGATGTGCGCAGGAAACGGGCAAAACATGCGGTTTACGAGAATCAGCGTACCATTCGTGCGGTGGAGGCGCTGAAGGCAAATAATGTGGCACTGTTCGGCCAGCTGATGAATGATTCCCATGTGTCGCTGCGGGATGATTATGAGGTGACGGGAATAGAGCTGGATACTTTGGTGGAAGGGGCCTGGAAGGTGGACGGCGTCATCGGATCCAGGATGACAGGCGCAGGCTTCGGCGGCTGTACGGTGAGTATCGTGAAGGACGAGGCCATTGATACCTTTATTGAGAAGGTGGGCAGCGCTTATAAGGAAAAGATCGGTTATGCGGCAGACTTTTATGTCGTGGAAGTGGGAGACGGCCCCGTTACGCTATGAAGCGGTCCACAATTGATAGATGATCTTGCAACAGAAGTGCAATCTTGGGGAGATGCGGCAGAGAGACCAAAAGTGCAATGAAGGATTGAAGGGCAGGGAAGGATTATCTGTGTTACAGAAAGGTGTGTGATTGGGATGGAGAGAATAGAGGCCGATATCAGGAAGCTGGTATCCTATGGGATCCGTACGGGGCTTGTACCCTGTGAGGATGTGATTTTTACCATAAACAGATTGTTGGAACTCTTTGGACTGGATGAGATAGAGGAGACGGAGGAAACTGTCTCCATGCAGGAAGAGGAGTTGGAGGCGGTTCTGAACAGCATGTGCGATTATGCATATGAAAAAGGATTGCTGGCAGAGAATACGGTAACTTACCGCGATTTGTTTGATACGAAGATCATGAGCATGTTGATGCCCAGGCCCAGCGAAGTGATCCGAAAATTCAGAGAACTGTACGAGACGGATTCCCCCAGAGCGGCTACGGATTACTATTATAAGCTTAGCCGGGATTCTGACTATATCCGCAGATACCGTATTGCCCGGGACATGAAATGGATTGCGTCCACCAGGTATGGGGATTTGGATATTACCATCAATCTGTCCAAGCCGGAGAAGGATCCCAAGGCTATTGCCGCCGCTAGGAACGCGAAACAGTCCGGGTATCCCAAGTGCCTGCTTTGCCGGGAAAATGAGGGCTATGCAGGCCGCGTCAATCATCCTGCCAGACAGAACCACCGCATTATCCCGGTGATTATTTATGGCAGCCAGTGGGGATTCCAGTATTCTCCCTATGTGTATTATAATGAGCATTGTATTGTGTTTAATTATCAACATGTGCCTATGAAAATCGATCACGCGGCATTCTGCAAGCTGTTTGATTTTGTAAAACAGTTTCCCCATTATTTCGTGGGGTCCAATGCAGATTTGCCGATTGTGGGAGGTTCTATTTTAAGTCATGATCATTTCCAGGGAGGCCATTATGAATTTGCCATGGCAAAGGCGCCGGTGGAGAGGGAATTTACAGTGGAAGGCTTTGCCGATGTAAGGGCAGGCGTGGTAAACTGGCCCATGTCAGTGATCCGCTTAAACGGGCCGGACAGTGACAGGATCATCGCTTTGGCAGACCGGATACTGGAGAAATGGCGCGGCTATACGGATGAAAGCGCATTTGTGTATGCTTATACGGATGGAGAACCTCATAATACTATCACGCCCATCGCCAGAAAGCGGGGAGAGAATTTTGAACTGGATCTGGTATTGCGAAACAATATCACTACTCCGGAGCATCCGTTGGGTGTGTATCATCCCCATGCAAAGCTTCACCACATCAAGAAGGAAAACATCGGTTTGATCGAGGTAATGGGACTGGCCGTGCTGCCTGCCCGCCTGAAGGAAGAGATGGCGCAGCTGAAGGAGGCCATTCTGACAGGGGCTCGTCTGCGTGAGGATGAAGTGTTAGCCAAGCATGCGGACTGGGTGGATGAATTTAGGCCGAAATATGATCAGATCGACTCCTCCAATATTGACGGTATCATTGAGAATGAGATCGGGCTGGTATTCATGGAAGTGTTGGAGGATGCCGGGGTGTATAAACGGACGGCAGAAGGACAGGCGGCGTTTGACCGGTTTATCGGATGTATCTAAAAGTCAAATAAAGAATTGAGAAGAATGGAAGGGATAGTCTGGACAGAGATCCCTTCCATTTGTTTTACTTTTTCCAATGCCTGTCAATTCCCGATCTCTTTACCATTACCTTAAAAGCGTTTGCAAAATGGTATTGAGCAATGTATAATATTGACTTAAGGGAGTGGAAAGGATATGAGCTTATTATGAACAAAGATTTGACAGTTGGAAAGCCGGAGGCTGTATTGTGGAGGTTCTGCCTGCCCCTGTTCGGCAGCGTCCTCTTTCAGCAGCTATACAATATTGCGGACAGCCTGGTGGCCGGGAAGTTTGTGAGTGAAAACGCACTGGCGGCTGTGGGAAATAGTTACGAGATCACCCTGATTTTCATTGCTTTTGCCTTTGGCTGCAACATGGGTTGCTCCGTCATGGTGTCGCAGCTGTTTGGGGCAAAGGACTATAGTGGGATGAAAACGGCTGTGTCCACAGCCTGTATTTTCAGTGCGGTGCTCTGCGGCCTTTTGATGGCGGTGGGAATAGGGGGATGCGGCCCGCTACTACGGCTGATCCGGACGCCGGAGGAGGTATTTGCGGATTCGGCGCTGTATCTGGATATCTATGTGTGGGGGCTGCCCTTTGTGTTTTTCTATAATATCGCAACCGGGATATTTTCGGCACTTGGGGATTCCAGGACGCCTTTTCTCTTCCTGGCTGCATCTTCCCTGTCCAATATAGGGGTGGATATCCTGTTTGTTAAAACATTCGGAATGGGAGTCTCCGGAGTGGCCTGGGCAACTTTCCTGTGCCAGGGGGTAAGCTGCGTCCTGGCAGTGACCGTGGTATGGCGGAGGCTTAAAAAGATCGAGGCCCAGGGCAGCTCCGTCCTCTTTGACTGGGGTATCCTGAAGAAAATTCTGGTAATCGCTGTGCCCAGCATCCTGCAGCAGAGTTTTATTTCCATAGGAAATATCATGATCCAGAGCGTTATCAACGGATTCGGCCCTTCGGTGATGGCGGGGTATTCTGCGGCCGTGAAGCTGAATAATATGGTCATCACCTCTTTCACTACCATAGGCAACGGAATCTCCAATTTTGCGGCCCAGAACCTGGGGGCCGGGAAATATGGCAGGATCCGGGAGGCGTTCCGGGCGGGCATTAAAATGGTCTGGTGCCTGTGTGTGCCTTTCTGTATTTTATACCTGCTTTGCGGGAGATACCTGCTGCTCCTGTTTCTGGAGACGGATTCCGGGGAGGCTTTGCTCACGGGCATGCAGTTTTTGTGGATTTTGTCGCCCTTTTATTTTGTGGTATCCGCAAAACTGGTTGCGGACGGGATTCTCCGGGGGATTAGTGCCATGGGACAGTTTATGGCGGCTACATTGTTGGATTTAGCCCTGCGTGTGGTTCTTGCATTTGTGCTGCCGCAGTGGATCGGGAATGCAATGGGTGTCTGGGCGGCCTGGCCCATGGGCTGGACGGTAGCCACGGCGCTTTCCATTTTCTTTTATCGGAAGAAAGTGCCTGCGGATGTTTGATGCAGGATGGAGGAGTGAGGAATTTTAATTGCGTGGGCATTGAGGGGAAGTACGAAAATGCTTGATGCTTAGGTACTTAGGTTGAAAAGCCTTCCGGAAAAGTATATACTATAATAAAAGGTTTCAGTTAGACAGGAGGCAGTATGGGGTTTTTTGATTTGTTTAAAAACAAAAGGCAGGATAATGGTACATATCACAGACCGGAGGGCGCGGAGTCCTGTTATGGCGGAGGAGCGGCTGACAGTTTCGGGACATTCCGCATCATGGTTGAGGATGTATTTACCATTACCGGGCGGGGGACTGTGATTACCGGAAAAGTGGAGTCCGGTACCGTGACGGTGGGAGATCAGGTGACGCTGCGCCGGGTGGACGGCAGTACACGGGAGGTGACTGTGGCAGGTCTGGAGATGTTCCGAAAGATGCTGAATACCGCGGGGCAGGGTGATAATGTGGGATTGCTGCTGCGCGGGGTAACCAAATCCGATGTGGGAAGAGGAGATGTACTGGAAAAAGGATGGCAGTGAGAATAGGGAAGTGCTTACAAGCGCATAGAGAATCAGGGAAAGAATAGGAAGCAGTGCTCAAAGGCAGCAGGAGGAAGAGATGAAAAGGGTGATAATGAATCAGAAGCGTGATAGTGGAATGTTCCGGAAAGGGGCAGCCGCGGCGGTATTTGCAGCCGCAATTGTGTCTGCGGCGGGGTGCGGCAACAGTGTTATGGACAGGAATGGGGCACTGGATCTGGCTCTGGCGGACGCCGGGCTTGCCGCTGAAGAGATTACCCTCACCAGACAGGAACTGGAGAGGGAAGGCGGGAAACCTTATTATGAGATTGCATTTACTTCCGGCGGATATGACTATCAATATGAAATAGATGCGTCTTCAGAGGCTGTCACAGAGGTTAGCATTAATGCGCTTCCGGCAGGCGGGCATGTGGGGGCACAGCAGGGGCAGGATGTTGGCCGGTCTGGCAGCGTGCAGGACCAGGGAAGTGGAGAGAGCGGCATGCAGCCTGACAGCGTGCAGAGCCAGGGAAGCGGGGAGACCGGCGTGCAGGGTCAGGGAAGTGGAGAGTCTGGTGTACAGCCTGGCAGTGGGCAGGGTCAGGGAAGTGGAGAGTCTGGTGTACAGCCTGGCAGTGGGCAGAGCCAGGAAAGCGGAGAGACTGGCGGGGCATCCAGCGGACAACAGGGTCAGGGAAACGGTCAGTCCGGCAGTGGGCAGCCCCAGGGTGGTGCCCAGCCCGGTAATCAGTCCTCTCTCTATGTGGACACCATGGACAGCGCGAAATCCATAGCTTTGGCGGATGCAGGCCTGACAGAGTCGGATGTGACTTTTACGAAGGAAAAGCTGGACTGGGATGACGGTGTGGCAGTATATGATATTGATTTTTTTACTGCTGATATGGAATATGGATATGAGATCGACGCGGCAACGGGCGTGATCATGGATAAGAGCGCAGAGGCGTTCCGTAATCCAGGAACAGTGGGAACGGACACGCTGATCGGGGAGGATGAGGCAAAGGAAATTGCGGTAACCCATGCGGGTTTTACCACAACGGAAGTTTTTTTCACCAAGATAAAACTGGAAAAGGAACATGGATATACGGAGTATGAGATAGAATTTTACAAGGACAGGGTGGAATATGAATATACCATAGATGCGTCTACCGGCGCTGTCCTGGAGTACGACAGCGAGTATGGTGACTAGTACTGCCTTGTGGAAATTCCAGTGAATTCAGCACTCGCTCCTTGTGCCGGTGCTGCGTCGTCATCAGCAGGTGTGTCGCCGCATCGCCTCATTCTTCCTCCTTGCCCTGACACAAATATCGGGCACTGAATTCACCGTTATTCCCGCAAGGCAGTACTAGTATCTAAAACAGCCCTGAAGGGTCAGGAAACAAAAGAACATAATCAGATAAGGAGAAGCAAAATATGGGGAAAAGGCCGAACATTCTTTTCATCCTGTCAGATGACCAGGGAGAATGGGCAATGCACTGTGCGGGCACGACGGAACTGTATACTCCCAATTTGGACCGGATTGCTGCGGAGGGAATGCGGTTTGAAAACTTTTTCTGCGTTTCGCCTGTGTGTTCTCCGGCCAGGGCATCTCTTCTCACGGGAACAATTCCCTCTGTTCACGGAGTCCATGACTGGATCAGGAGCGGAAATGTGGACGGAGAGAGATTCAGGAAGCAGGGGCAGGAGAATCCCTATGCCGGGGGCTATTCCCGGGAGACCAAGCCGGAAGCCTTCCTGGAGGGGCAGGTGACCTACACGGATTTGTTGGCGGAGAACGGCTATACCTGCGCCCTGTCCGGAAAGTGGCATCTGGGGGACAGTGTCAGGATGCAGCATGGTTTTTCCAAATGGTATTCTCTGGGGCGCGGTGGATGCTGCTATTACCACGCCGATATAACGGAAAACGGCGATATCAAAGTGGAGCATGGTAAGTATGTGACGGAGCTGATCACCGACAGGGCGCTGCGCTGGATGGACGAACTGGCAAAGGAGGAGAATCCCTTCTATCTGTCCGTGCATTATACTGCGCCTCACTCGCCCTGGGCCGAGGATCAGCATCCGGCCAAATGGATCGACTATTACAGGGACTGTGCCTTTGAAAGCATCCCCGATATTCCTGATCACCCCAATATGACCACGGGGCCTGTTTACAATACCGGAAGGCGCAGGGAGAACCTGACAGGGTATTTCGCCGCGGTCAGCGCCATGGACGAGCAGATTGGGCGTATTCTGCAGAAGGTAGAAGAACTGGATTCCGGGCGGGAGACTCTTGTGATCTTTACCGCGGACAACGGCATGAACATGGGGCATCATGGCGTGTGGGGAAAAGGAAACGGTACCTTTCCCATGAACATGTATGACACGGCGGTGAAGGTGCCGTTTTTGGTCTGTTGGAAGGGACATATACCTGCGGGCAGAGTGAACAGGGAACTGGTCAGCGCTTATGATGTATTTCCTACTCTGTTGGAGCTTGCCGGGATATCCTGGCACGGGACGAAGATACTTCCGGGGAAGAGCTTTGCCGGACAGTTGTTATCCGGGGAAAAGGTTGATAAGTCGGGGGAAGGCGTCGGTAAAGCGGCTGGAGAGGAGCGCACAGTTGTTGTCTATGACGAATACGGGCCGGTGCGGATGATTCGGAGCAAGGACTGGAAGTATATCCACCGTTATCCTTATGGATATCACGAGCTATATGATCTGGAAAACGACCCGGGAGAGGAACGCAATCTTTATGGGGATCCCCGGTATGCGGGAAAAGTGGCAGAGATGCGCCGCCGGATGGAGGGATGGTTTGAGCAGTATGTACGGGGGGAACGGAACGGTATCATGCAGGCAGTAACCGGAGCCGGGCAGGACTGCCCTGTGGGAAAAAGCGGTGACCGAGTGAATATATATGGCAGGGTGGAAGAAATTTAAATAGTCAAAGACAAAACGGGGCTGCCGCGTGACAGCCCTGTTTTCAATCAATAAGACAAAAATTTTATTTCCGGTTTGTCCTGGCTGGGGAAAACGGCTTCCATTCCTACATCATCGTATCATCCCGCAGAACCTCCGCCAGGTTGATTTTCCGCATGTTCCGCCAGGCAAGGGAATAGCCCAGCGCTACACAGGCCAGGATAGCCAGCATGAACAGGGCAATGGGAACCAGAGGAGCTTCTGCCAGGAATTCCGCAGGGGCTACGTAGCTCATTTTCAGCATGAGGCCCACACCGATGGCCGACAGGGGGAGGGTGACCAGAATCGGGCGGCCGGCCAGAACTAACGCCTCGATGCAGAACATTTTTCGCAGGGACGCGGGCGTCAGGCCCACGGACATGTACCTGGCGAATTCCCGTTTCCGCTGCCGGACGAATCCCAGTGTGTTGGAGAACACATTGCCGATGCCGATTACGGCAAGCAGGACACAGAAACCGCCGAATCCCACTTTCATTCCCTGGATCTGGGTGTTGTTGGTTTCATATTCCTGGATGCGGTTTTCACTCTCCACGGTATAAGTGGGGCTTATGAGGGTGCCAATTCGGGACTGCAGGTCATTCAGCTCTTCCAGGGAGGCGTTTTCTGTTCCAAGGACGCAGATGTAGGCTTCATTTTCGGCGTTTCCGAGCTGTCCTTTGATTTCCTTCCACAGGGATGCGGGGAGGAAATGTACTAATTCATAGTAGTTGAGAGTGGCGTATTCTTCACGCAGGGCGGGGAGCTGCTCCGTATAGGCGAGAACCGGAACCTCTGCCGTCAGTTCCTCACTGCCGGACTGGCGCAGGATGCTTACAGGGGCTTCCCCGGTGTTGTCCTTTTTCAAGTAGGGCGAATAAACCGGGTGACGGAAATCGGGATTGGTCACATCCCGGATCTGATTTATGATCACCGCGCCGTCCAATCTGGGGACAATGCCCAGTTGCTCACAGTAGGCGGAAAAGCTGTTGTCGTCCAGTATCATAAGCGGAGCGTTTACAAGCCAGCAGCCGTCTGCCGGGGTGACATAGTGCCCGGGGGCCTGGGAAAAGCCGCCGAAGGATTTCATTTCTTCGCTGAGTTCCGCCTCCGTGATGAGTCTCTTTGCCGAGGCCTTTTGATACGCAATGGCGCTCCTCACTCCGGCAAGTGTTCGGACGTTTTCCGTCTCCGGAAAGTTTTCCACCTGAACGTCTTTTAGGGTGATATAAATATCCCAGGCATCTTGGTATTTTTCAAAATAGGTTTCTCTGGTGCTGATGCCCGAGAGGGAGAAGAAGCATTGCATGGCCGTGAACGCCATAAAGGAAAATACCAGGGACAGGGATGCCGTCCGCAGGGCTTTGCGCTGTGCCCTTAAGGCGTTGCCCGCTAGTTCTCCCTCCACGCCGAAGAGGAGGCTTAAGACGGGCGATTTTTTCCTGCGTTTCAGTTGTAGTTCCCCGGTGTTCCTGATGGCCTCCAGGGGAGTGAGCCGGCTCAGCTTTCTGGCGGGAAGCCAGGCGGAAATCCATATGGTTGCCAGGGTGAGAAGCAGCGTAACCAGGAAAACCAATGGATGGTAGCCGGGAGCCGCCTCATGCCGCCCCGGAATATCGCTCCCCAACAGCACATTGGTCAGGAGCATCAGCCCAACCGCGCCCGCGATGCCTAGGAGGTTTCCGGTCACCAGGGGCAGGGCGCACAGGGAGGCGGCTTCCTGCAGCAGGCAGGCGCGGATTTGTTTTGGCGTAGCCCCGATACTGGAAAAGATGCCGAACTGGTGAATCCTGGCGTTCATGGAAACCGCGAAGGAATTGTGTATGATGACAACCAGGGAGAAGGATGCCATCAACGTAATCAGGATGAACAGGGGAAACAGCAGCCTGGGCGCGGTATCCTGGGGATCCCGGATCAGGTACATCGCCAGAAGCTGATGGTGGTAGAGGGTTTTCTCCGCAGGAATCCCCGCCAGTTCGGCGATGCGGGGCGTGTCTTTCAGGACATCTCTGTAATCGTAAAAATAGAGGTCCGTAATCGTTTCTTCGTCCTGGCTTTTCTTTTCGTTTATTACCGCATCTTTTATAGTGGCGAAATTTCTGATGGACTCCAGAGCTTCGTTGTCGATTTCTCCCACCAGACGGCTCTGCCAGGCGCCGTCCTCCAGTGCTATCCGCTCCACCTCATATTTCCACATGTTGTAGAATAATCCGCACAGCAGGGACAAAAGAAGCGCTGAAATGAATGCCGAGATCCGGACGGAGAGACTGGAAGCCGGATTGTTTTTTCTGTAATCTGATGAATATTCTTTCCACATAGTTATAACGCTGTTGCATGATTTGGGAAATGCCGCAGATTTTTCTTAAGAACTGCCGCGAAGCCCTTTCTTTCAGAATTGCCGGTAACTTTCTCTGGGAAATGCCGTGCAGACTCCTTGCTAGGACAGCGTCTTCACCTCCCTTCTGTCGTCACTTATGATTCGTCCATCCTGGATGGTGATGATGCGTTCCGCTTCCAGGGCCACTTTCTCATCGTGGGTGATGAGCAGGATGGTTTGTTCCAGGCTGCGGTTGGAGAGCTTAAGCATGTCCATGATTTCCCTGGAATTTTTCTGGTCCAGGTTCCCGGTGGGCTCGTCCGCCAGCAGCAGCGCGGGGCGATAGATCAGGGAGCGGGCAATGGCGACTCTCTGCTGCTGGCCGCCGGACAATTGGTTGGGCAGCGCATCCAGACGGTCGGAGATGCCCAGGGTGTGAACGACTTTTTCGAAATATTCCTGATTGGGTTTCTTTTTGTCCAGGGCCAGGGGCATTAATATGTTTTTCCGCACGGTGAGGGTAGGGATCAGGTTATAGAACTGGTACACCAGTCCCACCTTTCTGCGCCGGAAGATTGCCGCCTGAGTCTGGTTCAGTCCGGACAGGTCTGTCCCGTCTATGATGGCTTTACCTGCCGTGGGCTTGTCCACGCTGCCCAGGATGTGCAGCAGGGTGGATTTGCCTGAGCCGGATGAGCCGACGATTGCTACAAATTCTCCTTTGGCCACGGACAGGTCTATTCCGTCCAATGCCGTTACCTGGTTTGTGCCGGTGCCGTATACCTTGCGTATGCCCTGGCATTTTAAAATTTCCATTTTGATCTGCTCCTTTCGTAGCTTTGGGATTTATTATTTCTCCCATATTTTCTTCTTACAGTATAGCAAATCAAAATGACAGTTCAGTGACTGTAGAAGCGGATTTCGAAAAGAGCGCCTCCGCCCGGCTTGTTTCTCGCCCGGAGGGTACCGTTTTGACGCTCGATAATCTCCCTGGACAGGGCCAATCCGATGCCGATACCGCCTTTGGCAGCGTTTTGCCCCCGGTAGAAGCGTTTGAAGAGATGGGGGATGTCTTCCCCGGCAAATCCCGCACCCTCGTCCCAGATCAGGATTTCCGTGTACAGGGGATTCTGCTCATAGGCACAGTGGATTGCGCCGCCGTTTGTCTGTTCTGCGCAGTTTTTCATCAGGTTCATGACTGCCTCCATGGTCCAGTCCAGGTCCGCCATGACCATCATGCCGCCCTGCTCCGGTATCTCCACAGAGACGTCGGATGCGGCAAATATTTCCTGCAGGTTGTCTGCGGCAAGGACAAGCAGGGTGTAGACATCCGTTTCTTCTTTTTTCAGGGACAGGGTTCCGGCATCAATGCGGGACAGGAGCAGCAGGGCCTCCTCCAGGCGGGTCAGGCGCAGGAGCTGTCTCTTTATCTGTGTCAGGTGGTTCCGGAATAAATCGGAGAAACGTAATTCTGCCGCCGTCTGTTCAGGTTTGCCAAATGTATCCGAAGTTTTTTGCGGAGCGGAAATATCAGATGCTTCTGAAGCGACGCAGGAACTTTTTTCCATAATGCAGGAATTTGTTCCGGCAGCGTCATGCTCCATCATCTGGACAGACAGGGAAATGGCGGTGATGGGCGTCTTAATCTGATGGGCGATGTTGGACAGGTTTTCCGCGAATCCGTTCTTCGTCTGGATAGCGGCCTCCTTCGCCTGATAGAGGCAGGTCACGGTCTTATATATTGCATCCTCCAGTTTCGAAAAGGCATCCTCACCTGAGGCGGCGAGAATGGGGGCACGGCCATTGTCCGCCAGTTCCAGATATTCTGCCAGAGACTGGATGCGGCGGTTCTCCGTTTGGCTACGGTATAGCCAGGTGCAGGCGAAAAGCAGGCCGCCTGCGAGAAAACCTGCTGCGATACACCAGAAGCCCTTCCTGTAAGGAGTGCCTGCAAAATCGGAAATCCGGTATCCCATGGATTTTAGAAGGTCTTTTGGTACTGTGCCGTGGGTATCCTCTTTCGTATATTCCTTCAGGGCTGCTGCAATGATTTTCGTTGTCCCCGGTTCCTGCTCCGCTATCTCTACGCAGACTGCGTTTATGATTTCAAATTGTATCCGGCTGTAATGGAAGGTAAAGAGCAGCACGGAGACAGCGGCGGCAAGCAGGCTTACGGACACAGTCAGTCCAAGTGTAATTCGGATATTCTTCCGTCCGTTCATAGGGTATCCTCCATCCTGTAGCCGACACTTCTCACGGTTTTCAGGCAGGCGGGATGACGGAGTTTTTCCCGCAGCCGCTTGACGGTGACCGTCAGCGTGTTGTCGTTCACATAGTTACCGTTTACATCCCATACCTGTGCCAGGATTTTCTCACGGGTCAGGGTTTTTCCCTTGTTCTGCAGCAGGTATAAAAGCAGTTCATATTCCGCGGCGCTTAAGAGGATTTCCTCCGAATGGCAGGTAACCGCACGGCGGTTTAAGTCCATTCGGATGCCGTCACAGGAAAGATACTGCTGCGCCACATTGCCGGTTCTGCGCAGGAGCGCAAGGATCCGGGAGTGCAGCACTTCCAGTTCAAAAGGTTTGACTACATAATCGTCCGCGCCATCCCGGAAGCCGGACACAATGTGGGCAGCGTCTCCCCGGACGGTGAGGAAAATGACGGGCAGCTCCTTCCAGTTCTCCCGGATCCACCGGCACAGCCTGTCCCCATGGCCGTCCGGCATGTTCCAGTCCAACAGCACAAGAGTGGGTACATGATGGCCCAGTGCCTGCCTGGCCTGGGCAAGGGTGGCGCAGACGGTTACCCGGAAGGATTTCTGCTCCAGGTATTCCTTTACGGCAGCCGCGATGTCAGGATCGTCTTCGATATAGTATAATTCAATCATGGTTGTTTTCCTTTTTCTTTATTCTGATAGAATCTAATATACAGTTTAATGTTGGAATTGAAAAGGGGAAAATAAAAAGTGGCTTTGGGCGGTATGATGTGCTGTTGGAACCGAGACGATGTGCCGGAGATACGATATTATATAATGGCGAAAGAATTGCAATTACTAATAAAGGTGAAAGGGCTGTAGTTACAAATAATCGGGTAGACGCGATTATTATAGAATTCAAAGTAAATAACCCGATAAAAGAGAAGACCTTGGAAGACACGGTGCAGGCGGCTCCGAGGCAGATTGAAGAGAAGGAGTATGCTGCAGTATTGTTGGAAAGAGGGTTTTCGGAAAACAAAATTCATAAATACGGTTTTACGTTTATCGGGAAACAGGTGCTGATAGGAGCTGCGGATTCGAGTCTTTGAAGCATGCCGTCTGTTATAGTTATGCTTCAAAGTCATGAAACAGAACCACATCGTCACGCTCTGCCGCAAGGGCCTGTAGTTCATCGGTGAAGCCTTCCGCACTGAACAGCACATACCATGTCCTGCGTCTTTTCTGTTCCCAGGGAACATGCTCCGCTTTTTCTTCCAGTTCCCGCAGGATATTACTGCCCATCAGTTCCCGCCAGTATTTGCACTCTCCCAGAATCAGATTTTTTCCTTCTGGATCCACTGCCGCAATATCGATTTCTGTTTTTGCGTCCCAATAGCGTCCCAGTTTTGAAAAATGGAACGGCCATGTATCCTCTGCGTTCAGCTGCCACATTCTTTCGCGGCATACATCCTCATAGACAAAGGAAATATGGCGGCTGACCAGGGTCTCGCGTATCTTTTTCGCAACTATCTGGCTATGGCCGCTTTCAATAAAGCTCTTGTTCGGGTATACAAAGGCAAACCAGAAACGCAGATAATTGTCTTTGATTTTATAAAGTCCTTTTTTGCTTTTTTCAGGAGTGTCCTCTGTAACAGGAACCTCCCGCTCCACAATATCCAGATCCATTAAGGTTTTCAGATACTTGGTGAGACTTGTGGATTTGATTTCCAGTACCGTGGATATGGCGGATAGCTTACTGTTGCCGGCGGCGATCGTCTTTATAATGGAAAAATAGCTTCCCACTTCACTGACTTCCTGCTGCAGCAGAAAATATGGTTCATCGTACAGATATCCCGAACGGTTTAACACGCATTCTTCAATGGCTTCATAGATGTCCCCGCTTCCGGAAAACAGCTCAATATATTTCGGGACTCCGCCTGTTACCGCATACCTTTCGATCAGTTCTCTCCAGGGCTTTTCCGGATAAAATTTGTGATAGTGTTCAAAGGGAATCTGTTTCAGGCGTATCTGTGCTGTCCGCCTGCCATACAGGGGACTGCCGTATGCAAGAGTCTGAGATTCCATCATAGATATGAGGGAGCCGCAAAGGATGACCATAACAGATCTGTCCTTCAATACCTCCTCCCAGATTCTCTGAAAAACAGACGGAAATGCAGGGTTCGCCTTGCCAAGATATTGAAATTCATCCAAGACAATACAGGGTTTTGTGCCAAAGCCTTTGTCCATTATGGCTTTAAAAAGAATGTCCCAATTGTTCACGGCTGCATTTCGCAGGAGATCGTTGTCAAGGAACTCCGCAGCCTTCTCCTGAAAGGCAGAACGGTTTTGGGATTCAGATTCCTCACTGGCAAGAAAATACAGGGCTTTTTTGTCCTTGATAAACTCGGAAATCAGGGTGGTCTTTCCAACCCTGCGCCTTCCGTAAAGAATGACAAGGGAGCTTCCGTTCCTGTCATATTCTGTTTGCAGGGTTTCCATTTCCTGTTCGCGGTCTATAAAGTGTTCCATAATACCTCCCTGTTTTCTTTTATTATACTTCAAATTATTATAATTTCAAGTATAAATATCACAGATTATCAAACACCACCGTCTCTTTCTCCAGTTCTGCCACAACCTCCTGATTGACGCCCATGCGCCGGGTGATGTCCTCCATGTCGGCGGCCAGGCTTCTGGTGCTGCCTGCCATGCCTGCAATGCCGGACGCGCTTTCATCGATGGCTTTGTTGATGGTGCCGATGGAATCCGCAATGCCGGATATGGAGTGGTTCAGGTTCTGGGTCTGCCCGTGGAACTCATCCATGGTACGGCGGATGTAGGCGGCATCTTCCTTATACTGGTGGCCGGATTCCACGAATGTCTGGAATTCCTTCAAAACAGATTGACTCATATAGTCAATCATCTGCCGCGCATGATCGGAGAGATTGTAGACGGAGGCGGTGACCACATCGTTGATTTCCTGGATGCGGGCCGCGGTTTCCTGGGTGGAATTGGATAGTTCCCGGATTTCCCGGGCCACCATGGCAAAGCCCTTTCCCGCGTCTCCCGCGTTGGCGGCTTCCACGGACGCGTTCAGGGAGATGAGCCTGGTCTGCTGGGCGATGGTGAGGATATCGCCGGTGAGGGATTTGATCTGGTTCACGCTTCTGCTTTTTTCGATGGCATCGTTGAGGGAATGTAGGATTTCCTCTGTCTTGGCCCCGGCGGCTTGTGCGCTGTTCTGGGCGGATTGCTGCATGTCGTCCGCCCGGGCGTTCATCTGGGCGGTGTAGGCGGTAATGTTGCTGCATTCCTCCGTGATGGAGCTGACCTCCTGGCGGACATTCCCTGCGCCCTCGTTGATGGCGGATACATTTCCGGCAACCTCCTGGAATGCGGTGGAAAGCTGTCCTGCCAGGGCGGAAAGGCCTGCGGCGCTTTTCCGGGAGGCATGGGTTTTCTTCAGCACTTCCCCCGTCATGCCGTTGATGCGTCCCGAGCTTTCCTGGATTGTCTTCAGTATATTTTTGATGGGGATCACGACGTAAACGGAAATCAGCCGGAAATCAGCCAGTACCAGAAGGATACAGGCAAGGGCGGCTGTGATGCCCACCGCCAGGGAGATCAGGTATACTGTGGAGAGATGGGATCTGGCCTCCCGGGTCTGGGCGTTGAAGGATGCGTTCAGGGCGTCGATATCCGCTCTCATGGCATCGGCGTACTCCGCCACATCGCCGTTGGCCAGGGCATAGGCGTCCTGGGTCTTGTGGCCTGCACTGGCGCATACCAGGTGGACGAGGGCATGTTTGAATTCGGCGTAATTGTCCAGAAGGGATTCGTACCGGGCCCTGTCCTTCTGTATGACAAAAGCCTCGTACTCCGAGAGCCTGTCGTCCAGAAGCGATTCCTCTTCCTTGATTTGTTGGACCAGGAGGATCATGGTATTATAATCTGTAGCTACAATGTGGCTTAAGGCCATCTTGTGAATTTCCATGGAGTCCTGGCAGATTTCGGCCAGCCGCTCCTTGCCTTCCATATAGTCGTCCGCGATGTTGGAGGCGCTTGCGTTTACGTTGCGGATATTGAGGACGGACAGGATGTTGGACAGCAGCGCCACGATGCCAAGCAGGGCGATGGGGAGGATCAGGCGGTGTTTTAAGCTGATATTTTTCATGTTGGGCAGCACTCCTTATTTAACTGTAAATTGATGTATCTATACCGTTCCAAGAGTTCACCGTTTTTGATGACAATAGTATGTAATACCGAATGTAATGACTGAAGCAGCAGAAACTGTATGCAGGCAGATCGGGCGTTGTGCAGGCTGTGAAGTCCGAAGCCGGTATTGGGGAAACCGTGTATGGACAGCATTAGATTCTACAGGCTGTGAAGCCTGAAGTCGATATTGCGTAAACTGCGCACAGACGGCATGGGAAGATGCGGTCATGGCGCAATAATGCCTGCAACCATAGTGTCCAGCAGCTCCTGAAGACTTTTTCCGGAAGGGTTTCCCGCCAGAATCTCCTCGGTAAAGTTGGTGACCGGCTCCCAAAAATTTCCGCCGATGCGTTGCAGGCAGGAGTACTCCGACTGCTCCAGAAGCGCGGCGATGGCAGGGGAAGCCTGAACCTCCCGGGAAGCGGCCGTCTTTTTATTGGAAGGCCCCTGCCCTCGCATTTCAAAGCGCAGCTCCTGATTTTCCTCACTGGTAATCCATTCCGCAAGCCTGGCCGCCCAGTCCCTGTGCGGGGAATACGCATTCACGCCGATGAGCTTGTAGCCGGAAAAGGATGCCATCTGAACCTGCTGTCCCGCGCAGGCATAGGAAGGCAGTTTTGCGGCCCCGAAGGCATCGCCCCAGGCCTCTTCCACGGTTACCGCGTTCCAGGCGCCGCTGATTCCGGCTACGATAGAGCCGTTTTTGACTCCTTCCACAAAACCGGCGTCGTCCGTGCTCAAAAATCCCGGGTGCCTGGCCATGGTCGTCATGGCTTTTGCCACATCGGTTCCCTTGATGTCGCCTTCCGTGTCGTTCCAGGTACAGTAATTCGTAATGCCGTCATCGTTGAGCCCCAGGGTGAGGCCGGTATTGCCGAACAGGGCGTATACATACCATCCGGAAGACCATTCCATGGAAACTTTCCTGCCCGAATCTCCGGCAATGTCCAGCATCCTGTCCCAGGAAAGGATGTCTTCCGGAGAGAAATATTCTTTATTATAATATAGAAAATAACCGTTGTCCGCAGTCAGGGGATAGGCGTACAGGGTGTCGTTGACACTGGCTGCTGAGACGGCTTCCGGCAGGTTCGCTGCCCGCAGAGCTTCCGCGTTTTCTACAGGATCCAGGGCCCCTGATGCCACCAGTGTGTTCAGCTGGTCATCCGCAAACGCAAAAACGTCAGCGCCGTTTTCCAGGTCAGCAATCAGCGCATCGGTACAGTGGCTTTCGCTCTGGGGCTCATATGTAATCCGGAAGTCGGCTTCGCCCCGGTATTTTTCCTGGAATTCGTCTAAGATCCGGTTTAGAAGTTCTTCATCCTCGGCCGCGCCCCAGACCGTCAGCTCCACCGGGCCGGAGGTGGGGGAAGAAAAATTTTCTCCATCGGAAAGAATTTCTCCGTTGGAAGGGGATGAATTTTCTTCGCCTCCGCATCCGCACAGAGAGGCGGTCAGCAGAAAGAGGGCGGGAAGGAATAAGTGGAATTTTCGTTTCATGGTATTCTCCGTGTATATAGCATATTTTATGTACTATTTTAACATTATTTCAGATTGTTTGCAATTATTTTTCCTTTTGCGGAGTTCTTTGTGGGCCTCTTTTGCGAGGCCCTTTTACGAGACCCTCTGGGACAGGCCGCTGTCAAGCCAGCCGCTTCGATTGCAAGGCCGCCTGATTGGCTGCCCGGGATTGTTCATGCAAAATGCGCACGGAAACGCCTTGCGGAGGCACCGGGTGCACAGTAACTTTGTCACTTTATGCAAAATCGGATAATGGAAATCACTGTACAAATCCTCCCAATTCAATACAGTCCGGATATCCATTGTAAAGAACCGGAAAAAGTTATATAATCAAAGATGTAAATCAAGATTTGGGGAAACGATTCGAAAAATTTCCGTATGGCGGAAAACGCTTTGTCACTGGATTGCAGCACAGGGCTTCGGTATTTTGAAAAACGATGACATATATTTTGCAGGAGGCAGTACATGAGATACGAGGCCACGGGATGCTTTGATTTGAAGGGCTGCACCGTGGATCTGCGCCATGTGAATGCAAAGTGCGCAATGCCCTTCGTGTATTCCTCCCTGGGGTACGGCTTCCTGTGGAATATGCCGTCCACGGGAACCTGCGAGCTGGCCTGTAACCGGACCCGGTGGAGCAGCGACTGCATGCGGCAGATGGATTATGTGGTGATGGGAGGAAGCCCGGCAGAGGTGGCGGAGACCCTGGCGGATCTGACCGGGCATGCCCCTATGATGCCGGATTGGTGCATGGGTTTCTGGCAGTCCAGGCTGCGGTATGAAACCCAGGAGGAAGTGCTGCGGGTGGCAAGGCGGTACCGGGAACTGGGAATTCCGCTTGACGTAATTGTGATAGATTATTTCCATTGGACAGAGCAGGGGGATTACAAGTTTGATCCCGCCTACTGGCCTGACCCAAAAGCAATGGCGGAGGAGCTCCATGCCATGGGGGTGAAGCTGATGGTGTCCATGTGGCCCACCGTCAACGAAAAGAGCGAAAATTATGGGGAAATGCTGGAGTGGAATCTCCTGATCCGGACGGCCAGCGGATCCAACCGAATCTATGAGTTCTACGGCCCCCAGGCGGAGATCGATCCTACCAATCCGGACACCAGGGAATTCGTCTGGGCGAAGCTGAAGGAAAATTACATAGACCAGGGCGTGGACTGTCTCTGGTTTGACGAGGCGGAGCCGGAGATTCATCCGGAGCATTTCGACAATCTGGTGCTTTCTTTGGGAAACGGGGATGAGGTGGGGCTTCTGTATCCCTATTATTATGCGAAACTGGTGTATGACGGCATGAGGGCGGAGCGGCGCAATGTAGTGTATGGGGGATTGTGAAAGCCCTGTGCAGATTTCAACTAATAGAAACCGCCGTGCGTGAGCGATTTGAACAGGACAGAATTAGAAATAATCATAGGAATGATAAGGGAATCTTTTATATCCATGGAAGACTATAAGACAGAATATTATGACAGGAGGAAAAAGAAATGTTTCTATGTCCCAAATGCAAAAGTACAATGACCTTGCCTGCCTGCGGCTGCGGGTACAGGGCTGTGCGCAGGGAAGGTGTGTGGCAGCTGTCAGATATGCCGGATATGGTCACAGACGGAGACGGGGATAAGTATATCGGCTATGAGCACATCGGAAAAGCTATTCCGGAGCCCGCCGGTATCTGATTGAGGAGAGGGATGCTCTGTTCGCAGGGGAAGTGGCAGGGATGACCGGGGAGGGCGTCCTGTTGGATCTCGCCTGCGGTGACGGCTGTCTCACAGTGCCCTGCGCTGCGGAAGGCGCCCATATCATCGCGGGGGATATTTCCAACAGTATGCTGTCCCTGTTGCAGGAGCGGGCGGCGCACCTGGGGATATCCCTGGAGAATGTGACGCTTTGCCGTATGAATGCTCTTGACATACCGCATGAATGCGAGAGTGTTGACACGGTTGTGGCGGACAGTGTGCCCCATCTGATTCCAATCCGGAAAAGGTACTCTCCGAAATCTGCCGCGTGCTGAAACGGGGAGGGCGCTTTATCTGCAGGGATGACCGTCCCGGGCAGAGCGGGGACAGCGGCTTTGACAACAGCCGATACAACCAGATTGTCAACATCCTATATTCCGGGTACTGGAGCAGGCTTATGAATCAGGGCATCTCCCCCACAAGGTATAGTTGGAAATTTGACCGGGAGAAGGCCTACGGCAGGTTGTTTGCGGGCAGGGAGGAGAGGGTTATCAGGAGGGGCGGCGTTTATGAGACAGCCCTGAAGGACGGGTTTCTGCCAAGGTTTGGCAGCCGGGGATTTTTGGATCAGACGAAGGTGCCCCAGGAGCTGCACCGGGAGGCGATGGAGGGCATGCGGGCAGAATTCCGGGAGCGGTTCGGGGAAGATTTTGCGGAGACCTGTTTCAGGGGTGTGGAGGATGACCTGGTGATTACCATTTATACGAAGGAGTGAACAGGGCTGTCGAAAGAAAGGAATTTGGACAAAAAGAAATGCGGTGGAGTCCGGGTGTAGGTAGGCATGGACGGATATCTTGAAGTCTGCTGCGGGAGTGCTTTATTATAGGGGAGCGGCAAGGATTACAGGGAGAAAAGGAGGAGGTTTGCGATGAATGCGATGAAAAAGAGGGTTTTAATTACAGGGTTTGAGCCTTTCGGCGAGGATACAGTGAATGCCTCCTGGGAAGCGGTGAGCCGGCTGGAGGGGCGTGTGGGGGACTGGGAGGTGGAAAAGCTCCTGGTGCCCACGGTATTTGGGGAGGCTGCAAAGAAGGTTCTGGAGGCGGCCCGGGAGCTGCAGCCGGATGTGATACTCTGCGTGGGGCAGGCAGGGGGCAGGGCCATGGTGACGCCGGAGATGGTGGCCATCAACCTGCGTGACGCTTCCATAGAGGACAATGCGGGGAAGAAGCCCCGGGACGAGCCGGTGGCGCCGGGGGGACCCGTGGCGTATTTTGCGTCCGTTCCGGTGCGTAAGATCGTGGAGTCCGTGAAGGGCGGCGGTATCTCCTGCGGGATTTCCTATTCCGCGGGGGCGTATGTGTGCAATGATTTGTTCTACAGTCTGCGGCATCATTTTGAGGGAAGCGGGTTGAGAGTGGGATTTATCCATGTGCCCTGCCTGCCGGAGCAGGGAGGCAGCAAGGTTCCTGTGCCGCTGGAGCAGGGTGCCAGTAAGGTTCCCGTGCTACCGGAACAGGGTGGTGACAAGCGTTCCGTGCCGCCGGAGCAGGGAGGTGGCAAACGTCCCGGCATGCCGTTGGAGGATATTGTGCAGGCACTCCGTCTTGCAGTCCGGGCACTGTGAAGATAGCGTTATCTGCAGCACCGCAGATATTTACCGGTCTTTCCTCCAGTAGGAATGCAGGCCATAGTTAAAGAACTTCGCATCCCGCGGTACCTGGGTAAGAGCATGGAAAATATTGGCGAAATCACCTGCGGACATAAAAGTCATTATCTAGGTTAAAGGAACTGAGGATGCTGAAGAGCCGGCTAACTGCCCCTGGGATGAAAACTCCCGCAGGAATCAAAGGCTTCCCGTTTTTATCGGGATCCCGTTTTCCTGCGGGAGTTTTTCTCTTTGCACAGTCCTGTAAGGGAGCCGTGTAAAACCTTTTTAAGTTTATTTCCCGGAAATCACAACCTTATCAAAGGCCATGTAGGGCAGCACGGTATTGCCGTCCGCAACGGTTTCTTTGGAGATCGCCACCAGATTATTCAGCAGATCTGCCAGATTGCCGTTGATCATGGTCTCACTGACAGCACCCTTGATCCGGCCGTCTTCTACCAGGAAGCTGTTTTTGGCTACGCCGGAGAAATCACCGTTAGTGCCGGGCTGGCCGCCGGAGAATCTGCCGATGATGAGACCTTTCTTAATATTTTTGATCATATCCTCATAGGGAGTGTCCCCGCCTTCTATCACAACGGAGAATGAGGAATTCTTTGCCGGGGCGAAACCGGATTTGTTGGCCACATACAGGGATAGAAGGAAGGACTTCAGTACGCCGTCTTTGATCAGATCGTAGTCCTCGGAACGGAAGCCGTCATGGGTATACCTTTCTCCGCATACGATACGGGAATCCTGGGGACATATAGAGATGGTGAGGCGGCTGTCCGCTACCTGCGTGTCCAGTTTGTCCAGCCAGATACTGGTTTTCTCCAGGATGACCCCGTCGGAGGCAAAATTGGAGATAGCGCTGCTTAGGAATTCTCCCAGGCTGCCGGGAGTGAGCACAATGACTCCCTCAAATTTCCCTTCTACCGGGATGGTGGTCAGCTGGGATTCGGTATCGCTTAAATCCTTTTCCAGGGAACCCAGTTCTATAAAAGGACGGTCCAGCGCAGCCGTGGATACGCCGCTGCCGAAGAAGGAGGTAGTCGTCTCCCCTTCATGAGCAGAGAACATCAAAGAGACGGAATAAGCTCCCTCGTAGGTCTCAAATTCTGTACCATTGGTGTTCCGGTAAACGGTATGAACTTTGTCATGGCGTACAATCATCTGTTCCATGAGAATTTTGGGATGTCTGTTCCGGATGTCCTCCATCAGTTCTCTGGTACGGCCGAAAAGGAGCTCAATATCCGGTTCATAAGCGCCCTGCCGAAAGATTTCGCTTTCCTGCACGGGGGCGATGTCAAAGGCTTCATCGGCGACGCCCGATTCCGCGGATTTGATACAATCCCGGACAGCGTTTTCCACCGCTGCGTCATCGAACTGATTGGTAAATGAAGAGCCTTTTTTCTGGTCTTTATAGGCAGTAATGGAAAGGCTGCGGTCAAACAGGGTGCGGAACAGAGAGAACTCTCCTCCATCTACATTAAACTCATGTGTCTCCTTCTCCGTCACGGTGTACTGGGCTTTCTGTGCACCGGCATTTATCAGCAATGCTTTTGTCTTTTCGGCGATATTATTCATGTCTGTCATGTTAACGACCTCCTATCATAACCTTGCAGCGAAGGGCAGGACCGCCCATTCCCACCGGCATAGGCTGCTTTTTGCCGCAATACCCGGCACTGGTCCATTCCACGGTATCCGATACCATATCCACGGTTTTCAGCATATTGAAGGCCACGCCGGAGATGGTAGTGTCTAAAAGCGCCCGGCCAAGTTTCCCGTTTTTGATCTCGTAGCCCATATTGACGCCGAACATAAATTCACCGGTAGTATCAGCCTGGCCGTTGGTACTGGTGATCAGATAGTAGCCGTCGTCCACGGAAGCAATGATGTCTTCCAGTTTATCTCTGCCCGGAAGAACGGCGGTATTTCTCATGCGGATCAGGGGTTCGTCGGAGAAGCTCCAGGCACGGGCGTTGCCCTGAGGCTTTGCGCCGAAATGCTGGGCGCTTTCCCGGTTGTGCATATAGCCTGTCAATATCCCATCTTTGATGAGGACGGCATCTTGAGCAGGCGTACCCTCGTCGTCCAGATAGACAGGAAGGGGCGTGGGTTTGTCAAAGGCAGTATGGGCAAAATCCACCAGGTTCACCAGTTCGGAGGCAACACATTTGTTCAATGCCGGGCCTGCAACGGAGCCTCCCAGAACGAGATCGGCCTCCACGGTATGGCCGACTGCTTCATGGGCCAGCATGCCGGACATGAAACCGCTCAAGACCACAGTCTTGTAGCCGGCCTCGGGATAGACGCCTTCGCGCTTGTGCATGATTCGTTCGTACAGGGCATCTACTTCAGGATAGAGCAGGGTCGGATCGGTAAAATTTTTGGTGAAAATACCGGAACCGCCGATGGCTTTGAAGAGCTCAATGGGGGTACCGGACGCGGTCTCTGTGTTCAGAAACACATAGATATAGCTTCTGGGTGCACAGATATGCCCGTCATAGCCATCTGAGGTACAGATGATTTTTTCCATGGAATCTTCCATGACAATCACGGAACGACTGGAAAGTTTCGGATATTTTTCGGTAATATATCCGTCCAGTGCTTTGGCAAATTCCACATAGCGTTTCTGGTCTGTGTCCTGAATGTCCTTGCAAAAGGGTATGCCTCCGCAGGGGATAACGGGCAGAGGGCCTTTTCCCCTGTCTACATGGCGATCCATGAACAGAGCGTTTTCCGATGCAGCCTTCAGAACGGTTCCGGCGGCATCATCGGAGCATTCCGCTATGGAAGAGAAACCATAGACTCCGTTTTGGTAGACTCTGGCACTGGTACCGGAGCTTTCCATTCTGGCATTGCCGGTGAGATTGCCCTGAATCATTGAAATCTGCCTGCTGCGGCTCTTCTGCTGTCTCAGTTCGGTGTGTACACCGTCAGAAAAGAGGGACTTTTTGCTTGAGATATGATCTTCTAACATTTGACTACCTCCTGTAAATAGTGACAAATAATCACCTATGCGCATATTATAACAGATATTTCTTTTTTGTACATCATTCCTGAGAGAATATGGATAATTATTATACTGTGGCAGCAATGAAAACAGGAAACGAGAATGTCGCAGAGGGTCATACTCTGCGACATTTTCGTTTCCGAAGTATTTTCTGTAATCTATTATACTCAAAAAACTTAGTTTTGCAGCCCTGGTCCGGAGGAAATTTCTCCGTAGATATCTTGTTGTTATTGTTTACGGCTTTGTCGTTCACAGCAACGTGTTGCACACACTCCGCTGAGACGGGGGCGCAGGGCTGTCTTTGTGTGGGTTTCATTATAAAAGCTTTTCGCATTGGGCATTTCCCGGTAAACTGTATGTGATTACAAAGGGGAGGGCATAAGGGATGAAAAAGAGAAATTCAGCGGCGCTGCTGTGCGCCGGGGCCCTGCTTCTGGGAAACGGCCTGGAAAGCAATTTTAAGACCTCGGATATCAACGATGCCATCTATAACCTGCAGCCCGGGGACAGCATTGCCATTACGGTGGCCCTGGAGAACGGGGGAGACAAATCCACGGACTGGTGGATGACTAACAGGGTGCTGCGGTCCCTGGAGGATATCCAGGAGGCAGCGTCCGGCGGCGGTGGATATGAGATGACATGCGACGGACAGCACATAGTCATCATGGGGCTGACGACGGAGAATTCGGTCCGTTTCCTGAACAGCGCTGTGACACTGGGGGAGGACAGCAAATATTATGTGAAGGGCGTCCGCATGGGCGGCCGTGATAACAGTACCGTGGACCTGGCGTATTTCCGGGTGGAACGGGACGAGGACTACGTAGTGGCATACGGAATCCGGGGAAACCTGGTACAGTATACCGTGGGACAGAAAACCGGGAGGCGGGACAGTGCAGGCACAAATGCACGGGCCTAAAATAACAGCAACTGCGCGAGCAATATGAATTGGAACTTGTAATGGATGGAAAATGTGGTAAAATATTGTCTCAGAAAGGCGCCCGGTCAACTTCTGATTGCAATTGCGCATGATATTATGTTACGATAAAAAGAGTGACCAGCCGTTTCTGTGAGGGGTGGATAAGATGGGATATATAATTCACAATGGAAGGTGGGATGGCTATGTATCAGGCGGGCCTGATTTTGGAAGGCGGTGGGATGAAGGGTGTTTACACTGCCGGTGTGATTGATTTTTTCCTGGATAAGGGGATAGAATTTTCTAGTGTATACGGAGTGAGCGCGGGAGCCTGTAGTATGTGCAGCTATTTGTCTAAACAGAGGAGACGCGCGCTGGATGTGTGTATCGATTATCTGGGCACCAGAGAGTATTGCAGTCTGACGAGTCTGCTGACGACAGGAGATCTGTTTAACGTGGAGATGAATTATCATCTGGTTCCGGAGTATCTCAATCCCTTCGATCATGATACTTTTCAGCAATATAAGGGCAAGGCATACAGCGTTGCGACGGATATTGTCACCGGAAGACCGGTTTATTTCCGGATACGGGATTTGCATAAAGATATGGATAAGATCCGTGCGTCGGCTTCGCTGCCCCTGGTATCCAGGAATGTGGCGATTGGCAAAGGGCGTTATTTGGACGGCGGTTTGAGTGATTCGCTTCCGATACAGAAGTCCGTGATGGATGGAAATGAGATCAATGTGGTAGTCATGACAAAGGAGACCGGTTATGTGAAAAGGCGTACGAAGCGTCTCATGCTCTGGCTGGCCAGTGTGCGTTACCGGCGATATCCCAAGGTCGTAGAATTGATGGCGCGGCGTTACCGGCATTACAACGAACAAGCGGCATATATTGAGAGGCTGCGTAAAGGTGGGAAAGTTTTTGTAATCCGTCCGAAGAAGTCGTACGGAGTAGGGCGGGTAGAAAAGGATGTTAAGAAGCTGCGGGCATTGTATCGTCAGGGGTATCGCGATGCGGCGGATTCCTATCGGCAGCTGACGGCGTTTCTTGAGAAGGCGGACACTCTGTAGCAGACTGCGGGGCCATGGCGGAGGGCTGCGGGTTTTCGCAGGCGCTGTAAAGTGTCAGGACTCTTGAAAGCTGTCACGGATATAGCATATGGGTTCCGCGGCGGTTAGGGGAAGGGAATTCTTGTGCCTGATGAACGGGAAGGCTTCGGCAGCAGTTCACAGAGGGAGGATATAAATTTATGAGATATCAGATCAGACATGCGCTGGTGCAATACGGCGCGGATACCATATTGGAGGATGTCAATTTTGAGATCCGGGACAATGAGAAGATTGCTGTGATCGGGCGGAACGGCTGCGGCAAGACCACATTGCTGAAGCTGATTAACGGCGACATCCGGATGAATAATCTGGACAGCGACGAGACTTGCGGCATTACCATGGCCGGGAAGCAGCGCATTGGATTTCTGCATCAGATCAGCTTTCCCGAAGGCGGTATCTCTGTGGAGGAGGAGATTCGGAAGACCTTCGCGCCTATTTTTTCCTGTGAAGCCAGGATGAAGGAGATTGAGGAAGCATTGCAGTCAGGCCAGGACAAGACTTTGCTGTATGAATATGACAATCTTCAGAAACAGATGGAAGCACTTCGGGGCTATACCTGGCGGCAGGATATGGAGATTATGTTTCAGCGCTTTGGATTTGCCCTGAAGGATCTGGAACGTCCTATCGGAAGCTTTTCCGGCGGGCAGCAGACCAAGGTGGCATTTATCAAGCTCCTGCTGAGCAGACCGGATATCATGCTGTTGGACGAGCCGACCAACCATCTGGATCTCCCCACGATTGAGTGGTTGGAGGGATATCTGAAAAATTACGACAAATCCGTAGTTATCGTGTCTCACGATCGGATGTTTCTTGACCGGATTATCGATGTGACTTACGAGATCGAGTATCATCGGATTAAGCGTTATCCGGGCAATTATACGGCTTTCCTGGAACAGAAGGAAGCGGCGCTTGCCAAGCAGGAGAAAGATTACGAGGCTCAGCAAAAGGAGATTCAGCGGCTCACGGAGTGGATTGAAAAGTGGAAGAATACGCCCAGCAAGGTGGCGGCAACCAGATCCAAGCGTATGGTGATCGAGCATATGGTGAAAATCGAGAAACCCAGGCGTTTTGACACAAGGGCGTTTCATGCGCTTTTTCAGCCCAGGATCGAGAGTTATACAGATGTACTGACGGCCAAAAAGCTAAGTATCGGCTATGACCGGGAACTTTCCAAAGTGTCCTTTACACTGCGCAGGGGAGAGCGGCTGGCGGTAATCGGGGAAAACGGCATTGGAAAATCTACATTGCTGAAGACCCTTACGGGGCTGACAGGGGCGCTGGGCGGAAGCTTTTCATTCGGACCGAATGTGGAATGGGGATATTTCGATCAGCAGGCCGCCCTGTCTGTGCAGTCAGATCCGGAGCAGACGGTTTTGGAGAATTTTTGGGAGGAGTATCCCCGCCTGGTCAGGGAAGAAGTCCGCAGTGCATTGGGAAGCTTTCTTTTCTCGCAGGAGGAGGTGGAGAAGAAGATGGGGCAGCTCTCCGGCGGCGAGCGGGTGCGCCTTGCCCTGTGCAAAATGTTTCAGACCAGACCGAATCTGCTGATCCTGGACGAGCCCACCAACCATATGGATATCGTAGGGAAGGAGACACTGGAGCAGATGCTGGCTGCGTTCTCCGGAACAGTGCTGTTCGTGTCTCATGACAGGTATTTTATTCGTCAGGTGGCCACGGGAATATTGGAGTTCGAAGGGCAGGAGGTAACGCAGTATCCGTATAACTATGAGGATTATCTGTATGAGAAGGAGAAGCGGATGATGTTTTCCTCCGGAAGCGGCGCTGCTGTAAAGGGAGCCGGAACTGCGGTCAGGAGCAGCGTGACATCCGGAGCGGCAGGAGAGCGCGGTGCTGCCGAGAATAAAGAAGGTATCAGTGACGGCAATGCGCCTACCTTAACGGATGTTTTTGACAGGAAATCCTATTATAGTCCCGGGAAAATAAAATCCCGTCTGACCAGACAGCTGGAGAAATACGAGCGGCTGCTTGCGGAGAGCGAGGCGCATACGGCGCAGCTGAAGCTGCAAATGATGGATCCGGCGCTGGCTTCGGATTACGAGAAGCTGATGGAATTGCAGGAGCAGCTGGATGCGGAGGAGCATAATCAGGAGTCGCTGCTGGAGCGGATGGTAGAGACAGAGACCGATCTTCAGGGATTGGAGGGATAGGCGCATTTATTTGTATCAAATCCGCGGCGGTACTGGGAGGGCGTCATTCCGCACCATTTCTTGAAAAAAGTCGTAAAGTGATGATAGTCTGGAAAGTCTAGGTGGTTGGAGATTTCCTGGACGGTCATGGGGGACTGCCGCAGCAGGTCCATGGAAATCTCCAGGCGCAGGGACAGGTAATAATGGTACGGGGTGGTCTGGTACGCCCTTTTGAACACATCATTGGCCCAGGAGCGGGAGAGATGGGCGTGGGCGGCGATCTCGTCTATGTGCAGGGAACGGTGAATATTCTGCTCGATGAAGCATTTCATGGCGAAGGCAGGAGAGGTCTTCTCCTGATGGCTGATCAGGGCCTCCGAAAATAACTGAATATAGCGATGAAGAAAGAGGGCCAGTTCGCTTCTACAGTGAACAGGGTCTTTTTTCATGATGGTGAAAGCTTCGGTCAGGTAATCTTTTTCCTTGAAATTTTCCACAAAACAATTGGCGTCCAGATGATGGTCCGACAGCAGGTGCTGCACCAGTATGCCCCGGACATTGAGCCATACCTTGGTCCAGGGGTCATGGGGATCGGAATAGTAGTGGTGGTAGGTGCAGGGGTGAAGGATGTAGGCCGCCCCTGCGCCCAGAGCCGCTTTCCGGTCATTAAAATACACATAGCCCCGCCCGCTGATAATATATTCAAAGACATAGAGGTCTCCATTGGGGCGGAGGATATGGGAATTGGGGTCTGCAAAGGTGATGCCCGATGAAAGGGGCGAAAACTCCGCAGACTTAAAATGTGGCATCTGGCGGGGCTGTAGTATTGAGGATTTCGGAGACAGGATATGGCATTTCCATGGAATTATTTTTCGATATCCAGTGCTCAGGTTTCTTGATACTGCAGCTTATTTATTGTATACTGGACAGAACGGCGGACTTCGGGAGATTGCCACTGACTGGATACGAGTGATGGAGTCTGCCAGCATTAGGGACGGACGGATGGATGAGGGATGGCTTTAGGTTTTGCAATCGGGATTTATACCGGAAGAAACCTGAAATTGTGGTTGAGTTACGTAGGTTTTCCGGCTATAATAGGTAGAAAAAGAGAAATACAGATACAACTGTCAACGATAAGAGTACATCCGTTTTGAAAGGGAAAGGGTAGCAGAGATGGCAAAAACATTTAATGTCAACGGCGCCTGCATACCCGGCAGGCATTATATGGTCAATCTGAAGCCCAGGTTGGAGGAAATCAAAGCCATGGTGGATGCCGGGGCTTACTTTACGATAAACAAAGCAAGACAGTACGGCAAGACAACTACTCTGCGGGCTTTGGCGGATTTCCTGGAAAAGGATTACGAGATTGCATGTCTGGATTTTCAGAGAATCAGTTCGCTGTCTTTTGAGAAGGAACAGCACTTTGTAGAGGCTTTTGCAGAAGAGCTCCTGGACTGCGTAAAAGGATTTCCGGAAGGCGTTGAACAAAGGCTTTCCGCATTTGCAGACGGCACAGCCAGAATCAATTCTCTCCAGGCACTGTTTAAAGCCATCAGGCTGTGGTGCGGACAGTCCACAAAGCCCATTGTCCTGATGATAGACGAGGTGGATACCGCGGCGGACAACCAGGTGTTTTTAGATTTTCTTGCGCAGCTGCGGGCGGCTTATCTGGACAAGTATACGGTTCCGGCCTTTCAGTCGGTGATTCTCTCCGGGGTTTATGACGTCCGCAATATCCGTGAGAAGCTTCGGCCTGAGGAAGAGCATAAAACAAACAGTCCATGGAACATTGCGGCGGACTTTTTGGTGGAGATGAGTTTTTCTCCTGAGGATATCGCCGGGATGCTTGCGGAATATGAAGAGGATTATCACACGGGGATGGATATTCCGCAGATGGCTCAGTTTCTTTACGCCAGTACATCCGGTTATCCCTATCTGGTTTCCAGGTTATGCCTGTTTATGGACGAGCGCCTTCCCGGCAGCGGGGAGTTTCCTGTTGTATCATCCAGGGAAGCTGGCAGGATACAGCATCTTTCCGGCAGTGTAGAGTTTTCCGCTGCATCAACTAGGGGAGCAGATGGGGGGCAGCGGCTTTCTGACAGTGTCAAGTTTCCCGACAGAGCTGCTGCGTGGACGAAAGAGGGGTTCATGGAAGCGGAAAGGATGCTTGTGAAAGAGAACAATCCCCTCTACCAGTCGCTGATCGGAAAGCTGGTTTTATATCCGGAACTGAAGGCTGTATTGTACGAATTGCTTTTTAACGGGAAACCGATTCCGTATGTGGCGACAAACCGTTCCATTGAAATCGCTGCCATGTTTGGTTTTGTGAAAAACATGGGGGATACGGCGGTGATTTCCAACCGAATTTTTGAGACCGTTTTGTATAACTATTTCCTTTCGGAGGAGTTCAATGGGAGCAAAATATACGATGCAGGAGTTCGGGAGCGGAACCAGTTTATCGTTGGAGGGCATCTGGATGTAAGGAGAGTATTGGAAAAATTCGTGGAGGCCTTTGACTATCTGTACGGCGATCGGGAGGAAACTTTTCTGGAGGATGCGGGAAGACGCTATTTTATGCTGTTTCTGAAACCAATTATAAACGGCGCGGGAAATTGCAGCGTCGAACCGGAGACCCGGAACCGCGAACGTATGGATCTGGTTATCTATTACCATGGGGAGCGGAGCATTATAGAAATGAAAGTGTGGCGCGGCAATGCCTATAACGAGCGGGGTGAGCGGCAGTTAATGGATTATCTGGAGTATTTTCACTTAAAAAAAGGCTATATGCTGAGTTTCAATTTCAATAAAAAGAAAGTAATCGGTGTGAAGGATGTAATTCTGGGAGACAAGGTTTTGGTAGAGGCTGTTGTCTGACGGATTCGGACGAAAGCGCAGAGAAGCCGGGCGAAGGATGCGGACGGCTGAGGAAGCGGTGCGGCTGGGAATTCAAATCCCCGCCCGCAGCTTTTTTTCATATTCCTCCCAGGAGATGTACCGGCCGCCCATGCTTTCCAGGTGTTCGGTATGAAATTGACAATCGATAAACAAAAAACGGTTTGCCGATAAAGCTTGAGCCAAAGCAATCAGTGCTGCTTTAGAGCCGTTTTCGCGCTCCGAGAACATACTTTCCCCGAAAAAGCACTTTCCGATGGAGACGCCGTAGAGACCGCCCGCCAGGGCATCGTCTTCAAATACTTCCAGGCTGACGGCATATCCGGCTTCATGGAGACGGTGATATGCGGCCTCCATTTCGTCGGAAATCCAGGTTCCTTCGTTAAATTCCCGCTTCACGCGGCAGCGGTGCATGGTGTCGGCAAAGTCCCGGTTCAGAAGCATTTTCAATTCATGTTTTTTGATGTACTTTTTCATAGACCGGGAGATGTGGATTTCTTCAGGAAAGATGACAAAGCGTTCCCGGGGACACCACCACAGGATTTCTTCCCCCGGCTCATACCAGGGGAAGATTCCGTGGGTGTATGCCAGAAGAAGACGTTCTACGCTCAGATCTCCGCCCACTGCAAGCAGCCCGTCACGGCGGGCATAAGTGGGATGGGGAAATGAAATTTCGCTATCATTCAGTCGATATACTGGCATAATGCGGCCTCCTTTATGGCAGAGCAATTTATTTTGGAACACTTCCTTAGCGGCTGGG
>OFFY01000412.1_pt1 | contig 44071 bp, 35 predicted proteins | sample 1521481 | NCBI WGS metagenome assembly OFFY01 (sample SAMEA3504117, study PRJEB24116) | mouse gut metagenome | biome: mouse gut; feature: mouse-associated habitat; material: faeces | place: Denmark | collected 2011
AGCCGTTCCAGAAAAGAGCGTATATTGTCCTGTCCCTGTTCTCCACCGGCCCCTGTGCCGCCTGAAAAGTCAATATCCCGCAGCAGCGCCTGCACATAGAATCCGGTGCCGCCCGTAAGGATCGGAATATGCCCCCGCCCATAGATACCCGGGAGACATTCCTCGCATTTTTTTTTAAACACAGCCACGCTGAATTCCTCCCACGGATCCAGGATATCGATCATGTGATGAGGAATCCCCTGCATTTCCCGGGGCGTGATCTTGGCGGATCCAATGTTCATGTGCCGGTAAACCTGCATGGAATCAGCCGATATAATTTCTCCGTTCACGGCCTTTGACAGAGCGATAGACAGCTTTGTCTTTCCCACCGCAGTGGGGCCGGTAAGGACGATCATTGGCGCCGTATTGTCTTTTATTCTGCTGTGCATACGTTCATCTGATAACACGTTCTATCAATCCTCTGTCATTTTTTATATGAAACCCATGCTGTTTCCGATCAGCGGAAACCATGCCGGCTGCCGCGCATTTCAACGGAAATGTACATCGCCCCGTCAGCTGACAATCCGCTTGAATTTCCGCTCCATCTCCGTCTTTGTCATAGTGATAATCGTCGGTCTGCCATGAGGGCAGTTATAGGGATTTTCCAGCGTGAGAAGCTCATCAACAAGCGCCTCCGCTTCCGCGAAGCTTAATTTATTATTTCCCTTGACGGCTGCCTTGCAGGACATGGAGGCAATTTTTTCTTCAATCACACGGATACTGCCGAAATTAACGCCGCCCAAAAGCCCGTCCAGCACCTCCAGAAACATTTCCCTCTCATTGCAGCCATATAAATCAACAGGTACGCTGCGGAGCGCATATTCGCTGCCTCCAAAAGTCTCGATCTCAAACCCCAGCGCTGCAAAAGTATCCAGATGTTCCCGCAATACGCTCTCCTCCTGACCTGACAGGCTAACAATCACCGGGGGCAGCAGTCCCTGGGACAGAACCCTTTTTTCATGGTACTGCTTCATCAGCCGTTCATAATTTACTTTTTCGTGGGCTGCGTGCTGATCGATCATCAAAAGTTTTTCTTCAAATTCAATCAGCCAGTAAGTTTCAAAAACCTGGCCTATGACACGAAAACGGCTGCGGTTTTCCCGGGTAAGGATTTTTTCCTCGAAAAGGTTTAACTGCACGCCGGTAACAGGCGCCGCTGTTTCGTTTATTTCCTCTGTTGTATCTCTATTCGTTTTAAAAGTTTTGGGATCCTGACATTTTGCAGGCAGCGCATCTGCAACCGCAAGTGTCTCCATGACCGGAAATCCCTCCGAGAGTGAGTCCTGACAGGCCGGCAGCTCCTGATCTCCGGCTTCTTTTTCTTCCAGGTCTTCCGGTAATTCCGAGGTTTCCTCAAAAAAGTCTTCTTCATCCTCAGGAGCGGCTGATTCAGGCAAAACGGAGGCTTCCGCTTTCGGAGAATTTGCTGATACGTTCTTTTTTATACGGTTCCACACAGGCGTATCCGCAAAAGCCCTTTTCTCCGGCTGACGTGGAACATAGCTTGCCGCCTCCATCACCTGATAGGAAACATTTCGTTTTTGCTCGAAGGGTTCCGGCACGGCAAGCTTTTGAGAAGCCTCTATCTGCGCTTTTTTTTCCGCTTTTTCTTCCTGCCTGGTGGACAGAGTAGCCCTGGGGATCATCTCCTGCCGGCGCAACGTGGCCTGTACGGTATCCATCAAAAAACGGCTGAAGCAGATGGGATCGCTGAAGCGTACGTCCATTTTGGTGGGATGTACATTGACGTCCACCTGTTCCGGATCCATGCTGATATGCAGAACGCACAGCGGAAATTTATGCTGCATCAGATATTCCCGATACCCTTCTTCCACGGCTTTGGACACAATATTGCTGCGGATGAATCTGCCGTTCATAAAATAAATCTCGAAATTCCGGTTGGAACGCACCAGCACCGGCTTTCCCAGGTATCCTTCGATCCGGATGCCCTCATGCTCCCCACCAACCGGCACCAGTTCGTTCGCCACTTCCCGACCGTAAATCCGGTAGATCACCTCTCTCAGATCTCCGTTGCCGGAGGTGTGGAATTTCATCTGGCCGCCCAGAACCAGTTTGAATGAGATATCCGGCCTTGACAGCGCCAGATGCTCCATCAGATCCGCAATATAGCCGCCCTCCGTAGCAGGCTGCTTTAAAAATTTACGCCTAACCGGCGTATTGAAAAACAGACTCCTCATCAGAAAAGTAGTGCCCTCCGGCGCCCCTATTTCGTCAAAGGCAACTTCCCTGGCGCCCTCCAACAGAATGCGGCTGCCGGTAAGATCCGCCGAAGTTTTGGTGATCACCTCCACTTTGGACACTGCGGCAATACTGGACAAAGCCTCGCCCCGAAAGCCCAGACTGGAAATCCTCGCCAGATCCTCCGCGTCCTCAATTTTGCTGGTGGCATGCCGGAGAAATGCCTGACGAAGCTGATCTTTTTCCATGCCGCATCCATTGTCTGTCACGCGGATGAATTCTATCCCGCCTTCCTTTGCCTCCACGGTAATCGCCGTTGCGCCAGCGTCAATGGCATTTTCCACCAGTTCCTTCACCACACTGCCGGGACGCTCCACCACTTCTCCGGCGGCAATCTTGTCTATGGTCTCTGCATTCAGAATATGTATCTGTGCCATGTTTCGCCTTTCTACCCCTTCCAACGATTTTTCAGCTTATTCTGAAGCCGGTATAGCACGTTCAGCGCATCGATGGGCGCCAGCGTATTGACCTCTACATCCATCAGCTCCTGCAGAACATCTTCATCCTTTACCGTATCGAACAGGGACATTTGGGATAATTCCATTTCATCTAATTTCGGCTGTTTCTTTGTCTTTCCGTCCTTGACCTCCACAGCGATATTCTGAATCTTTTCTGTGATATCATTGTCCGTAAGCTGCTCGACGATTTCCTTTGCCCGGTCGATCACCATATCGGGCACACCGGCCAGTCTGGCAACCTGGATACCATAGCTTTTATCGGCGCCGCCCTTGATAATCTTACGGAGAAAGACAATATCGTCTCCCCGCTCTTTTACGGCGATGCAGTAATTATTCACATTGCTCATCTTACCTTCCAGCTCGGTCAACTCGTGATAATGGGTGGCAAACAGGGTTTTTGCACCCAGGAGCTTGCGGTTGCTGATATGCTCTATGACAGCCCATGCAATGCTGAGTCCGTCAAAGGTGGAGGTTCCTCTGCCGATTTCATCCAGAATCAGGAGACTGGAGGAAGTCGCATTGCGGAGAATGTTTGCCACCTCGTTCATTTCCACCATGAAAGTGGATTGCCCGCTGGCCAGATCATCAGAGGCTCCCACACGGGTAAAAATTCTGTCCACAATGCCGATATTGGCACTTTTAGCCGGAACAAAGCAGCCGATCTGAGCCATCAACACGATCAGAGCCGCCTGGCGCATATAAGTAGATTTTCCCGCCATATTGGGTCCTGTGATAATGCTGATACAATGCTTGCTGTTGTCGAGAAAGGTATCGTTGGCAATAAACATATCATTGGTGATCATCTGCTCCACCACCGGATGACGGCCGTCCTTGATATCGATGATTCCCTTTTCATTCAGCTTAGGACGCACATAATGATTCCGCTCCGATACCAGGGACAGAGAAGCGTAGACATCCAGCCTTGCCACTGCTCTGGCAGTTTTCTGAATCCGTTCCAGCTCCATGGCAATGGAATCCCGTATTTTACAGAACAGGTCGTATTCCAGGGTAGTCAGCTTGTCCTCCGCATTCAGAATGGTATCCTCCAGTTCCTTTAACCTGGGTGTGGTATAGCGTTCGGCATTGGCCAGCGTCTGTTTCCGGATATAGTCCTCCGGCACCATATTTTTATAGGAATTCGTGACCTCAAAATAGTAACCGAACACTTTGTTGTATTTAATTTTCAGATTTTTGATGCCGGTCCTTTCCCGATCCTGCTCCTCCAATTCCGCCAGCCACTGCTTTCCGTCCCGCTTTGCACTGCGCAGCATATCCACAGTCTCGTCAAAACCGTCCCGGATCATACCGCCCTCTCTGATAGTAACAGGCGGCTCCTCCTCAATGGCGGCCAGAATCAGCTGATAAATATCCTGAAGGCCGTCGATCTCCCCTTCGATTCCGGAAAGCTCGTCCCCGGAAAAGTCTTTCAGGACAGATTTGACGGCGGGAAGCATCTGAAGCGAATTGCGGAAGGCGATAAAATCTCTGGGATTTGCCGTCTTGTAAGTAACCTTGCTCAGCAGACGCTCTAAGTCATAAACCGAATTCAGGTATTCCCGTATCTCATCCCTGGAGACACTGTTTCCGCCAAGAGCTTCCACTGCATCCAAACGCCGCTCCATCTCCTCTTTGTCAATCAGAGGCTGTTCCAGCATACTCCGGAGAAGCCGGCCGCCCATGGCAGTTTTCGTCTTGTCCAACACCCAAAGCAGAGACCCCCGCTTCTGCTTCTCACGCAGAGTCTCCGTCAGCTCCAGATTCCGTCTGGTAGAACTGTCCAGAAGCATATATTTATTGGTGAGGTATGGATAAATATGGGTAAAATGTGCCAGCTCCGTCTTCTGTGTATCATAGAGATATTGCAGAAGAGCGCCGGCTGCCGTCATGCCGGTGGGGAAATCGCCGATCCCCAGACCTGCCAAAGTATTTACCTTGAAATGCCTCTGCAGAATCCTGCGGCACCCGTCGTCATCGAACAGATGAGGCTCCAGTGCATTGACGGAAATATGATAACGGCTCCGAAGACTTTCCACGTCAAAACCGCTGACAAGAAAAGCTTCATTGCAGATCACCTCGGAAGGCTCGTACTTCATCAATTCGTCATTTAGTTTTTTTAGATCCTCCACCTCCGTGAGGTAATAGTCTCCGGTGGTCACATCCGCAACAGAGATACCGATCTTTGTAGGTGTATAAGCGATACACAGAAGGAAATTGTTTTTTGATTCTTCCAGGGACTGGAGATTCAGGTTGGTACCGGGAGTCACAATGCGGATCACTTCCCGCTTTACCAGCCCCTTTGCCAGTTTAGGATCCTCCACCTGCTCACAGATGGCAACCTTATAGCCTCTGTTGACCAGCTTGGTCAAATATCCTTCTACAGCATGATAAGGCACGCCGCACATGGGGGCACGCTCGGCAAGCCCACAGGACTTCCCCGTCAGAGTCAGCTCCAGCTCACTGGACACAATCCGGGCATCCTCGAAAAACATTTCATAAAAGTCTCCTAATCGGTAGAACAGGATGCAGTCGGCATACTGCTTCTTTGTTTCTATATATTGCTGCATCATGGGTGTCAGTTCATCTACTGGAATTTGTTCCGGCATTGGTATCGCTCCTGTTCTGTTTCTTTTGTGTCATTTAGCTGCCCGGGCACACACAAATCGGGCGGAATACCATGATTTGGTACATCCGCCCTTATTCTAACACAAAATATTGGGATTGTAAAATTTCTTTTGGAAATTTCTATAAAATGTATGTCTTACTTCCCTTCCGCCATCTTAAGCTGCGCCGTCACCAGGCCGTAATAGATCCCCTTCTTCTCCAGCAGTTCATTGTGGGTGCCGATCTCGGCGATGCCGTGCTGATCAATTACCACGAGTCTGTCTGCGTTGCGCAGAGTGGAAAGCCTGTGGGCAATGGCAAAGGTAGTTCTGCCCTTTATCAACCGGTCCAGAGCCTGCTGGATCAGGAATTCGCTCTCCGTATCCAATGCGGAGGTTGCCTCATCCAGGATCAGCAGCCTGGGATTGTTCAGGATGGCTCTGGCGATGGCGATTCTCTGCCGCTCTCCGCCGGACAAGTTATAGCCGTGCTCCCCCACATAAGTATTGTAGCCGTCCGGTGTCTTACAGATAAAATCATGGGCATTGGCCGCCTTGGCCGCCTGGATTACCTCCGCCAGAGATGCATCCTGTCTGGCAAAACGAATATTGGCAAGGATGCTGCCGGAGAACAGGAAAGTTTCCTGGAGCACCACACCGATCTGTGAATGCAGGCTCTCCGTATTGATATTGCGCAGATCTACTCCGTCTAAGGTGATCCTTCCCTGATCCACGTCATACAGGCGCATGATCAGGTTGATCAAAGTAGATTTTCCCGTGCCGGAAGCTCCCACCAGGCCGATCATTTCCCCGGGCTTTACCGCAAAATCGATATTCTCCAGCACCGGCTCGTAGGTATGGTAACCGAAGGACACATGCTCGAATGTAAAGGCACCCTGAATCGGGAATGCCTTGCTGTCTGCCTTGTCCACGATCAGCGGTTCTTCATCTAATACATCGTAGATCCGATTCATACTGGTGACCATCTGCATCACCATCCTGGGCATATGGGTCATCCAGTTTAAGGGGCCGAACAGATATCCGCAATAGCTGATAAACTGCACCAGCTCTCCCAATGACATATCGCCGCCAAGCACATCCCTGCCCCCGAAGTATACGGCAATGTAGGATCCCGCGCCCATCAGAAAGGTGAGAATCGGGAAAAACACCGCCCAGAAGGTCTCGTTCTTTTTGCTTATCCTGGCAAATTCCATTGTCTTCTCCTGAAACCGGGCGGCCTCCCGCTCTTCCTTCCCGAAGGTCTTCACCACCCGCATTCCGGAGATAATATCTTGCAGGTTGCTGGCCAGGTCATCGGATTTCAGCCATTGCTTATGAAAAATCGTATGAATATGATGCCAGAACAGCCTGGTCACCACGAACACAACGCCTATGAAAGTCAGCGCCATCAATGTCATTTTCCAGCTGATGGAGAACATCACTGCCGCCGATGCTATCATGGTAATCAGCGTGGAAAACATGCCTGCGAAGACTTCCTCCATAAACTCGCGGACCATCCTGGTATCCCGTGAGACTCGGTTCAGCAGTTCTCCCGGCTTCCTGTTGTTGATAAAGGACAGAGACAGCGCCTGGATCTTGTAATAAAGCTTCTGGCGCAGGGTCATGCTCAGGGACGTTCCCAGGGACATACACTGCCAGTAGTGGAAATTATCCAGCGCAATCCGGGCAATCAACATGACAAAGGTTACTCCCGCAAATGCCCACCAGTCCGCCCAGGTACCCTTACCCGTAGACAATGAACCGTCGATAAAGTTACGCTGTACCATGGGAATCACCAGGTTTATCCCGGATAGAAGAACCATAAGCAGGGAGATCAGCGCAAGCTTTCCCACATAATCTCCGCATAGCTCCATAAATTTCTTCAACAGCGCCGTCTTGCCCTCGCAGTAAGGGCACTTGCTGGTTCCCGGCAAGGCTCTGCCGCACTTTTCACAATATTTCTCATACTCCAGGCTCACCACCTGCTCCGGCTCCTCCCCCGTCCTGCGAGCCATGAGGATGGTTTGGGCGCCTCTGGCCACATATGCCACTCTGACGATATGGCGCATGGAAAAACGCGCCGCACAGATCATCTGCCCATCCTTCTTCGTTACGGTCAGGATACCGCTATGGACCTGATGCTCGCATTTGATCTTCTCGCAGTCATCCAGCCAGAATGCGGCGCTTAACTTCTCTCCCTCCAGCACCAGAAGCCTCTCCTGGGTCACGGCCAGCCAGATATCGCCCGCATAGGCTTCCCTGGCCTGCATCTTCCGATTGTCAAAGGCCAGATCCACGGGAACACAGTACATAATCTCCTCCCCGGCCTCCAGTCCCAGAGCCGTTCTCTGGTTTTGGTTTAATGAATATAATAGTCTCATAAATTTCAGTTGCCTTTCTATCGCAAAACTGTCGCAAACTGTTTCTGCACAATTTCTAAATAAAGAGATCCAGCTTCTTCCGCTCCATGACGCCGAGCCTGTATAGATCAGGGATCTCATAGCGGTTTCCGTCAATATCCGTCACCAGCAGCCGGGAATCACTTAATTGAATCACCGCGTTGCCGCTAATCTGGGTCGTAAAACGGCATGCCCCGAAGGTAGTCGCCACATTCCAGTAGGCATATCCGTATTCGTCCTTTATATCCAGCACCTTGGTGATCACCGGCATAAAATAGCGCAGCTTGATCTGTTCCCGCAGCATCTCCTGCTGGTCTTTCGGAAGCGAGGAAAGCTTCTCTACCATGCCGATCTCCTTCGCCTTCTCGTCCGCCTCCCGGATAGAGATGAATTCCTCCGGGTTGGTCAGCGGGAATGTAAGGTAAACCCCCACCCTGGCATATTCTTTTTCCTTTGTCTTCAGGGCGATGAAGCCTCCCGGCGTCCGGCTGAAAACGGCGTTCTCCTCATTCAGCATACGCATTTCCAACAGCTCTTCGGATTCTTTCTTCAGAGCTTCTTCGTCAAATTCTTTTAAATCAAGCAGATCCATGCTGCTGTTTTCATTTCCTTCCATAATATATCCTTTCTGGCCTTTTCGCCGTCCCATGCTCTCTGTTTTATTCGATTCCCTGCATTGGCCCTGCCCTCCGGGGCTTCTTCGATTCCGCATCTCACAGGGTTCTCCCCGCTCGCTTTGGAGGCATTAAAAGCTCCTGCGCTTACTCGATTCCGCGCATGGCGAGCGCCTTGGTCTGCAGTTCGCTGAGTTTATAATAAGTCCCTTTCTGCGCCAGCAATTCCTCGTGGGTTCCGGATTCGGTCAGTCTTCCGTCATCCAGCACGATCAGATGGGTTGCATTGCGCAGCGTGGAAAGCCGGTGGGCGATGGACAATACAGTCCTGCCCTTCTCCAGGCGCTCCAGAGATTTCTGAATAGCCAGCTCCGTCTCCGTATCCACCGCCGAGGTAGCCTCGTCCAGGATCAGAATCTTCGGATCTGCCAGAATCGCCCTGGCAATAGAGATTCGCTGTTTCTCTCCCCCTGAAAGGGAACGGCTGGAGGAACCCAGCAATGTATCATACCCCTCCGGCATCTTGCAGATAAAATCATGAGCATTGGCCTGGACCGCTGCACGGATAATTTCCTCCCTGGTGGCCTCCGGCCTGGCATAGGCGATATTTTCCGCCACCGTGCCCATGAAAATATAGGTTTCCTGGGACACCATGGCTACGTTCCTGCGCAGTTCTCGGAATCCGTACCTCTTCACATTGACGCCGTCCACCAGGACTTCGCCCTCCTGCGTATCGTAAAGCCTGGAAATCAGATTAACCAAAGTAGATTTTCCGGCCCCGGATCTTCCTACGATGCCGAACACCTCTCCGGCATTCACATGGAAGCTGATATCTTTCAAAATTGGTTTATTGGCTTCGTAGCCAAAAGTAACATTCCTAAGCTCGATCTCGCCCTTCAGTTCCTCCGGGCGCAGGGGATCCGGCGCCTCCTTCACCTCCGGCACCGCGTCGATGATCTCGAACATACGCTGAGCCGAATTCATGCACTCGGTATACCAGCGCACGCTGCGGGAGAAGAACTCCAACGGCCCCTTTAACTGCCCCACATAGCCCGAGAAGGTAAGCAGTACACCCAGTTCAATATTGGCGCCGCTGATCATCATTGCGCCTCCTACCGCCCAGACCAGGAAGCCGATGGTATCCTCCACGGTAAAATAGAGAGCAAAAAACTTGATATCATAACGGGCCACATCCATCTCCGCACTTTTCACTTTTCCGTTATTTTTGGAAAACCGGCTCATCTCCTGTTTCTGCTGGCCGAAGGCTTTCACCACCCGCGCGCCTGTAAAATTTTCGTTCATCTGTCCCTTCAGCCGGCGGTTCGCGCGATGCCTTTTGCCGTAATAATGCCACATCTGAGGCACCATTCGGTAACTTAAAAACACCAGCAGGGGCATGAGAATCAGCGACACCGCCGCCAATAGCGGATCCAGCCAGAACATAATCGCACTTGTAGCAATGATATTTCCTATATTGATAAAAAAATACGGTATCCCGTCAATGAAAAAGCTTGAAATCTCTTCCGCATCATCGGACACACGGGTCATCAGGCCGCCGGTCTGACGCTTGGTATAAAAGCTGATGGACAGCTTTCCCATGGAGGAGAAGACCTGGCTCTTCAGGGTGGCCACCACTTCCGGCGCGATTCTGGCAGTCAGTACGCCCTGCAGGATTCCCAGTCCCTGCATCAGCACCTTAGCCAGGATCATGGCGATCACCAGTATGGTCAGCGCCGCCGTAAAGCGTCCTGCCGGAAGATGAAGCAGCTTCAGAAAATCCTCGTCTTTCGCCAGCACCTGGTCATAGAGCACCGTGCCGCTTAAGTAGGGCCATACCAGATTCAGCGCCGCCGTGCCCAGATAGCAGAGCACCATCACCGCCAGATATTTCGTATAAGGCTTAAAATAGGAAACCACCCGCAGCAGGATAGATTTCTTATCCATGCATTTGGGGCACACCTTTCTCTCCTGGTCAGGATAGATCATGCCGCACTTGGGGCAGCATTCCTTCCCCTTTTTGACATTTAAATCCTCCTCTGTAATCTCCTCCCCTTTTTTCACCTTCTCTGTCAGGCTGCACAGCCGCAGGAACATCTCCATTCGTGTATTGGAAAAATGACTGAGATTGCGTTCTATACCGTCTATTTCAACCATCAACGCACCCGTGGCCACCTGGCGCAGCACCTCCATCTTCCCGATACTCGCCAACTCAAAAATCTGCAATGCAGGTTCCTCTGACAGCGCAAGTTCCCGTGAATGATCCTGTTCCGTAAACTGCCATCCCCCATAACCACCTAAGCGGTACTCCGCCTTTTCCCGGTAGGGATAAACCGCCAGGAGCAGCTTTTCACCGGTCAGCGCCACAATGGAATCCGCGAAACGATATTCCTCATCGAAATCCGCCATTGCGGCAAATATGATCTTTTCTTTTTCTATTCCGTATTTACCGGCGACTTCTGCAAAACTTTTCGGTAAATTCATCCTAATCCTCCACCCTTCTTTTGCAACGGCCCGTCTGGGGCTATTGCACTTCAAATCCACTCCCGCAAGTTACAACGCGTTTTACCGTCTATCGGAAAAACAGTGCAAAAAAACCATGGCTCCTAACAGTAGATAGCCATGGTTTATTTCATACCATTATTCAGAAACGCACAAAACTGCCGTTTAACTTAATCTACAATGGAATCTTCTTCCATAATCTGCGGGAGGCAAATTTCCTGATATATTCGATTGTGATACAAAAATTCTCAACTTGGTCATCGTTTCATGCCTCCTTCCTTCTATTTTTTGACCTTTTTCAGTATAAGCATATTTTATCGGAATGTCAACCGGTTTTTGTAAAAATTTTCCGTCGGTTACTGTTTAGAACCCCGATTAAGACATTGTGAAAAGTGCTGAAATTTAATTTTGTGGATAATACTTCCGCCGCGGATTACGGCTAGGGCAGGGCTGGACGCACCGATTTCAGCTTCCGCATCATATACAGGTAGCTGGGCACTAGAATCAGATCTGCCCCCAGCCAGGCCAGAACTTCGGCATACATGATTCCGTTTTCTCCGAAAAGCACCGGAAGCAGCAATGCCGCCCCCGTACGCATGACGAACTCCGCCACACCTGAAGCCATTGGCAGGAGCGTATTTCCCAGGCCCTGAATACAGCTTCTGGTAATGTGCAGTACATAGAGTACCGGCAGGCAGAGGGACATGATTGCAAGATAGCGATATGCAATCTCCAGCGCCGCTTCACCGGACGCCGCATTCTCCGGCATAAACCACGCCAGAATCCACCTTCCGAATCCCAGCATAATTCCGGTGATCAGGATGGATGTCAGCATGGCGATCACCAGCCCTGCACGGATCCCTTCCGATATCCGGCGAAGCTTCCCCGCCCCCAGATTCTGTCCGGAATAAGTGACCATGGCATATCCGTAAGAGGTAGCCGCCACCTCCAAAATACCGTACAGTTTATTTGTTGCCGTCATTCCTGCGATAAAGACCACACCGAACCCGTTCACGATCATCTGCACGATCATTCCGCCTACCGAAATCACCGTATTCTGGAATGCCATGGGCAGGCCCAGTTTCATCAGCGTGCCGCAAAGCCTTCCATCCGGCTTCCAGTCCTCCCTTTTCAGCCGAAGCGCTTCTATCCGCAGAATATGTTGGATACAGTAGGCAGCGGACAGACATTGGGCAATCAGAGTGGCCGCTGCGGCGCCCTCTACGCCCCAGTGAAAGCCCATGACAAAAAGGAAATCCAGCGCAATATTTGTCAAGGAAGCGATCACCATGGCGATCAGAGGCTTTCTGCCGTTGCCCAGTGCGCGCAATATGGCAGCCGCCAAATTATACGCCATCACTATGGGTAGTCCACCGAACAAAATCCGCAGATATGCCATGGAGATCGGACGGATCTCCTCCGGCGTCTTGAGCAGGGAGATGGCCCACCCTGCCGCTGCCTCGCTGAGAAAGGTCAGCGCTGCCGCGCACAATATTGCCAGAAATATGGAATTCGTGATAACTCTTCGCAGCTTTTCTTTCTCGCCGGCTCCGAATTTCTGAGCCATCAATATGGAAAATCCCTGAGCAAATCCCTGGCTTACCCCAAGCGTCAGCCAGTTCAGCCAGTCTACGGCTCCCAATGCAGCCAGCGCTTCTACGCCCAGGCCCTTCCCCACCACAGCCGTATCCACCACGGTATACATCTGCTGAAAAATATTTCCGGCCATAAGCGGTAAGGAAAACAGGAGAATAATCCGCCATGGAGATCCTTCGGTCTGTACATTGGTATCTACTTTCTGTCTCAATTGCTGCTTTGTCATATTTATCATCCTACAATAGCGAAGTTCACTCCTCCGCCCATGGCAAATCGGACACTTCCAGTTTCTTGTCCCGAAGCATCAGTTCTTTTACCGCCTGATCAGCACTTTTTCCGCCAAACAGCACCTGGTTTACCTGCTCAATGATAGGCAGCTGGATATTGTATTTTTCGGCAAGCTTCATAGCCGCTTTGGCGGAGTATACGCCCTCCACCACCATCTGTACTTCATTCATGGCCTCCTCATAGGATTTTCCCTGCCCGATGAGGATACCTGCCCGACGGTTTCTGGAATGCATGCTGGCGCAGGTCACGATCAGATCTCCTATGCCGGTGAGACCGCAGAAGGTTTCGAACTTTCCGCCCATGGCAATCCCAAGCCTTGCGATCTCGGTGATTCCGCGGGTAATCAACGCGGCCTTTGTATTGTCCCCATATCCGAGCCCGTCTGCAATTCCCGCCGCAAGCGCCACCACATTTTTCAGAGCGCCTCCCAGTTCCATGCCGAGGATATCAGGACTGGTGTAGACGCGGAAAACTTCATTCATAAACAGATTCTGAATATATTCCGCCGTCGCCCTGGATTTCGCGCCTACCACAATGGTGGTGGGCAGACCTCTGCCGACCTCCTCCGCATGGGAAGGTCCTGACATGACAGCCACATCCGCCTGGGGAATTTCCTGTTCGATGATCTCGGACAGTGTCATCAGCGTATGCTCCTCTATGCCCTTGGCCACATTCAGGATTTTCTGCCGCGGCGCAATATAAGGCCCAAACCGATGAACCGTCTCCCTGGTATAGGAGCTGGCCACCGCCATCACCAGCAAATCTTTTGCATCCGCCGCCTCCTGCTCCTGGGCGGTAAATACCATATCCTCCGGCAGCCTTACGCCCGGAAGCATCTTATGTTCATGCCGTTCCTTCAGCATCGCGATTTCCTGTTCCAATGCGGACCAGACCGTAATCTCATGCCCGTTCCTTCGCAGTAATACAGCCAGCGCGATTCCCCAGCTGCCCCCGCCGATGATGCCTATCTTTGCCATAGCGCCTCTTTTCCGCAGCTCTTTGCGCTGCTTTTACATTTTTTTCTCTTCCAAATCTACTTTATTCTTCTTTAACAGGTAGGTCCTCCGTTCATTCCCATGAAGCAGACGGACAATATTTTCACGATGCTTCCAATAAGCCAGTATCGCCAGCAGGAGGGAGAGCACATACATCTCGATCAGCTGTGCCTGGGTTACGCCGGCAAATACGCCCATCTGGCCGCATACCACTATCTCGATCACAAATCCCAGATACACCAGCAGGGAACCAAGAGATACCAGATGCGTGGTAAAGAAAATACCGAAAAACACCGCCACACCCATGATAATGAAATACGGATGAAAAGAAAGAATCAGCCCGGCCGTGGCGGCAATCCCCTTTCCCCCCTTGAAATTCATATAAAACGGATAGTTATGTCCCAGTACGGCTCCTGCTCCCGCATAAAGACTGAGCAGATAGATCATGTCCGGATGGCTGTTTCCGAAAAGCAGCCTGGAAACCCATACTGCCGCCATACATTTCAGACAATCTCCTGCCAGTACGATCAACCCCGCTTTTGTTCCCAGAACCCGAAGCGCGTTGGTGCTTCCCGCATTTCCACTGCCATACTGTCTGATATCGATTCCATGTACCCTGCCATAGAAGTAAGCTGTCTGGAACAGCCCAAACAGATAACCGATTGCTATACAATATATCCTTTCCATATACTCTGTTGCTCCTTTTTGCCTGGAATGCCTTTTGTTTATCAGGATTATTCTTTTTCCGTTCGTTCCCGGATAATAAAGCGCAGAGGTGTCCCTCTGAATCCAAAAGTTTCCCGAATCTGATTTTCAATATATCTGGTATAGGAAAAATGCATCAGTTCTTTATTGTTGACAAAGATTACAAATGTGGGAGGCTTTACGGCTACCTGAGTAATGTAGTAAAGTCTCAGCCGTTTTCCCTTATCCGAAGGCGGCTGCTGAAGAGCCGTCGCCTCTGTCATAATTTCGTTCAGCACGCCTGTCGCAACCCGCATGGAATGGTTCTCGCTGACCATATCGATGGTATCGAAAAGCTTAGGCAGCCGCTGTCCTGTCAATGCGGATATGAACACTATCTCCGCATAAGGCATATAAGACAGAACATTCCGCACTTTATTCGTCACTTCGTAAATCGTCTTGTCGTCTTTCTCTACAGCATCCCATTTATTCACCGCAATGATGACCGCCTTGCCGCGCTCATGGGCGATTCCCGCAATCTTGGCATCCTGTTCGCTGACGCCTTCCACTGCGTCGATAACCAGCACCACGATATCCGCCCGCTCCACCGCGCTGACGGCCCGCACGATCATATAGCGCTCAAGCTCTTCTTTGATCTTGTTTTTCCGGCGTAATCCGGCGGTATCGATAAAGACATATTCTTTGCCGTTATGAACAATCTCCGTATCCACGGCATCCCTGGTGGTTCCCGCAATATCGGATACAATGAGACGTTCTTCCCCTAATAATTTGTTGATCAGAGACGATTTTCCCACATTGGGTTTGCCGACAATCGCCACCCGCGTTCGTTCATCCTCATCCTCTTCCTCTGCCGCCGTGTCAAAATGAGAGATCACTTCTTCCAGCATATCGCCCAGCCCCAGCTTGTTTGCCGCTGAAATCGGGTGGGGCTCGCCGATACCGAGATTATAGAATTCATAGACATCCGCCATATATTTCTCAAAGCTGTCTACCTTGTTGACTACCAGCACCACAGGCTTATGAGAGCGTCTTAGCATATCTGCCACTTTGGAATCCGAATCCACCAATCCGTCCTTCACATCAACGAGAAAGAGAATCACATCCGCCGTCTCCATGGCAATCTGGGCCTGGGCTCTCATCTGAGACAGGATGACATCTCTGCTGTCCGGCTCGATACCGCCTGTATCGATCAGGGTGAACGTCTGATCCAGCCATGTGACATCCGCATAAATTCTGTCCCGGGTAATGCCGGGGGTATCCTTAACAATGGAAATCCGCGCTCCTGCAAGGGCATTGAACAGGGTGGATTTTCCTACATTGGGTCTTCCTACCACCGCCACAATCGGTTTTCTACTCTTCTTTGCCATATCTCACCTCTGTCATTCTTCTACCGCAATCCGTTCTCCCAGGATTGCTTCCACAAAGTCAGTCCCGCTTGATTTTACAATATTAATCGGTACTTGTAAAGCTTTTTCCAATTCTCCCACCCGCATATCGTCCAAAAATACATCTTCCCCGCTGCGCAGGACGTTTTCCGGCAAAAGCAGGCGGTTTCCAAGGGGCCTTCCGGTCAGCTGAGCCAGCAGATCCTGTCCGGTCAGCAGCCCGGATACCGTGATCTGTTCTCCGAAGAAATCATTCGTAACGGGATATACATGGATCACCATCCCCGGATAGATATCCATCATCCTGCGGGCCATCCTCTGGATATACGGCCCAGGCAGTTTCCCTGTGGCAATTGACAGTTCCTCCTGATGGAAAACCTCGGTATCCGGCTGTAGATGCTCCAAACATTCTTCAAATTCATCCAGCAAAAGCCGCAGCATGCCAACCCCGTTTTCCAATTGCAGATATCCGTCATAGCGTTTGGCCTCCGGCATTTCCCGTTCTGCCAGAATATACCACTCGTCGCTGGCATGGACAAAATGCGTGCCGAACTGCGTATAACAGGCCTGCTGGTATTTTTCGACGGTTTCTATGACGGAAACGGCATCCTCCCGGCTGAAAGGTTCCAGGGGGTATAAGCCTTCTCTGTATTTTGTCAGCCCCACCGGCACTATGGACACACTTTCCAGGCAGGGAATATACCTTATCAACTGCTCGATGCTGTATACCAGTTCTGATCCGTCATTGACTCCCCTGCACAGCACGATCTGTCCGTTCATCCTGATACCGGCCGCATGGAGAACATCCACCTTCTTCAGCGCCTCCCCCGCAAAACGATTGTTCAGCATCCTGCAGCGCAGTTCGGGGTTCATTGTATGAAAGGAGATATTGATGGGGGAGAGATGATACCGGCATATTCTGTCAATATCATGCTCCGACATATTCGTCAGCGTCACATAATTACCCTGCAGGAAGGAGAGTCTGGAGTCATCATCCTTGAAATACAAAGTTTCCCGCATATCCGGAGGCATCTGGTCTATAAAGCAGAAAATACATTGATTCCGGCAGCGCCTGTACGCATCCATAAGCCCGGTCTCAAATTCGATTCCCAGATCCTCGTCGAAGTCCTTCTCAACCTCCAGAAGCCACTGTTCTCCGTCAGCTTTCTCAATCAGGATCTCAATATCGGTATCCTGAATCAGAAACTGATAGTCAAATATATCTTCGATTTCCTTTTGATTGACAGACAGCAGCAAATCTCCTGCTTCGATTTCCAGTTCTTCGGCAATGCTCCCGGGCAGAATGCTTTGGATTCTGTGCGCTTTTCTTTTCATGGATCGTTCTTTTTCCGTGGAATATTCATCCATATTATCTGTTCCTTTTCCTATTATCTTTAAGCGTCTCTGTCGATTCCGGTTCCATGGAATGTCCCCCTTGCATGGAATGACCTCCTTCTATTGTATCTGAATCGGGATGTTCCTCTAAAGATGGATTGTATTCCGGAAAGGAAAACACCGTTTTAAATAAATCTCCGTCCAGATATAGTTCAAAGCTTCCGCCCTGTACCTGTACAAGACTTCTGGCAATATATAATCCAAGGCCGCTGCCTTCTGTAGTACGTGATGAATCGCCCCTTATGAAACGTTCTGTCAATTCATCTGACCGGACATTCATCTGCTGCCTGGAAATATTCTTTATAGATACCTCTATGGAGGCGCCTTTTGTAATATCAATGTATACTCTGGTTCCCTCCAGCGCATACTTGCATACATTATTGAAGAGATTTTCCATGACTCGCCACATTCTGCGGCTGTCAGCATAAATATAGGCTGGGCTGTCCGTCTCTTCAAAAACAATCTGCAGCCTGCATTCTTCCATTTTCTCCGAAAACTCGCCGATTCCCTGGTTGACCAGCTCGGTCAGATTCAATTTTTCCATTTCCAGTTCGATGTTTCCGGAAGAAATTTTGGAAGCTTCCACCAGGTCATCTGTCAGCTGTTTCAGCCGCTGTGTTTTGCCGTCCAGAATATCGATATATTTTTTCGCCGGTTCTTCCGGGATATTTAAACGCTTCAGCAGATCTACATAATTGATAATGGAGGTAAGCGGCGTCTTAATATCATGTGACACATTGGTGATCAGATCCGTCTTCATCTGTTCATCTTTCATGCTGGTATTTACGGCTTTTCGGATACCCTCCCCGATATTGTTCACCGCATCTGCCAGTTCCCGGCTGGAACCATGCAGACTGTCGGAATCCAGCTTGAAATCCACCTCTCCGTCCCGAATCCTTTTAATTCCATCCACGATCTCACTCATTTCTCCGTTCCGCCTGAAAATGAGCACACCGACAATTCCGTCTGCCACTACCATAAACAGCGCTAAAAACAACATATACATCGGCCGTTCCCGTAAGGTATATACAGTCATAATGGCGGCCAGATTGCTGAACAGAAAAACATTGTACGGCAGGAGCGTGCTGACCACGGAATTCTTATGATGGAAAATAAACCGCAGGGAGTTTTCCACCCCTCTGCAGAAAAAGTGTATAAAACTGTCTCTCCACAGATTATTGGCCTTGATCCGTCTGGTCAGACTGTACCAGACTAAATTGAAAGCAATACTCACATACAGACCATACAAAGCAAACAACCCATAACGGTACAGATTGTTCAGCGGAATTCCCAGAACTTGAGGAACACTGTTTACGCTTCCGACGATGTCCATGAGCTTATGATATCCATGGATACCCCCAAATCCGAAAGCGGCCGCCAGCAGAAAAATAAGCTCTGTCCAGACGCGGTCAAAACGATTCAGATACCATATCTGCTCTCCCTTTTCGCTGACGGCAACACCGGCTGTAACCGTCAGATAGATCCCCAATATCACCCATGCTGCTGCCAGAAAGAAAATCAGGCCGATGATACGATTGATATTGGGAACGATCTTCTGATAAAGAGCATTCGCTTCATAAAAGGCGTCCCCTTCAATGGCATAGCTGGAATCCACGCCCAGCCAGATATGGGTGGTATCCGGATAAGCATATCCATATGTGCTGATATAACCGTCTATTTCCTCCTCGCTCAATATCGTATTTCCCATAAAGACCAGACTGTCCGGATAATAGATCAGGTACCATCTGTATTCATTAAAGGATTCAGTGACATAATCATCTTCAGCCTCCTCCAGATCGGCTCTGTTGGTATAGGTGCACATGCCTGTGTCCGTCATCATCCGTACCATATACTTTACATTGCTGTTTTCCTCTTTGTAGGCATCATTGCATATCTGATACCGCTGATAACTTTCCTGAATATCTTCAATGACAGCAGCCACATTATCCTGAAGCTGCATATAATCCATCCAGTTGTCTGCATATTTTGTCAGCTGGCGCTCTCCTTCCGTAGTCGCATACCGGCAATTCAGCAGGGGAACATATACTACAAGAGTGCCGTCATCCTCCCTGGAGACATCGATATGATTCGGATTTTTGGACATAATATGAGAAAAAACCAAATCCTCCAGCTGCTCCGTCGTACTGGCATTTAATTTCTCCGCCAAAAGGGCAATCTCTTCCTGACTTTTACCGGATACAGCAACGTTTTCCGGCCGCAGTGAGGAATCGGATTCTTCCGGCTGTGTGCTGTGTTCGGAATCTCCTTCCGCAGAAGGTTCCTGTTGTGCAAAAGCACCTTCCTCCATATGCTCCAAACGATAAAAAGCATCAAACGACAGCTGTCCGTGTTCGTCCAGCTTGAAATTTTCGGGATAGATACAGTAGCCGAAGTAATTTACAAAATCAGACATGCTTAAAAAACGGTTTGTGTATTCCACGCCGTTTTTACCCCATTTAATGATATTGTCCAGCTCGTAAACCGCAGAAATACTGCAGCCCTTATCCGCGCCGATCTCTCTGGCATAGGCTGTCACGTCGATTTCCTTGGAAGGGTCAAATACACCGTCGGTCTCTAAATGTCTCTTGATGACTACCAGCTGTGTGATATCGGATACCGCATTTCGGAATAAATCATGATACATTTCTGATTCTTCGAATTCCAGCCCTACATCCACAGGAAAGATTTTGTAAATCTGTGTACCATCTATGGAATTCACCGCAATATAGGAATTCAGCAGCAGAACCGCCGCTGCCAGCATAATGCCCGCCGCAAAAATATGCTGCATGAATCCCAGGCCAAATCTTTTTAATGTGGGTTTCTTCATCCGGGAAATACCTTCATTTTCCATTGCACAATCCTTTTATTGCTTGTCTATTTTATAGCCCACTCCCCAGACCACTTTCAGATATCTGGGTTCCCTGGGATTGATTTCTATCTTCTCGCGGATATGGCGGATATGCACTGCAACCGTGTTGTCCGCCCCTATGGCATTCTCGTTCCAGATACTCTCGTATATCTGATCAATGGAAAAAACTCTGCCCTGATTTTTCATCAGCAAAAGCAGGATATTGTATTCGATGGGGGTCATCTTCACCGCTTCCCCATCCACGGTCACCTGTTTGGTATCGTCATTGATAATCAGGCCACCTGCCTGGTATACTGCCTTGCTCTCCGGATTCAGGCTCCCCAGAGAAGTATATCTGCGGAGATTTGATTTCACCCTTGCCGCCAGTTCAAGGGGATTAAAGGGTTTCGTAATATAATCGTCTGCACCGATATTCAGGCCCAGAATCTTGTCCGTATCCTCGGATTTAGCAGACAGCATGATAATCGGGATACTGCTGTATTCCCGAATCTTCAGTGTGGCACGGATTCCGTCCAGCTTCGGCATCATAATATCCATGATCAACAGATGAATTTCTTCTTTTTTCAGCAGCTCTATGGCCTGTTCCCCGTCATATGCTTTAAAAATCCGGTATCCGTCCTGATTCAGATAGATTTCGATCGCATCCACGATTTCTCTGTCATCGTCGCATACAAGTATATTCGCCATTGCGTTTCCCTCATTTCTTAAAGATTTCATCTGCTATTAAAGCATAAAGTTGTTAATATTTATCAAACAAAATAATGATGAAATTATTAAATTCTTTTTTCTATTTCAGCTTTTACTTCAGCATTAGAAATGCTCCCATGTTCCCCCTCTTTTCCCCGCTTACTCTATGAGAAAAAAGATAGCCGCTGTTATGACAGGTACAAATATCCGTAACCGCAATATGGTCAGGCAAAATTCCGGCCTGTTCCAAAATGGTTCTGTTGGCCAGCCATAAATCAAGCTGATATTTCCCTTTTTCTTTTCCAGGTGTCACAATATTCCCCGATAAGTACTCGAACTGCACCGCCACATCCTCGCTGACTTCATAACAGTCTCTGCAGATGGAAGGACCGATGGCAGCATACAGCTCTTCCGGGCGGCTGCCGAAATGACGTTCCATCTCCCGCACCATGCACTCTCCCATTCTGCCCGCGGTTCCCCGCCAGCCGGAATGAGCCAGACCAATTGCCATGTGAACCGGATCCACGAAATACAGCGGTACACAGTCCGCATAATAGGTGACCAGAACCAATCCGGGTTCATCGGTAATCATACCGTCCACATTTTCGTAATCCCGGGGACGCAGGATTCCTTTTCCACTGTCTTCACGGGTCATCACCCGGATATTGGTGGTATGAGTCTGGTGAGAGGCCGCCATATCGCCGACAGAGCAATCCAGTATTGCGGCAATCCGCTCATAATTGGCAAGTACGGCTTTCTTGTCATCCCCTCTGGTAAAACTCAGATTCATAGAGGAAAATGCTCCCCTGCTGACTCCGCCCAGACGTGTGGTGAACAGATGTTTCGCTATCCCGGTGCTTTCCAGCAAGGGAAATGTCAGATATTCCAGTTCCGGGCCGTCTTCTCCAATACTGACGCAGTGCTGTTGCAGTCTATATTGCTGTTCCGATCCGCGGTATTGTTCCGATGCATATTGCCGCTCTGGTGCGCAATGACCTTCCGATCCGCAGCATCGTTCCGATACTGGCCTGTTTTCAAGCGTTCTCACTATCTGATACATAGATTGATACCTTTCTAAATCCTGTCTGCACGTTTTCTTCCCATCAAAACCGGTCCGGTACAGTTAACTGCCCTTTTGTCGGAATACTCTACTTCCATCCGGTTGCTCTTTCATTATAAATATGCGGAAATGCATTCTGAATCCATTCTATGTCTTCCGCGGAATATCCCTTCCCTACAGGTTCCTCTTTATCCGCCGAATATCCCTTTTCCGCTTGGATACCGATTACATCATAGCGAATCCCCATATCATCCCCGATTCCGTGAAGATATCTATAGTAGTCCGCCACCCGGCATATTTTGCGCTGCTTACGGGTATCCACCGCTTCCAGGGCATGTCCCATCTCCTGTCCGCTTCTGTATTTTACTTCCACAAATACCAGATATCCCTGATGATAGCCGATCAGATCGATTTCTCCCTGCCGGCATTGGAAATTTGTCTTGATGATCTGCACGCCCTGTTCTGTCAGATAGTCTGCAGCAGCCTTTTCCCACTCTGTGCCTGTTTTTCGTTTATTCAAATACAGGTTACCTCTTTATTTTTCCTTTTAATTTATCCATCGAATCTACAAATACCAGTATCTCCGCTACCACCTCATATAATTCCGGCGGTATCATATCGCCGATCTCCAGCCTGGACAGAGTATCTGCCAGCTTATCGTCCCGGTGTATGGGCACATCGTTTTCTTTGGCTTTTTCAATGATCTTTTCCGCCAGGATACCCCTGCCGCTGGCAATCACCCTGGGAGCTTCATCAGAAGGGTCATATTCCAGCGCGATGGCCTGTTTCCGTTTATCATCTTTCTCTCCCGGGATATTTTTCCGTTTTCCATCCATGATATTCTCTCCCTTCGGGCCTTTTTGCCATGTCATGTACGGACATCAAAAGAGTAATGCGACAGCATGATTCCTTTCTCCTGGCGTAAGACAGGCTCCAGGCCTCCTTTTGTCGCCTCGCCGGCCGGTTCGTCTCTGCGCACCATCGAACAGCTGCATTCATAGCCCCTCTCTTTTAAACGCCTGGTCAAAATATCCATGTGCACTCCGATAAAATCGATCATTTCATCGTCGCGCAGATAAAATTTTGTGCTGACTTTCGTATTTTTCATGGAGACATATACATCTACCGGGCCTAAATACTCCATGTCCAGATGCAGCAGCGCACTGACATTTCCGTCGTTTCTGGTCAGTTTCTTTCTGTTGGTATAGACATACAGCTCCCCGTGCGCTTCTCTTTGCTGGAATTTCAACGGCAGCTGGACATACGCATACATCTGATTGATTTGCTGTAAAAAGTCTATATTCTGGGACATGGAAGTCGCTGCCTTGTAGGCGGCGGAACCGGACTGACCGGCATGTTCAAGGATATCGGTAAGTCCCCTCAGCTGTCTGTCCAGCCTGCGGTAGAGCTCCTCTACCTTCTCAGGCGAAGCTACATCTTCCGGACGCAGCATCCAGTTGTTTTTTATATGTTCAGACAGAAGATGGCGGAATTTCGTTCCCGAAAACATCTTTGCCAACGTATGCATGGAATCCTGGGAGAAGCGGGCGCCCTCGGCAAGCGTGGCTAATGCGGAAAAAAATTGCTGCGTATCTGCCTCTCCCTGAGAAAACTGCATGATTTGTGTACGGACAGCACTCTCTTCTTCCGGGGATAACCGCAATCCGTCCAGCAGTTTTAAAGCTTCGTCGGCAGCCGCACTGCGCAGGGCCCGGGAATTTTCCATCTCTGCACTTTGTTCCGGCGATAGAATTGCCGTCCCTTCTCCGGAGAGGACTCCTCCTTCTGCGGGGGTGCTTTTTCCCGCTTCTGTCAGCTGCATCATTTCCCGGGAAATCCCCTCTTTCATGGAAAGTCCCTCTCCCATGGAAAGCCCTTCTTTCATAGAAGGCCCTTTTCCCATGGAAAGTAATTCCTCCATACTGCCGTCTGCAATCGTCTTGAATGCCATTTCTGCATTCTGTCCGAATTCTCCCTGTTCGGTCTGCGCAGACATGGCGTCTCCAACAGTATTGCGTCCGGCGCCATCCGGCAGTACGGCAGAATCCGCAGGCACGGCTCCGCCTGCCGCAGTGCCGCTCTCCGCAAAAGTTCCCCCTTTCATGGAAAGCTCCCCATCCATTCCTTCCTGGAAAAGCCGCAGAACTTCCCCGTACAGTTTCACCGCACCGCCGGTATCTCCCTTCGCTGCCATTTCCTCAAACGCTTCCGGAAGCGCCTCCAGAATGGTATCCATCCCTCCGGTAAGCTGATGATTCAAGTTTCGGTAAGCGGTCATCTGATTCACATTGCTTTCATTCACCGGAAGTCCCAGCTTATGCAGATCAATGATATCGGATATGGCTGACTGGGGATACGTGTTGAGTTCTCTGAAAATCTGCTGCAGGGTATTTTTGTTGACAGACATTCCTGCCGCCATCAGCTGCTGCGTCATCTGTACGGATGACTGGTTCACCGGCAGCCCCGCCATATCCAGCGCCTTCAATACATTCATATCCGTGGCAACATTGGTAAAGAGAGGACTCAATGTGAGAGAATTTCCGTTGCTCTTGACCTCAAAGGTCATTGTCTTCCCGATCTCGATATTCATATTGCGGTCAACCCGGGCATTCAGCAATACATCCTCCGTAAGCCGGATCTGCACCTCTCCACCGTTTCTGGACACAATCTCACCGCTGATGGTCTGTCCCGGCACGAGAGAACGAAGCTGCCGGTTGACCTGCTCCAATTGCGCCGGAGTGGGCTGGGAGGTTTGAGAAGCCGTATTGTCAGTACGTACCTGACCTGAAAACAGCTGCGAAAGTTTCATTTTCCTTCTCCTTCAAGGATATTTTTGATAAAGCTTCTGCGGTGTATGGGCGTAGGACCGTATTTATGCAGCGCAGTTATGTGACCGGTGCTTCCGTATCCCTTGTTTTCTGCAAATCCATACTCCGGATATTTCCTGTCGTATTCCCGCATTTCCCGGTCTCTTGTAACCTTTGCGATAATGCTCGCGGCGCCGATAGATATACTTTTGGCATCCCCCTTGATGATCGGAACCTGCGGGACAGAAATTCCGGGAATCGTAACCGCGTCATTTAACAACAGCTCCGGCGCCGGACACAGCTTCCCCACTGCGCTGCGCATGGCTTCATAAGTAGCCTGCAGAATATTAATCTCGTCGATCCTCTCCGGAGACGCATATCCTACCGCACAGGCAACGGCCTGTTCCATAATGATATCATAAAGCTCTTCTCTCTTTTTTTCGGAGAGTTGCTTGGAATCATTTATATATAAAATACGGCAACCTTTGGGAAGAATCACAGCCCCTGCCACCACCGGGCCTGCCAGAGGGCCTCTGCCCACTTCATCTACCCCACAAATATATTCGTACTTGCTGTACTGCTCCTCATAAACACGCAGAGCTTCGATTCTTGTCCTTTCCTTTTCCAGCATCTGCAGCCGTTTTCCGGCCGTCTCTGCCAATTTCCGCACACCTGCCCGTTCATCCCGGGAATAGGTATCTATAAATTCAGGCAGCTCCTCAATTGTGGCTGCCTGAAGAATCTTCTTTATCTCAATCGTACTTTTCATAGAAATATCCCTGCCCTTCTTCCATGGAAGACTCCTGTCGTCGGAATACTGCATTTCATTTGATCTGCCGTATGGATTACGGATTACCTTCTGCCGGCAAAGCGTTACTGATGCTTCAGGATACCGAATTTATTCAAAGGCCAGATGCGTACCCAGGCTCTGCCGATGATGTCTTCGCGGTTGATATTTCCCACGATCTCCATCCGGCTGTCCGAACTGTTGTTTCGATTATCTCCCATGACGAAGTACTCATCTTCTCCCAATACAATCGGGTTGATGGCAATCCCTACCGTATCCGCCTGGATAATTTCTCTGCCGTAATTCTCCTCAAGGACTTCCCCGTCTATGTAAATATTGCCCAGTTCGTCAATCTGAACCGTCTCGCCGGGAAGTCCGATGATCCGCTTGATATAAAAGGTGTTTTCTTTATATTGAAAGGGAAATACAATGATATCAAAGCGCTGGGGATCCCGGAAACGATAGGTAATCTTGTCTACAATCAGATTATCTCCGTCGGACAGCATGGGCTCCATGGAGGAACCGTCCACTGCCGTCCGCTGTCCCACGAATGTGATCACCAGCCATGTCAGACAAAGAACACCCAGCAAATATGCCAAAGTACTTATAATCTCTTTCATTACTTTATTCATCGCACATTCTCCTGCTCACTTTTCGTATACTCTCTCTTCGTCACAGCAAATAGGGCCTCTCCAGAGTAATCCTGCCCAGACGCCCGCTTCTGAAATCATCCGTCAGCAGCTTGGCCGCTTTCCTGGTATCCAGGTTTTCCCCTTTTAAAAAACAGCCTCTGCTGCGGGCAATTTCTTCCAGCGTGGCATAGCTTTTTTCTTTCCATGAGACTGCGTATCGCTGCGTAATGCAGTCCGGATAAAATTTCTGCAAAACATCCAGCAACTCACAGGCCAGCTCTTCTCCGTTCATAATCTCGTCATTCATGGAACCGATAAAAGCAAGATACATCCCTACCTGCGGATCTTCGAATTTCGGCCACAGAATACCGGGGGTATCCAAAAGCTCCAGCCTTCTATCCAGGCGGATCCATTGCTTTCCCTTCGTAACGCCGGGCTTATTGCCTGTCCTGGCGCATGCCCTGCCTGCAAATGAATTGATAAAAGTAGACTTGCCTACATTGGGAATCCCTGCAACCATGGCTCTCACGGGACGATTGACGATTCCCCTTTTCCGATCCCTCTCTATTTTCTCCGCGCAGGCTTTCTGGACCAGCGCATTGATGGCTTTGATCCCTGCACCGGATTTGGAATTGACCTCAAGGACAAAAATACCCGCATTTTCAAAGAAAGCCATCCACTCGCGGTTACAGGCGGCGTCGGCCAGATCCGCTTTGTTCAGGAGTACGATTCTGGACTTTCCTCTTCCCAGCTCATCTATATCCGGATTGCGGCTGGCAAGGGGAACTCTGGCGTCTACCAATTCAATAATCAGGTCGATCAGCTTTATATCTTCCTGCATCATACGCCTGGCCTTTGTCATATGACCGGGATACCATTGATAATTCATCACTCACTTCACGAATCCCATGCCTGCTTCCTCGCAGGAGGCACGGAACCATACCTTTCCTAGCATATCGATTTCTTTTACCGGTCCGATATTGGGGGAACGGCTGTCCTCGCTGTTGCCGGGATTATCGCCGATACAGAAATATTCCCCGTTCTGTATGGTGAATTCATTGGCGGCGATTCCGGGATCTGTCAGCCGATCCGTAACCCATGGACTTTCTTCCCCGTTTACATATAAAACGCCGCCTGTGATGACCACCTTATCACCGGGTACCGCCACCACCCGTTTTACATAATAATGGGAATTTTCATTCCCGTTGGGAAGAAACACCACAACATCTCCTTTCTGCGGAGAAGAAACCAGGTAGATAAAAGAATTAATAAAAATCTTTTGTCCATTGTATAGGGCCGGCTCCATGGAAACGCCCACTACCCTGGTGGTTACTCCCAGAAAAATATTCAGGACTACCGCAATAAAAACAGCTGTTGCAATACCGAACAACCAGATGAAAACTTCTCGGACATGAACCGAGCTGATTTTCTTCTTCCGTCTGTAAAAAGAAAGCCCCTTGTTTTGTTTCAACATTATACCACATCCTATTGAAATAGAAAAGGACAACTACACCCGTAATTGCCCTTTCGCCCGCTTACTTTACAGCTTCTTTCACCTTTGCCCTCTTACCGACACGGCCTCTTAAGTAGTTCAGCTTGGCACGTCTTACCTTACCTCTTCTGACTACTTCGATCTTCTCAACATTGGGAGAATGCAAGGGCCAGGTCTTCTCCACACCGATACCGTTGGAAGACTTCCTGACAGTGAAGGTTTCGCGGCTGCTTCCGCCCTGACGCTTCATGACAATTCCTTCAAATACCTGAATTCTCTCACGATTTCCTTCCTTGATCTTACCATAAACTCTTACGGTATCGCCAACGTTAAAATCGTCGACTTCAGCCTTGAGCTGTGCTGCTTCAATCTCTCTGATAATATCACTCATAATGAGCCTCCTCTTAAAATGGATGTTCTTAATACCTGCCGGTAACAGAGGACCATCTCTTTGTTCACAACACAAGCAATTTTAGCATATTCAGCACCTATTTGCAAGCATTTTTTCCAGCCGCCAGAAAGTTTTTTCGGCTTTATAGAATCCCAGCTTCTCCTGCAGCTTTTCGGATATGAGATTTCCTTTTTCCACATATCCATAGGGTACCCGGCCCTTTTCCAGCATACGGTTTACGGCATAGGATTCCAGAGATGCTCCAAGTCCCTGTCCGCGAAAGGATTCTTCCACGAAAAGCATCCCAAGGCTTCCCTCCTCATGAAAACCGATAACGCCTGCCGGCTGCTCCTGCACAAAAGCGCCGTACATGTCCCCTTCCATAATCCGCTTTCTGATATATTCCCGGCGGATACCGCCGTATCCGTCACAACACCGGCGGCATACCCAGACATAATGTTCCATGGAAAGCTGCCGGATATCCTTGTGCTTTACAGATAGGGACTCTCTTCCCGTATACAGTACCTGACTGTAGACGCCCAATACTCTGTAGTGCCTTTTTTCCAGAAGCTCTTTCATAAAAGGCTCTGATACCACTGCAAGTTTTGTGTCTTCGGGAAGATAATCTGCCAGTTCTCTGCCAGATGCCTCGTCCGCCGCAGATGCCAGAACCGTTTGACGGTCCCTGTCATACAGCAGTGCCGAGACTTCTTTTTCCCGTATATCCGAATACAGGATTTCGGCATATCCCCGTGCGAGACTTTCCGTCATATGGATTTTGTTCCGCTTATCTTGGGCCATCAGCCGGATCAAACACTGTTTTTGGCTGTATTTTTCATATAGATCCGGACGCCGCAAGGCTGTGCGTGTCTCGGCTTGCTGCAGCCTCCATGCGGCTACTTTTCTGTGATCTCCCGATAAGAGAACCTCCGGAACCTTTTTCCCCTGCCATTCTTCCGGACGGGAATACTGCGGATATTCCAGCAGATCATTGTGAAAGCTTTCTTCCTCAGCGGAGGAATGGTTTCCCAGAACTCCGGGAACCAGCCTTGCTATGGCATCGATCATCACCATGGCAGGCAACTCCCCTCCTGTGAGAACATAGTCCCCGATGGAGATATTATCTGTCACGATTTCTTCCAACACCCTTTCGTCGATGCCCTCATAATGGCCGCATAGGAAAACCAGTTCTTTCTCCGCTGCCAGCTCCCGGGCTTTCTGCTGCGTAAAGGGAGTTCCCTGGGGAGTAACATAGATCGTCCGTATCTTTCGTCCCCCTGCCACTGCACGGTATGCGTCATAGACAGGCTGGGCCTGTATCAGCATGCCTGCGCCTCCTCCATAGGGATAATCATCCACTTTTCCATGCTTGTCAGAGGTATAATCTCTGATATTGACCGCATCGAATGACAAAATACCTTTCAAGGCCGCTCTGCCGATGACGCCGCAGCGCAGCCCCCCTGATATCATCTCCGGGAATAAAGTTAGTATATGAAAACTGATCTCGCTCATTTGGCCTCGTCCAATAATCCTTCTAAAATGTGTATTCTGATAAATCCGCTCTCTACATCGACATCCAAAACACATTGCCTGATTGCAGGCAGGAGCAGCTCTTTCCCGCTGTGAAGCTGAATCACATAGACATCGTTTGCCCCTGTCTCCAATACATCCGTGAGAGTCCCGATTTCCGTCCCGTCCTCGTTTTGCACCATGAGACCGATCAAATCAGCAATAAAATACTCATCCCGGCGCAGACGCACCGCATTGGCTCTGGGAACCAGCAGGGAATGCTTTCTGAGATTCTGTGCCGCTTCCATACTGTCAATGCCTCTGAACTTGAGAACAACTAATTTCTTCAGAAATTTCACACTCTCTATTTCAAAAGTTTTGCCTCCGGCCGATTCCGGATTTTCTGCCGGAAAGTTCTCGCCCGATGCATCCCCCTTCCAGAGAATCACATCTTTCAGGCGTTTAAACCGTTTGACATCATCTGTAGTCGGGTATACTTTCACTTCGCCGTGAACCCCGTGAGCAGATGTGATAATCCCGATCTGAAAAAAAGCTTCCATCTGTTTCCTCCTATTTGAGTTCCGCAACCCCGCTCACGGTACCCTGGTTATGGGCGAAGGATTTCCGGCCGCGAAAAGAAGCGTCCAAAAATCCTTCGGGGTACCGTGAGCGCGGTTGTTGATTCGGTTCCGCAACCGCCGGACGTATGTGAAGCAGGGAGGAACCGTCAATGCGTGTTCCTCCCCGGTGTTCGCCTTTACCTTATACGATCTCCACATCCACATTTTTCTTATCTCTGGATGCCGCCGCTTTCACAACGGAGCGAATTGCCTTTGCAATCCGTCCCTGCTTTCCGATTACCTTGCCCATATCCGAAGAAGCCACATGAAGCTCCAGAATTGTATTGCGCCCTTCCGTCTTCTCTGTGACGGTTACTTCCTCCGGATTATCTACAAGTGATTTCGCAATCACTTCCACCAATTCCATGGAATGCACTGTTTCCATCATGAGCCACCTCCCAGAAGCCAGAATTTATTTTTCGATTCCCGCTGCCTTGAAAAGCTTGCCTACTACTTCTGTGGGCTGTGCACCGTTCGCCAGCCATTTCTTAGCCAGTTCCTCGTTGATTTTGAAAGTGCTGGGATCCGTACTGGGATCATAGGTACCGATCTCCTCGATAAATCTTCCATCTCTGGGTGAACGGGAATCAGCTACAATGATTCTATAAAAAGGAGCTTTCTTCTGTCCCATTCTTCTCAATCTGATCTTTACTGCCATTTTCTTACCTCTTTCTGCCGCCTGGGCGTATTGTTAAAATTGTTTTATTTATGAAAAGGAGACATTCCTCCTTATTCACGGTAATACTGCTCTAAAACGGGAATCTGCCTCCCATACCCGGGAAACCGCCGAATCTCCCCCGGCCCTTCTTCCCGCCGCCAAATTGCTTCATCATCTTCTGGCTTTGTTCGAATTGTTTGATAAAACGGTTCACTATTGCGATATCCACTCCGGCTCCTCTGGCGATCCTGTGTTTCCTTCTGGGATTCAGTATCTTGGGATTGTGGCGTTCCTCCTTTGTCATGGACAGGACGATTGCTTCCATCTGTCTGAGCTGCTTCTCGTCGATCAGCGAATCCAGATCCGCCCCCTTCATGCCCAATCCGGGCAGCATACTTAAAATACTGGAGAGTCCGCCCATATTGCGCATCTGCTTCATGCTTTCCAGATAGTCCTCGAAGTCGAACTTGCCCTTTTTCATCCGGCCGGCCATCTCACGGCCTTTGTCTTCGTCCAGATCGATGCTCTCCTGGGCTTTTTCAATCAGGGTAAGCACATCTCCCATGCCCAGAATCCGATTGGCCATACGGTCCGGATAAAACTGCTCCATGTCGGAGAGCTTTTCTCCCATACTTACATATAAAATCGGTTTCCCCGTCACCGCTTTGACGGAAAGTGCCGCCCCGCCCCGGGTATCGCCGTCCATCTTGGACAGAACCACACCGTCTATACCTACCTTTTCATCGAATTCCCTGGCTACATTCACGGCGTCCTGACCTGTCATGGCATCTACCACCAACAGGGTCTGGTGGACGGAAACGGTATTTTTTATCTCCTGCAGTTCAGTCATCATTTCTTCGTCTATATGAAGGCGCCCTGCCGTATCCAGAATCACCACATTGTGGCCATTCTTCTCTGCAAATTTGACAGCCTCTGCCGCAATTTCGGGCGGTTTGTGCTCCGTTCCCATGGAAAACACGTCCACCTCCTGCTTTTTTCCGTTGATCTGCAGCTGTTCCACGGCCGCCGGACGATAGATATCACAGGCAACCAGCAGAGATTTCTTCCCCTTCAGCTTCAGCTTGCCGGCGATTTTGGCCGTGGCCGTAGTCTTACCTGCACCCTGGAGGCCGGCCATCATGATTACCGTAATGGCCTTCCCGGGCTGCATGGCGATCTCCGTGGTCTCGCTTCCCATGAGATTGATCATCTCTTCATTTACGATCTTGATCACCATCTGCCCCGGATTCAGGCCATTCATCACATCCTGTCCGATGGCACGCTCCTCCACGGTTTTGATAAATTGCCTGACCACCTTAAAATTCACGTCAGCCTCCAGCAGAGCCATCTTCACTTCTTTCATGGCTGCTTTTACATCGGCTTCGGTCAATCGGCCCTTGCTTCTCAAATTTTTAAATACATTTTGCAGTTTATCTGTTAAACTTTCGAATGCCACCTGTGACTCCTTTTTGAATTAAAGTAATTCCAATAATTCCCGGGACAGCTTCCGGATAGCCTGGAAGCGCTCCTGCATACCTTCCGGATCCTGCGCCGCTTCGTTTTCTTTATTCACTGCCGTAACCGTCAGCCGCTGAATCTCTTCCACCATTTTCTTCGCCGTTGTGAAGCGTTCTACGAGATGAAGCTTATTCTCATATTCCTGGAGGATTCTGTCGCAGCGCCTGATCAGATCGTGGACGCCCTGCCTGCTAATTCCCCGCTCCTGCGCGATCTCACCCAGAGACAGATCAAGATATACCGCCTCCCGATATACACTGCGCTGATGCTCCGTCAGCAGTTCTCCATAAAAATCAAAAAGCATTGTCTGTTCATATAATTTGTCCATAACTCTACCAACCTTTGCTATCTTACTACAGATCGGAGCAGGTGTCAAGTGTTTTTTCTTTACAACCTGACGGCCTGGCAAGGCGTCCGGTATAGTCACGGCCATTGCAGACAGTTTTGTAACCCTCCTGCCTTTCGGGGCATATATTATATGGAACACAAAAGTTCTTTATTCCAAAAGGTTTTTCTTTTGACTTTGGGGCCAAAAGATGCTATAGTAAATATATATTGTAATGGTTGTTGCATTTCAAAGGTGAACGTAGTTATGGCAAGAAAACAAAGGCAAAACAAATCCGGCCGCGGAAGTACGCTGATTGTCTCCATCATATTGACATTTATCATATTTGGAGCCGTGGTCTATTTTCTCACAGGACAGGTCTCGTCCCAAATGTCCCAATCCGCAATTGATAATTTAAGCGAAAGCCTTGGACTGCTTCGTGGAACCATTCAGACAGTTCTGCAAAAGGAAGCTGAATTTCAGAAACTCATTGCCCAGGAACTTGCTCTGCTGGAAGAGCCAGAAGCCTTTGTGTGCTCTTACCATACCAATGAGACAATGATCAAAATGTCCATTATCCCTGTGGGAGAAAACAGCGGCATCTCCAATACAGGAGAAGTCTTTTCCGCGGAGGAACTGGATTTTTCTTTCGGAAAGGAAATAGACGGCCTGCCTTTGTCCGGTTCTTACATAAATGACATGGGTACATGGGCCTACACCATCTCCTGTCCTGTGATAAAAAACGGGATACAGACTGCCACTCTGTATATAGAATATATCTATGATTCCCTTGAAGAGGCATTGCCCCCCAAATTTTATAATAACAATGCAACTCTGTATGTAATGGATGCCAGGAGCGAACGGTTTGTGCTGAAACCAAAAGGAATCGGGGAACGGGCCGCGGGGCATCTCAATCTCCAGGATTTTTACAATGCCAACAGGATATTGGAGCCGGACGTGCAGGCCATGGTATCCGAAAGCATTCAGGAGGGCGACAATGTGATGTTCTATCACGATGTCCGTAAGAGGGAATCCCTGATCTACATGTGGTCAGTGAACGACGGTGCTCTCTATCTCATCGGTTATGTACCCATCGATTCTATCCAGCAGGAGGGCAAAGCCGTAAATCAGCACATTTTCATCGTGGTTATGGTGATGCTGGCCGCTTTCCTGATCTGTTGTATGCTGTATTTCCTGAATGAACGTCAGAAAAGCCACATCAGGAAAGAACAGGAGCAGGAACGGGAATTGCATAATCAGCAGCTGACGCAGGCTCTTCAGGCCGCTCAGATTGCCAGCAGCTCCAAAACCATGTTCCTCTCCAATATGTCCCACGACATCCGCACCCCCATGAATGCCATTTTGGGTTTTACCACCCTGTTGGCCAGGGAGGCGGATAATCCTGCCAGGGTCAGAGAATACACGAAGAAAATCACCGCTTCCGGCCAGCATCTCTTAGGCCTGATCAACGACGTGCTGGATGTATCCAAGATTGAGAGCGGAAAAGCCGTACTAACCTTGGGAGAATTCACACTGGACAGTATGATTTCTTCCATAGATGCCATTATCCGCCCTATGGCAAAAGGTAAACACCAGAAATTTGACGTCACAGTCAGCGGGATTAAGCACGAGCGGCTTATCGGGGATGAAACCAGGATGAATCAGATACTGATCAATCTTCTGTCCAATTCTGTCAAGTATACGCCGGAAGGAGGACATATACAGCTTCGCATCCTTGGTTTGGAACCGCGTTCCAGTCAGTTTGAACATCTGAAGATCGAAGTGGAAGACGATGGCTACGGGATGACCCCGGAATACTTAAAAGTCATATTCGACGCCTTCACCAGAGCAGAAAACAGTACCACGAATAAAGTACAGGGAACCGGACTGGGTATGGCTATCACCAAAAACATCGTGGAAATGATGGGAGGAACCATACATGTCTCCAGTCAGGTAGACGAAGGGACTCTGTTCACGGTAGAACTGGAGCTGAGGATTCCGGATGAGACAGCCGACGGGAAATTTTGGAAGGAGAAGGGAATCCGCCGGATACTGGCGGTGGACGATGAACCCTATATTCTGGATAATATCCGTACCCTGATGAAAGCTACCGGCGTCATCACAGATATTTCCTCCGACGGCGAAGATGCGCTCCGGCAGATCAGGCAGGCGGGAGAGAAAGGTTATACTTACGATTTGATTCTGATGGACTGGAATATGCCGGGAATGGACGGGATAGAGACCGCCGGACAGATTCGGGAATATGCCGGAGAGAGGCCCTGTATCCTGTTTCTCACGGCATGTGACTGGGAGGGGATCAAGGAGAAGGCGGAAGGAATCGGTGTGGACGGTTTTCTGTCCAAACCCTTTTTCGTGTCAGCTTTGAAGGAAAAGCTCCTGGAGCTGTGTTCCAGTGTGGATGACGAAAAAGTACCGGCGGAGACAATTTCGGATAATTTTCTGAAAGGACGGCATTTCCTGGTGGCTGAGGACAACGAGATCAATTCCGAGATTCTGTTGGAACTTTTGGGTGGCGAGGGGGCTTCCTGCACGGTGACGGAGAATGGGCGGGAGGCTGTAGATGTCTTTGCCGCCGCAGAGCCGGGAACCTATGACGCTATTTTAATGGATGTACAGATGCCGGTGATGAACGGCTATGACGCAACCAGAGAAATCCGTGCCTCAGACCATAGCGATGCCGCCTCCATCCCTATTATCGCAATGACTGCCAACGCTTTCGCCGAGGATGTGAAGAACGCCCTGGACGCCGGTATGAATGACCATATCGCAAAGCCCATTGACATAGAAATCATCAAAAAAATATTGGGGAACTATTTGAAACAGTATCGGAAAAAGGAGCAGACATGAAAAAGAAAAGAAATCAAATCAAAGGGATTTTATTGACGCTGAATCTGTTGCTGCTGGGCCTGACAGCCTGCGGGAAAGAGCCTGACGCCGCCTCAAACCTGATTACGGATACAGACAGCGCCAAAAGGGTGGTCAACATGTTCACGCCTATGGAAAAAGCCAATCCCAATGCGGAGAACTCTGCAAGGACTGCTCATGATCTGACAGTCATGGCCGCGGAAGAGGCGCTGGGGCTGCAGGTGGAATACCGGACCTATACCGCTGAAAACTATCAGGAAAAAACCTATGACGAAGTATTGGTGGACAGGGCCCGCAACAATATGGACGATATCTACCTGATGAATCCGGATACTCTCATGCTGCTGAATGGCGAAGGCCATCTGGCAGATCTGTCCAGTCTGGAAAGTGCCAAAAACCTGCGGGATGTGGTAAAGGTTGCAAATACAGTGAACGGAAAGCTCATAGGCATCCCCCAGGAGGTAGTGGCTTACGGGTTGTTTGTCAACAAGGATATGTTTGATCAATATCAGCTGGGTCTGCCCAATACCCCGGAGGAATTCCTGGAATGCTGCCGCGTGTTCAAGGAAAACGGTATCGAGACTCCGGTGGGTGCCAACCGCTGGTGGCTGGAGACCTTCGTGTTGGCTCAGGGCTATGCGGAACTGTACAACGGAGGCAACACAGAGGCGGATATCGCCGCACTCAACAACGGGGAAACCAAGATGAGCGAATATATGCGCCCCGGCTTCCTATTCCTGAAGGAGTTGATGGACAAAGGCTATATCGATGCCGAAAAGGCCCTTGTCTCAGAAGCCATCGAGGCGGAAGGCCCCGATTTCCTGGCCGGGAAAACCCCCATCGTCATTGCTTACTGGGGCGCGGCAATCTCGGAGACGGCTTACGGAAAACCGGACTTCAACATGCAGGTTATCGGCTTCCCCAGCAGCATGGGCCAGATGCCTGTGGTTTCCCTCACCGGCTATGGCATAAGCGCAGAGGCAGAGCATCTGGAGGACGCCATGGCCATCCTGGATTTCATAGTTTCGGACGAGATGCTGCAGCTGTACACCGACAATAATCAGGTCATCTCCCCCTCCAGGAACGTGGAGGTGGACTGTATCGACGCTCTGAAACCTCTGAACGACAAAATCAACGAAGGCCTCTATGTACTGGGCTCCAACGCCAATATGAAGGTAGAACAGTGGGGCAATATCTGCCTGGTGGTGCGACAACTCTTGGGCGGCGCTACCGTGGACGAATGCATGGCGGAATTTGACAGAATCCAGGCAGAAGTGTTGGGGCAGTAATTTAAAGCCTGGCAAGCCAGGAATAAAGCGGATAGAGGGAAAATCCCTCCGCCGCGGTAAATCCCAGCAAGGCCAGAACCAGCGGAAGTATGAATAACAATGTCGCGAAAAGGCACGCCTGAATCGTATCCCTGTGCCAGCAGGACAAAAGGAATACTACTGCCGCTGTCCCGGCCGCCACAAGGCCCTGGGACAGCCCGAGCAGCAACGGAAAGCACCACAGCGGCATGGGCAGCCGGAAATCTCTCAGGGCAGGAATATTCCTTATACTGCTCCCATATCCCATCAGAGGAAAGGCTTCGGATACCCGTATACCCCTGCACACCAGAGGCATTATGGAAAGCAGAAAGGCAGACGCAATGCAAATTGCCAGTTTGCTCCGTAATACAGCCCTCCTTCCCTTCCTGGTGCTGCCCAGCAGATACCAGGTTCCTTTGGCATCTTCCATCGCACCGGCGCCACAGAACGCCAGTGTAATGCCGCAGCTGAGCATCAGCAGATCTGCCAACATGCTCTCCCCCATTCTTCCCGACAGGTACAGATAGCCTGTATCATATACAAATTGCCCGCCGTTTGCGGCAATCTCCTGGTATTGCTCCCATACCCGTAAGAAAGCCGGATAAAAGGCTGTCACAACATAGAACTCCATCTTCCGGTCTTCCCCCGCTCTTTCGGTGAGATTTCCGTCGGAAACCATCCGGTCAATTTGACTTATATGGTCAAAAGCTTTCTGATAGCGATCTTGTTCTGCCAAAACCAGTGCTTCTTTCTCGGCTGTCAGATCTCCTTCCAGCTGCTGCATCAAATCCTGATAATAGCTCTCCTGTACAGACGGAACATAGGAATGATTCCACTCCCGGCCGGCAGCCAGAAAGCCAAACAGCAGCAAAACCGCCAGAGTTTTATTGGATATCAGCAGTTTAAAGGATTCATGCAAAAGAAGACTTCCATGAGGGCGGAACACGGAAAATCCCCCGATCCTGTGAAAGACAAGCGTATCTCCTCTCCAATAAAAATACATGCCAAGAAGGATTCCCATTCCGGTCAGGAACAAGATCAGAATCCAGCTTAGCAGAAGCCTGGAAACCGGATATCCGAAGAAATTGAAATTCAGATATCTTCCATACAGGTTCTCTGTCTTCAAAATGCCGAACAGGTTCAGATATTTCAGGATATTTCCTTCACAAGCAGCCGGGATAACGGTATACAGGATGTAGCTGACACCCACAAGCAAAAGTCCCCCGCCATAGGGAAGATAAATCCGCTCTGCCGCAATGCAAAGGGCGCCCAGCAGCGCACCGAAGCCAAACAGCACTATGCTTTTCGTCGCCATGGAGAGCAGAATATATCCCCGTATGCTTATGGATAATATACTTTCCCTGTAAGCCGCCAGGGACTGAAGCCTGGCGCCCAGATCCCCGAATCCTACCTGAGAGCCGAAAAACGCCAGGTTTGCCCCATACAGGAGGATTGTCATAACGCCGCAATGCAACAGCAATGCGGCCAGCCTGCAGACCATATTTTCCAGCATTCCCCTCCTGGTACTGCGGATAATATAGAACAGGTGCTTCTCCTTCTCCTCCAAAACCATATTTCCCACAAAGGAAAAAACGGATAACAGTAAGAGAAAATCTGTCCAGACGTTCTCCATGGCTCCTGTGACTGCCCTGTCCGGCATCCAGGAGATATCATCCGCAGAAAGCCTTCCGTAATCCCGGGCGCTCTTGCGTACATTGCGGGAAGCAAAGGTATCCTGATTCTTCCCTGCGAAAATGCCGATATTGCCCAGGGTACTGCCTTGTTCCTGCACGGAAAGAAGATACTCCCCATAGCCTGCACACTTCTCCCATTGTGTGTACAGCATTTCCGTCAGCTCCAGCTCCAGCCAGGGAGAATCCGTCAATTCCAGATAGTCTCCGCTCAGATACAGTTCATAATATTGTTCAAAGATGCCGGGATGATTCTCTCTGGCCTGGGCTGCCATCGTCTCTCCCGCCTCACCCGGTATGCTCTGCAGCATCAGAATCTCTTCCACAAAGCGGATACCATCCATGACAGCCATTTGCTTCTGCATGTACTCTCCCTTTTCCTGCTCGCTCATTCCATTGATTGTCTGCTGAAAGCGGTGCCAGGCCGAAAGCCCCGGCCTGTTTTCCCCAGGCAGGGCGGCATACCACAGCAGGAACAAATCCAGTGCCAACAAGGCAATACAGGATAGGAGAAATCCCCGTTTTCCCCATACTTTCCTTAGTTCAGCTCCTGTCAGACAAATCATGCTCCTCCTCTCCGAAGATCCGGAGGTAGACCTCCTCCAGTCCTCTGGCAGCCTTGTATTTTCCGCACAGCTCCTCCATGGTGCCCTGATCTATCAGCTTTCCTGCTTTCAATAACAGGATCTGAGTGGCTACAGGCTCAATATCCGAAACGACATGGGTTGAGACCATTATGATTCGGTCTCCCGAAAGCGCAAGGATCTGCTGCCGAACCCTCACACGTTCCTTCGGATCTAACCCTGCCGTCGGCTCATCCAGGACGATACATTTCGGATCGCCCAATACGGCCTGGGCGATCAGCAGCCTCTGCTTCATCCCGCCGGAATAGGTGCGCACCGGACGTCTCCCCGCCTGGGTGAGATTCACAAATTCCAGTACGCGCCGGATTTCTTCTGTCTGTTTTTTCCCGGGAATCCCTTTCAGAGCCGCCATATAGGACAGAAAGCGAATACCTGAAAAAGAATCGTAAAGTCCCTGCTGCTGTGGTGCATAGCCCAGAAGAGACCTGTAAGATGCTCCCAGAGAGCTGATTTCTGTCCCGTCCCAACGAACCTCCCCCGTTGTTGGCCGCAGATTTCCGGTGATTACGTTCATCAATGTGGATTTGCCTGCCCCGTTAGGCCCCAACAGTCCGTAGATGCCGGGCTCCAGGGACAGGCTGATCCCATCCAGAGCAGTCTTGTCCCCGTATTTCTTCGAAACATCCCGAAGTTCCAGCATGCTTATTCCCCCTTTCCGATCATATTGATCTTGCGGAAATTGTCACGGCCCGCAAAGAGATCATCATAAGAGATGAGTCCATATTGATAGCGGTTGATCTCATAAGAGCCGCCTCCGGAAGGTACAGCGTCATAGTCATAGATCACCAGCACATCCGAATTCAAAACTGCCCGGAAATCCAGGCTCCAGCCCAGGCTTTTATTTACCAGAGGCGAGCGCTGTACTTCGCCAGTATTGACATCTATATAGCTGAAGGCGTAATCCCCTATATTCTCCTCACAACACAGCTTATCTCCGATTTTCTGATATAGATAATAGCTCCCCCCATTACGGCTGCAGATCACCTGCTCCACTCCTGTACTTAAATCTACACATCTCACGGCGCCGTCTCCGTTACCGGATACATAGAGCATGTTCCCGTCAATAATGGAGGAATTTATGTTTTTATTATCCTGGCGATATCGGATCACAGGCTGCGGGTTATCCAGAGCAAGAGTTGCGAACACTTGCCGGGAGTTTTCGTAGATCTCCCCATAGACGTCATCGTCTCCAAACATCTCTTCATTGGTGATCTGCCTTCCATAATCTGTCCCTTCCAGTACCAGCGTTCTTCCATAACAGCCCTGTATATGCCAGGAAATGGAATCATTAAAATCCAGGGAGCAGATATCCGTAAGCTTTCCCGAAGACGGCTCCAGGCTGACCAGTCTGCGCTCCGAAGAGTTGTAATACGTATTTTGGCCATCTTTTTCGGCGCTGATCTCCTTGATCACCAGATAAAGCTGCTCCTCATCTCCCATCACCAGATCTTCCAACACCGCAGAAGATTCAAAGGAATAAACTGCCTTTCTGTCCGTACCGTCCAGATTCGCCCGGTACAGCACGGCACAGCTGCCCTCGCTACCTGCTATACTACTCTCATCCCCTCCTATAAATGCCGAAAAACTCATGGAACCGTCGTTATCCGGATACTTACTCAAGATATAGAGCCCATCCTGCCAGACAAAAGGAAGCGAACTCGCCGTAGGAATATCGTCCCACAAAATGACCGAGGGACAGTCCTGTGTGTCGTGATTACAGCCCGCATTGCTGCACAGATAAATCTCCTGCATGGAGGCGAAATCCATATACATCAGGTGCGATGCGTAATTGCCGTCGGCAAGCTTCACAGAATCAAAGGTCAGATAATAGTAGCCCTGTTCTGTATAACATCCCTTCGCATTCTCAGAAGTAAGCAGACGCAATCCGCCTGTCTCACTTGCATTTCCCGTTCCCCCTCCGGCTGCGGTCCCTTCCATACTTCCTTCCCCTTCCGCACCCGGATTTTGGATGGCGATACCTTCTGTTTTTTGCTCACCGTTTGCCTGTCCGCCGGTATCTTCCTGATTTTCTCCGCTGCAGGCTCCCAGCGCTGCAATAAAACCTGCAGACAATAAAAGTGCAATTGCTTTTTTATACATAAAAATGACCTCCTTCGGCTCCCTGTCTTGTCTCTTCCGGAACCATTAAGGAGATCATACTTCAAAAAAGTCAAAATAGTGTCAAACTGTGAGAAACATTTTTACAACTCCGCCATGAGGCGCCGTATTTCCAATCTGTAGGCAGCCGCCATGTTTTTCGCAAAGGATCCGGCTGATTGCCAGCCCTATGCCCAGATGCCCTCCCCGCTGCCCATGCCCTGCGGGAATATTTACCCGAAAAGCAAGATTTCCTTTGCTCAAAAATTCCTCCGGAAAACCTTCCCCGTCATCTGCAACCGTAATCTGCAGTGTTTCCTCCTCCAGTAAAAAGCTGACGGACACGGCAGTTTTCGCATAACGAAGGGCATTTTCGAAAATGTTTTCCAGGATACGGTACAATACCGTGCTGTCGGCAAACAGCGTTTCCTCTTTCCGTACATCGCCAAGATGCAGTATCTTCCCGGCCCGGGCAGCCATAATCTCCAGATCTTCTCTGATATCCGCTATCCATTCCGCGGCAGAAATTCTCTTTCTGCGGATTTCCATATCTTCCAGCTGATTCAGCGTACGCACAGATTCTGTATACTGTTCCAGCCGCTTTGCGGCCAGATTCAGATTACCGGCGATGCGTTCAGCCTTCTCCTGGCTGATTTTACCTTCCGGCAGATTGATCTGTAGATATTCCGTATAACCGCGTATGATGGCAATGGGATTGCGCAGGTCATGGGCGATGGAAGCCTGCATCAGTTTGCGTTGTTCCAACAGGTTCCACATGACCTTATTATTCTCTGCCAGTTCTTTTCGCATCAGCTCGAAGGAGCGGCACAACATGCCCAGTTCGTCTCCGCAGTCATACTCCAGCGTAAAATCCAAATTCTGAGCTCCGATCTGCTCCGTAGCCTCCTCCAGCAGCCGAAGCGGCAGGGAAAGTCTCTTTCGATAAAAATAGAATCCGCAGAACAAAATCCCGCCGATGGAAAGCACTGCCGGAACCGCTACCATAGCCGCACCGCTAAGCTGATAAGCCAGCTTTCGTTTCGGTGTCAGAGTATCATAGCTCCGTTCGATTTTCTGGATAGAATATGTGGCGTCCAGCACCGCTCCATGGACGATGGTCGTCCGCAGGGCATCGCCGTCCTCCGAAAACATTCCCCACTCTTCCAGAACATTGCCGTCCTGATCCGTCTCTACACCCGCTTTTTCCTTCTGGTACAGCTGCGGCAGTCTCGTTTCCTCTCCGAAAGTCAGCAAATGTGTGCTGCTGGAAACACTGCCGTCATCCATCATCTGTTCCACGGTAAGATAGGCCTCATTGGCATCCGGCAACAGATAATTCCGAAAGGCCACACAACCTGCGATGACCATTCCCGAGAGGGAAACCACCCCGCAGAAAGTGAAAAAAACAGTTGCCATAAAAAAACTGCGGAGAGAAAGGTCCCGTCCGGCATTTCTTTTATGTAAACTGCTTCTCTTTGCGCTCTTTTTATTGACATTCTTATCCTGATTTCTCAAAATTCCCTTCTTCCCGATCTCCTCGATCAGCGGTTCCATTTATAGCCCACACCCCAGACAGTCTCGATAAATTCCCGTCCTGTCGCCTCCCGAAGCCTGGAGCGGATCTTTCGGATATGCTCCTTGATCACGCCGCTGTCCCCATCCGCATCATAGCCCCATACGCTTTCATAGATGCGTTCCCGGTCAAATACCTGGTTGGCATTGGTTACCAGGAATTCAATCAGATCAAACTCGGTTTTGGAAAAAGGAATTTCACTGCCGTGCCAGGAGACAGTCCGCCTGGAAAGATTGATAATCAGCTCATGGGAGGTCAGGACAGAAGGGCGCATTTTTCCTCTTTCGTCCCGGCGCAGATGGGCGGCTACCCTGGCTGACAGTTCAGTCAGGCTGAAGGGCTTGGTAATATAATCGTCTCCGCCGTACTGCAGCCCGTTAATCTTGTCCTGTTCCGTGATCCGGGCGGTCAGAAAAAGGATGGGGCAGACCGTATGATCCCGTATACTCCTGCAAAGCTCCAGGCCGTCCATTCCCGGCATATTGATATCCAATATGATCAGATCAGGCTCTCTCTGCAGCAATTCGATGGCCTTGGCTGCGCTGTCAGCCGCCAGTATGTCATATCCGCAATCCTGCAGATGATCGGTTAGAAGTTCGATTATCATCTTTTCATCGTCTACAATTAATATCCTGTGTGACATGATTATTTTCTCCCGGAATAGCTTTTATATGGAATACTCTCCTTCCATGGAATGCTCTCCTTCCATGGAATGCTCTCCTTCCATAGTATCATCCAAAAGTCAAAATCTGGTCAAAGTTTCTGGCTGAAAATATTTTTATAGCCCTCTCCGTAGATCTCTGTGGCTGATGTGATAATGGTAAAGGCTTTTGGATCCTCCTGCTTGACGATCTCTTCCAATTTCGGCGACAGATGCTTCTTCACTACACAGAGAATCACATTTTTATCCGCTTTTGTGTAAGCGCCCTGACCCGAGATGTAGGTAGCGCTGATGTCCAGCTCTTCCAGCAGACGTCTCACGATTGCCTCATGGCAGTCGCTGATGATAAAGAACATCTTTGCGCCGTCTCTGCCATACAAAACCATATCCAGCAGGATGGAATTCACAAACACTACCAGCCCTGCGTAAAGCGCCGTATCGATATCCTGGAACACAAAAGCCGACGCCGTCACAATCACGGCATCTGTCAGCAGAAACAATAATCCGGTCTTCAGATGGGGAAGCCTGAGTCTGAGCAGTTTAATGATGATATCTGTCCCGCCGGAAGTGGCGCCGGCCTTGAAGACCAGTCCCAGACTCACCGCCATCAAAGAGCCTCCCGCCA
>OFFY01000421.1_pt1 | contig 43664 bp, 34 predicted proteins | sample 1521481 | NCBI WGS metagenome assembly OFFY01 (sample SAMEA3504117, study PRJEB24116) | mouse gut metagenome | biome: mouse gut; feature: mouse-associated habitat; material: faeces | place: Denmark | collected 2011
CCGTATAGCCGAAAAGCGTCCGTTCTTCCACGTTTTCCCGTCCCTGCAGCACGCCCTTCAGATACTCTGCCCTGCGCCTATGCTTCTCCGCTTCCTTATTTTCCTCATACATCTGCTGTCCGCTCCTGACGGCCAGACGGAAAAGAGGGACCGAGATCGCCACAATGGCCAGTCCGGCCCACCAGACCTGGGCCATCAGTATTACCAGCAGGGAGCCCACCCGAAGGACGATATTGGCGATGCCGCATATATTATTAAACCCACCCAGAAGCTTCCCCACCGGATCCGCGCACACACGGTTAATCAGCTCCCAAGTGTTATTGTTTTCCACATGCCGATATTCCAATGCCGCCCTCTTCTGAGCGATTCCGGTCCGGTATACGAAATTCAGCCGCATCTCCATTTTCAGATTGACATAGCTCATCAGCTGCCAGTTCAGGTTATTGTAGGCGACGATCAAAATCAGGCACAGCAGGGGCATTCCGATTGCCTCCTGTCCTGCCTTTCCCGCAAAAATATCCAGGGCGCTGTCAATAAAAGCCGCTGTGGCCAGCACCTGCAGGGACGGCAGGAGGGACACCGCTGCCTGGTTGAGTACCTTAATGCCTGCATATACCGGGCACACTGTGAAGGGGATTCTCAGGAAATCCCAGAAATTGTATTTTTTGTCGGCTGTTAATAATTCTTTCATTTGAGATGCTCTTCTTTTCATTCTGTCTGCCTCTTAATTAGTGTCTGAAAGTATGTATGTAATTGTATCTCTTTGTTGCCCGTCTTCCACCCCATATTTTTTTACCAAAAATTGAGCCGATACCAGGAAATTGATGCACCTTTTCCGAATAGTAATTTTGTTGCTTTTACTTGTAATCCAAAAAATAAGGCCAGCTTTGATGCATTCTGCTCGAATGTCGGCCTGAATACTTCTACCGCAATCAACCTTTTTGTGAAAGCTGTTTTTCGCGAAAACCGTATTCCATTTGAAATAACCCAAACTGCCGATCCATTCTTCTCTGAAGCAAATATGGCTTATGTAATGAAATCCGTTCGGGAATTAAAAGCCGGAAAAGGCACTGTACATGAACTGATTAAGGTGGAAGATGAGTGAAAAAATATGGCCGGACAATGCATGGGATGATTATCTTTACTCGCAGACCCAGGATAAAAAATATTAAGACGGATCAATCAACTCATCCAGGATATTGAGCGTAACGGCTGTATGAATGGAATCGGAAAACCAGAACCCCTCACCGGTGACCTGCATGGCGAATACAGCCGCCGTATCAACGAAAAAGAACGGCTTGTTTACCACCTGGAAAACGGACGGCTGTATATTGCCCACTGCAGAGGTCACTATGGAGATAAATAGTTTATGCCTCTTTCTCCCCACAGCACTGGTCAATTCTGTCAAATAATCTGGCGCAGTCCAACGTATCCTGCCAAGGGATCACCGGGCTTTCCAGGAGCCCCTGCCGGATGCATCGGATTGCCTCATCCAGCTCATACACAAAACCATTTTTCGTCTCCTGATCCACGAAATGCTCCACAAGCTCTCCCGCCCCGTCATATAGGAAGCACTCGAAGGAATGGTGGGGTTCCGGCCATACGATCTTCCCTTTTCTTCCATATAAGATCATCCCGGCATTCATCTTCGTCACAAAGCTTGTTGCAAGGTCTGCCAGAGTATACTCAAAATCAATGGATATATGATTGTTGATATCCACGCCGGTTTCCCCCCGGGTGGCGGAAACCTCCATCCTCCTGATCTTCTGCTCCAGGACATAGGTGGTGATTTCATAAGCGTAAACCGTGATGTCCCGGGCTGCGCCGCCTCCCAGCTTGGGATTAAAATAGCGGTTTTCGCTTCCTTCCGGCGCGGCAAATCCGATAGAAAGCCGGGAAATCTCCGGAATTCCGATTCTCCCCTCAGCAAGCCATTGTTTCACCTTTTTCATCGTGGGCAGGAAGCGGCTCCACATGGCCTCCATGACGAACACTCCCTTTTCCTTCGCCAGGGCGTACAGACTCTCAGCCTCTCCGCTGTTTATAAACATAGCCTTCTCGCAGAGCACAGGGATGCCCCGCTCCACGCACATCCTGGACAGGCGGTAATGGTCGTGGGGCGTCACCGCGATGTAGGCGCAGTCGGGCTTCTCCTTGTCAAGCAGTTCCTCGTAACTGCCGTAAGCTTTGGAGATGTTGTTCCCTGCGGCGAACTCCTGCGCCCGCTCCAGGCTCTTGCTGGCCACGGCACAGACCTCACAATTCCCGATCATCGAGGCGGCCTGACAAAATTTCGCGCCTATTTTAGCGGCGCCCAGTATGGCATAACGAAATGTACTCATTTTAGTATCCTTTTTTTAACACTCTTTCCTTAAGTGTGTACCCAACAAACCGGCTTTTAAGCGGCAGTATAAGCATAACGAAAGCATTTGAGTGCAGACTGCCTATAATTGCAATGCGAAATTTACCGACTGCCTTACAAACCTTTCGCATGTTTCCCTAAAGTAGCCATTACCCCAAGCCCATCCTGGATCTGTTTCAGAGAGCGGGTGCTTATCTGAACATAATAAAATGGAAACAGCTGGTATCGAATAGTACCTGCTCACGGACAAAAGAGCAGATGTTTCCATATCCACACCCACACACCCTTTTTTATAGTTTCATAATTTGATTCTATAAATTTTAAAGCCATGCCAATTTCAAAAATCATACAGGTTTGTGGCAAAGAGCCGACACATGACTTACCATGTTGGCTTTGAATATGTTTTTCAGCACTTATGATTGGCCTTGTGCTATCGTTAGAAAATGTCCATTTCATAATCCCTCTTCCGGTGCAGGCACCGGAAAGCCCAAAGCACCCGTCCTTCTCCAAAAAACAGCTTCACAGAATGGTTCCCGGCAGTGTGGATATACAGGCAGGAAACATCCCTCCCCGCTTCCCAACTGTCAGCAAAATTTATTTCTCCACCGTAGACAAAATCAGGCTCATCTTCCCGCTTATCTCCACCTTTCCATACACGGCAGGAATGATAAAATGGTCTCCCCTGTGCACCTTCTCCCCGTCCACAGTCCCTTCTCCCTCCAGAACCGATACTGCCAGAAAAGGATAATTCTGCTCAAATGACGCATCCCCGTTTACATCCAGTTTGAAAATGGTATATTTCTCACAGGTATAAATCTGGTTCAGTTCATTCTCCGGCAGTTCGCTGATGGACTTGACGCTGTCCTGTGCACTTTTGGCCGGTACGGTGATTACATCCAGGCTCTTGTCAATATGGAGCTCCCGGCTCTTTCCGTTCTGCAGGCGGCCATAGTCGTACAGCCGGTAGGTGATGGCGCTGTTCTGCTGTGTCTCCAGGATCAAAGTGTCCGCCTTGATTGCATGCACTGTGCCGGGATCGATCTGGATAAAATCACCCTTGCGGATGGGAATCTCGCGGATCAGCTCCTGCCATTTTCCCCCGTGCACCATGTCGTCCAGCTCTTCTTTTGTCCTGGCATTGTGTCCGATGACCAGAGTTGCATTCTCCTTACAATCCATGATATACCAGCACTCTGTCTTACCCAGGCTGCCGTTCTCATGCTCCTTTGCATAGGCATCGTCCGGATGCACCTGGATGCTCAGATCGTCCTGGGCATCGATAATTTTGGTCAGCAAAGGATACCTGTCATAACCCAGGTTCCCAAACAGTTCCGGGTGCTTCTCCCATATCTCGGACAGCTTACAGCCCTCATAATCCCCCTTGCGCACGGTCCCGTCCCCTTCCGGGTGGGCGGAAATCCCCCAGCACTCTCCCAGGTCATTCCCCTCCACGGGGTAACCGAATACTTCCCTCAGCTTGGAACCGCCCCAGATATTGTGGGTGCATACCGGATCCAGGAACAACAGTTCTCTGCCTTCTCTGCTCATATCATTTCCTCCGCATATATCCATATTTCCCGGGAGAAACCGTAATTCTGTTCGATTCTCTAAAGGTTTCCTTCCCGATTTCCTGCTTCAAATCTTAACCCGCCTCCTGCCTGTCCTTTCTCAGGCGCAGACAGGCAGAAATCCTGATGACGTTTTGGACTAGGCCAGAGCATCCATACCCAGCTTAATCGCCCCCAGGATGCCGGGATCCTCCCCCAGAGCGGGCGGCACAATATACGTGTCAATATTCTCCAGAATCTGTTTATGTGCCACATATCCGTTCAGCATGTGCAGAACCTCTTTCCTGACCATCCCGAACAGCTTCTCCTGGTGCATGATGCCGCCCCAGAGGATGATCTTCTGCGGAGAATATGCCATGATATAGTCCATCAGCGCCTGTGCGATATAATAGGCCTCCATCTCCCAGACCTCATCCCTGTCCGCAAGTTCCACGCCCTTTTTGCCCCAGCGTTCCTCCACTGCGGGACCGGAAGCCAGGCCTTCCGCACAGTTTCCGTGGAAAGGACACCTTCCTTTATAAGTATCTTTCGGATGCCGCTCCAGAAGAATATGACCGCCCTCCGGATGTACCAGGCCGTGAAGCAGTCCGCCGTTGACATAGACGCCTACGCCCACACCGGTGCCGATGGTCACATAAATGGCGCTCTCCGCTCCCCTGGCCGCTCCCCAGGTCACTTCGCCCAGGATCGCGCCGTTTACGTCGGTGTCAAAGCCTACCGGCACATTCAGCGCCTTTTTCAGCGTTCCCACCACATCAAAATACTCCCATCCCGCCTTCGGCGTCTTCGTGATATATCCGTAGGTATCCGAGTCCTTATTTAAATCAATGGGTCCAAAGCATCCTACGCCCAGTGCCTTGATGTCCCAGTTGCGGTAATAGCCGATGATATCCTCAAATGTTTCCCCGGGCTGTCTGGTTGGAAAGGAAACCCTGTCCTTAATCGCCCCGTTTTCATCTCCTACCGCGCATACCATCTTCGTACCGCCTGCCTCGATTCCTCCTATTAACATGCCTGCTCCTCCTTGTCAAAAATTTTCTGCCGTAAATAAAGTTGATTGTTCTATAATTTGGAATCAGAAGTTGATTCAATGCCCTCATTTATTAACATTATACACTAAACAGGGAAGAAATGGTAGTCCCCAAGTACTTAAAATTACCGCTTACTTCACCCTTACTTCAATTCTTAAAACTGTGAATAGGCGCCGGAATCCGCCCTCCGCGATGAATAAAGGCATCACAGGAAAACTGATTCACCGGCATAATCGGCGCATATCCCAACAAACCTCCGAACTCCACAGTCTCACCCACACCCTTACCGATGACCGGAATGATACGAACAGCTGTCGTTTTCTGATTCACCATGCCGATGGCCATCTCGTCCGCGATGATGCCGGAGATGGTAGTTGCCTTCGTGTCCCCCGGAATGGCAATCATATCCAGTCCCACGGAACAGACACAGGTCATAGCCTCCAGTTTTTCCAATGTCAGGGCGCCTGCCTTCACCGCATCTATCATCCCTTGATCCTCGCTGACAGGAATAAATGCGCCGCTCAGTCCCCCTACATAAGAGGAAGCCATGACTCCGCCCTTCTTCACCTGATCATTCAAAAGCGCCAGCGCCGCCGTTGTGCCGGGAGCGCCTGCATGCTCCAGGCCGATTTCGCATAAAATATCCGCAACGCTGTCCCCGATAGCGGGTGTGGGCGCAAGCGACAAATCCACAATCCCGAAAGGCACCCCCAGCATTGCGGAAGCCTCCTGCGCCACCAGCTGCCCTACCCTGGTAACCTTGAAGGCTGTCTTCTTGATGGTTTCACATAGTACCTCGAAATTTTCACCCCGCACTTTCTCCAGAGCCCTCTTCACCACACCGGGGCCGCTGACTCCCACATTGATGATCTTATCGCTCTCTGTCACACCGTGGAAAGCTCCTGCCATAAACGGATTGTCATCCGGCGCATTGCAAAATACTACCAGTTTTGCACAGCCCAGAGAATCGTTTTCCCTAGTGTATTCCGCGGTAGATTTGACGATTTCCCCCATCAGCTTTACCGCGTCCATATTGATTCCGGTCTTGGTGGAGCCCAGATTCACGGAGGAACACACTCTCTCCGTGGTGGAAAGCGCCAGCGGGATCGAACGGATCAGAAGCTCATCCGCCCGGGTCATTCCCTTGCTCACCAGTGCCGAATACCCTCCGATAAAGTTTACGCCGACTTCCGTGGCCACTCTGTCCAAAGTCCGGGCCACCGCCGCGAAATCCTCTTCCGACTTACATGCGGCGCCTCCTACCAGAGCGACAGGAGTAACTGATATTCGTTTATTTACAATCGGTATACCAAACTCCCTGGAGATCTCCTCCCCTGTTTTTACCAGATTTTTGGCCGCATCATATATCTTTGTATAAATTTTGTCCTGCAGTCTGTCCAAATCGGAATCGATACAGTCAAGAAGGCTGATCCCCAGTGTGATCGTACGCACATCCAGGTTCTCCTCCGCGATCATTTTATTCGTCTCTGTCACTTCATATATGTTTATCATTTCTAACCTCCCTGCTGTCCGCCCGATATCAGAAGACCGGTCTGAAACCGTCCCTCTATATCCGATGCATCTTATCGAAGATTTCTTCCTTCTGACATCTGATCTGTACTCCTGTCTTCTCCCCCAGCGCTGTCATTTCGTCTACCATGTCCCCAAAAGGCTTCTCTGTATCAGTAGTATCCACGATCATCATCATATTGAAATACCCCTGTACAATGGTCTGGGAGATATCCAGAATATTGATTCCGTTCTCTGCCAAATAGGTACAGACCTTTGCGATGATTCCTATGGTATCCTTTCCGATAACGGTAATAATTGTCCTTTTCATATCTATTCTCCATTCCGGCGTTCCCCACGCCTTTTATTCCTCCGAACCGGCCGTCTTTTACCCTATCCGGAAACATTCTCAGTCCAAACCCGCGCTTTCCCAAGTCTGCCGTATCCTCTGTTTCCTCCTGCTCCCCGCAAGGCCGCCGTCGCTTGTGCCCATGCCTGCTATCCGCGAGGCCGCCGCTCCTTGTGCCCATGCCTGCTATCCGCGAGACCTCCGCTCCTTGTGCCCGGGCCCGCTCTCCCGCAAGACTGCTGCACTCTCTGCTCATGGCCTGCTCTACCCGCAAAACTACCGCACTCTCTGCTCATGGCCTGCTCTACCCGCAAAACTACCGCACTCTCTGCCCTATCACATTCCCTGCCTGATCCTACACTACCACCACCGGCGTCACATCGCTGCGCAGAGCCACACGGATATCGAAATCTCCGGCTTTGTAAGGATTGTCGCCCATATTGATCTCCATCCGCACGGATTCATAGGCCAGCTCCGGCAGATTATTCTCCTTGCTCAAATGCCCCAAAAGCACTGTCTTCAGTTTATCATGCAGAATTCTGCACAGAAGCCTGCCCGTATTTTCATTGGACAGATGTCCCCGTTCTCCCAGAATCCGCTGTTTCAGATAATAGGGATAGGGGCCTACCTGAAGCATGTTCACATCATGATTTGCCTCCAGCAGCAATGCATCCATCCCCTTGAGGCATTCCACCGTATAATCATTGTATACCCCAAGATCCGTGCAGACAGCCACACGTTTATTGCCATAAGCGATCCGATAAGCCACCGGCTGGGCCGCATCATGAGAAATACGCATGGGATTGATGGTCAGATCCTTTATGAAAAACTTCCGATCCTCCTCCACCTCATGAAACAGACTGCTGTCCAGATTGCCCAATCCGCTGCAGCCCTTGATGGCCCGGATCGTCCCCGCTGTGGCATAGATCGGAATCTCATATTTTCTGGATAATACCCCCAGTCCCTGGATGTGATCGGCATGTTCATGAGTAATCAGAATTCCGTTTATATCGCGGCCCGTCAACTCCAGTTCCTTCAGTCCCTTTTCCGTCTTTTTCCCGCTGATCCCTACGTCCACAAGCAGATGCGCGGCATCCGAACCCACGTAGATACAATTTCCGCTGCTTCCGCTTGCTATACTGCATAATCTCATCTTTCTTCTCTCTTTTCCGTTTTGTTATAATTTCCGCCCTATCTCCCAAACTCCGTCAAGCCTCTCCGGCATTGTACGGCACCAGCTTTTGTGTAATCTGCCGGATGGTCTGTCCAAAGTCGCCGCTGTTGTCTATGACAAAGTCACAGTTTTTCCGAAATGCCTCTTCCGACAGCTGGCTGGACATGATTCTGGAAATCTTCTCATCGCTGTATCCTCGAGACAGCTTAAGCCTGTTCCTCCTTACAGCCTCGTCCGCATAAATATACCACATTTCATCCACCAACGCAAGATAACCGCATTCGATCAACAATGCCGCCTCTACGAAGAATAACGCCGTCCGTCCTTCCCTGCCGGCACAGGTCAGACGGTCCATCAGATATTCTTTTACGGCAGGATGAACAATCTCATTAACCTGCTCCAAAAGCTCCGGTTTGGCAAAAATGATATCTGCCATCGCCCCTCGGTCAATCTCTCCGTCCCGGCCGATCACATCCCGGCCCAGCAATTCTTTTAATTCTTCATAAGCCCGGCTCCCCGGCTGCTTTACAAGATGCGCCACCTCATCTGCCAGATAGATCTCGCAGGAATAATGCTTCTTGATATAGCCCAGAATCTCCGATTTGCCGGCACCTATGCCGCCTGTAATCCCAATAAAGCGCATTTCCTTTCCTCCGCTTCCTGCACTGACACTCCTACACCGACGAGTGAACGGTAAGGTATTTCATCACTTCGCCTCATACCAGTTCTCTCCGGTATGCAGATCCACCTCCAGAGTCACAGCCAGATCCGCAGCCGCTTTCATATTCTCTATAAGAATCTGCCTTACCTGCTCTTCCTCCTCCCAGTACGTCTCAATGACCAGCTCATCATGCACCTGCAGAATCAGTCTGGACTTCAGTCCCGCCTCCCGAAGTGCGCGCCATACCCGGATCATGGCAATCTTGATGATATCCGCCGCCGTTCCCTGTATGGGCGAATTCATGGCCACACGCTCCCCAAAGGAGCGCTGCATGAAATTAGAAGAAGATAGCTCCGGCACAGGCCTTCTCCTGCCGAACATCGTCGTAATATAACCGTCCCTTTTCGCATTCCCAACCAGCCTGTCCAGAAATTCCTTCACCCCCGGATAGGTGGCAAAATACTGCTCGATATATTCCGCCGCTTCCTTCTTGCTGATGCTCAGATCCTGGCTCAGCCCAAAAGAACTGATACCGTAAACAATACCGAAATTTACAGCTTTGGCATTTCTGCGCTGCAGATCTGTCACCTCCTCAAAGGGCGTGTGGAATACCTTTGCCGCCGTGATGCGGTGAATATCTTGTTCCATGCGGTAAGCTTCGATCAGCTGTTCGTCTCCTGACATATGGGCCAGAACCCGCAGCTCGATCTGGGAATAATCCGCATCCATGAACACACAGCCCTCTCTGGGAACGAAGACTTTCCGAATCCGCCGTCCCAGCTCCATGCGCATGGGAATGTTCTGCAGATTCGGCTCCGTGGAACTGATCCGCCCGGTGGCGGTGATGGTCTGGTTAAAGCTGGTATGAATCCGTCCGTCTTCGCCGATAAAGACGGCAAGGCCGTCCGCATATGTGGATTTCAACTTGGTCAGCTGCCTGTATTCCAGAATATCCTTTACAATAGGAGCCTCCTCTGACAGCTTTTCCAGCACATCCGCCGCAGTAGAGTATCCTGTCTTCGTCTTCTTGCCGCCGGGAAGCTTCATGGTCTCGAACAGCACTTCGCCCAGCTGTTTCGGCGAATTGATATTAAAATCCACTCCCGCCTGGGCATGGATAGATTTCTCCAGCTCCTCGATTCTGGCCACCAGCGCATCGCCGTAAGCCTTCAATTCCTCCCGGCGCACCGCCACGCCCTCACGCTCCATGTCATAGAGCACCAGAGACAACGGCATCTCAATCTCCCTCATCAGCCGGTCCATACCGGTATCTGCCAGCTTCTTCTCCAACACTCCGGCAGCCGCATAAGCCACATAGGCCCCATAACAGCAATACCGTACAAACTGATCCGGCATATCCGCCGAGGCTTCACTCATTTTCCGTTTGCCGAACAGCTCTCCCCATCCCGGAATGGTTAACCCCAGATGCTCCGACGCAATTGCTTCCAGATCATAATCACTTTTTAAAGGATACAGCAGATAAGCGGCAATCAGGATATCAAAATAGCGTTCCGTGGAATCCGCGGCAAGATAACGAAACTGTTTCTTGATATCGAAAACGGCCAGCCTGCATCTTCCGGAAAGATCCCGGATTGCCTCCAGCAAGGGTTTTCGGTCTTCGTCTCCCTCCTCCGTAAGCTCTTCAAACAGAGAAAGCTGTACATTTTCCCGTGCAGGCAACGTATACATCACTGTTTCCTCTCCCCAGCTTACTGCCACCCCGCACAGCTCCCCTGTGGAACGCTTTTCCTGCGCGGCAAGAAAAATCCCCACAAAAGTCCCTGGCTTTATCTTTTTGAGTTTTGCAATAAACGCCTTCTGGTCCTCCATCCTCCGGAAGGATTCCGTCATATCCTCTTCCCGGCTGTCCTTTTCTCTGTCGAAACGGTTCAGCATCTGCTTAAATTCCAGCTGCCGGAACAGTTCATATGCCTCTTTTGTATAAAATCCTTCCGCTTTTGCAGCCTCGTAATCCAGGGCCACGTCACTGTCCGTCCGGATGGTAGCCAGCACCCTGCTCAAATCTGCCAGTTCCCGGTTCTGGATCAAAGATTCCCGTATGCTTTTCTTCGATATCTCATCTACATGAGCATAAATATTCTCTAAAGAACCATATTCTATCATCAGCTCCGTGGCGGTCTTGAGCCCCACCTTGGGCACACCCGGTATATTGTCAGCCGTATCTCCCATCAATGCCTTCAAGTCAATAAACTGAAGGGGAGTTACCTGATAAGCCGCTTTCACATCCTCCGGATAATAGTCCTCCACTTCGGTCTTTCCCATTTTCGTCTTCGGAATCCGGATCTTGATATGTTCATCCGCAATCTGCAGCAAATCCCTGTCGCCGGAAATCAGCGTAACCTCCATCCCCTGAGACTGGGCGTTTTTCGCCAATGTCCCCAGAATATCATCCGCTTCCAGCCCCGCCTTCTCCACAATTACAATCTTCATGGCCTTCAGTACTTCTTTCATAACCGGTACCTGCTCCCGCAGTTCCTCCGGCATGGGCTTCCTGGTTCCCTTATAGGCTTCATACATCTCATGGCGGAAGGTAGGTGCATGCACGTCAAAAGCAACCGCAAGAAAATCCGGTTTCTCTTCTTCCAGAAATTTGAACATTATATTCAGAAAACCATAAATTGCATTGGTATGAAAACCCCGGGCATTGATCAGATCCTGCACCCCATAGAACGCTCTGTGCAGAATACTGTGACCATCTATCAGTACAAGCTTCTTATTTTTCAGCATACTCCTTACCGCCTCATATCAATTTCCTGTTCCAACTGTCTCCAAAATTCCATAATAACCGCAAAATCCAGGCCGCCTACAACAAAATCCAGATCACAATCCCGATCAGCAGCCCCACCGCCACAATTTCCATAGCAATCCCCAGATATAGAAAGGCGCTATGGTACCGAATGCTCTTCCTGGCCTCCTCCAGACGCTGTTCCAGCTCCGACTGCAGATCAAAGGTACTGCCTTTCTCCAGGCGCTGCATGCCCTCTGTCACAAGGAATTGTATATTCAGTTCCTCCCGGCAGTCCGCGCAATGCTCCACATGCTCATAGAAGCGCTTCAAAATGGGATAATCCATCTTCTTCGTGATGAAATCCGCAATATCCTTCTCAAATTCCCTACATTCCATTGCTTCATTTCTATTCCACTTTTCCAATGCTGCCACCTCCTGCGCCTTGTCGCCAGCCCAAACAGCTTCAAGCCTCCAATGCCTGTGCAATATCCGCAATCAGATCATCCTTATCTTCAATGCCGCAGCTGATCCGTATCAGTTCCGCGGGAACGCCTGCTTCCTTCAGCTGCTCGTCCGTCATCTGACGGTGGGTGCTGGAAGCCGGGTTCAGACAACAGGTACGTGCATCCGCCACATGGGTCTCAATGGCCGCAAGCTTCAGACTCTTCATAAAGCTGCTGGCCGCTTCCCTGCCGCCCTTAAGGCCGAAAGACACCACCCCGCAGCTGCCCTCCGGCAGATATTTTTGCGCCAGTGCGTAATACCGATCCCCCGGCAGTCCGCAATAATTGACATAAGCCACTTGGGGATGTGCTGCCAGAAATTCCGCTACAGCCTGTCCATTCTCACAGTGCCGTTTCATACGCACATGCAGGCTCTCCAGTCCCAGATTCAATAGAAATGCGTTCTGGGGGCTCTGGATGGAACCGAAATCCCGCATCAGCTGAGCGGTACATTTGGTGATAAAAGCGCCCTCCTTACCGAATTTCTCTGCATAGGTAATTCCGTGGTAGCTCTCGTCCGGAGTACAGAGTCCGGGATACTTGTCCGCGTGGGCCATCCAGTCAAATTTCCCACTGTCCACGATGGCGCCTCCTACAGCCGCTCCGTGACCGTCCATATATTTTGTGGTAGAATGTGTCACAATGTCCGCTCCCCACTCAAAGGGCCTGCAATTGACGGGGGTTGCAAAGGTATTGTCCACAATCAGGGGAACGCCGTGAGCATGGGCGCATTTTGCAAATTTCTCAATATCCAGTACTGTCAGCGCCGGATTTGCGATAGTCTCTCCGAACATGGCTTTCGTATTTTCCTGAAATGCCGCATTCAACTCCTCCTCGGAGGCATCCGGGCTCACAAACGTGACATCGATCCCCATCTTCTTCATGGTGACAGAGATCAGGTTAAAGGTACCTCCGTATATGGTACTGGAGGCTACGATATGATCCCCGCAGCTGCAGATATTAAACAATGCATAGAAGTTGGCGGCCTGTCCGCTGCTGGTCAGCATACCCGCCGTTCCTCCCTCCAGCTGCGTAATCTTCGCCGCCACGTAATCATTGGTAGGATTCTGAAGCCTGGTATAAAAGTAACCGCCGGCTTCCAAATCAAACAATTTCCCCATATCCTCGCTGGTATCATATTTGAATGTAGTGCTCTGAACGATTGGTATCTGGCGGGGCTCCCCGTTTCCCGGCGTATAGCCGCCCTGTACACATATGCTGTTGATCTTCATGTCTTCCTGATATCCTCCTTCACGCTGGATTTTCGTCTCACCTCAAATTCCTTTTACAGTATACACACAATTCTTGGAAAATTCAACCTTTTCTCATTTTTTGCCTTTACTGCAGCAAATGTATGACTCTAATAAACAAAATTTACTTGCTTATTACAGCTTATCCGCTATAATAAGAGATACAGTATGACCATAATAACCAGTGAGGAGATTAAAAATGAGCATTCAGAAATTTATACCCGTGAAAGAGGGCAAGGTACGTGAAATTTATGACAACGGCGACAGCCTGATCATGGTCGCCACAGACCGTATCAGTTGTTTTGATGTAATCTTGAAAAATGATGTGACCAAAAAGGGAACCGTCCTGACCCAGATGTCCCGTTTCTGGTTTGACATGACAAAGGATATCCTGCCGAACCATATGATCTCCGTGGATGTAAAAGATATGCCGGAATTTTTCCGGACAGAAGAATTTGAAGGAAAAAGCATGCTCTGCCGGAAGCTGAATATTCTTCCCGTGGAGTGCATCGTCCGGGGCTACATCACCGGAAGCGGCTGGGCAAGCTACCAGAAGGACGGCACTGTCTGCGGCATCACCCTGCCGGAGGGCTTAAAGGAATCCGACAAGCTGCCGGAACCCATCTACACCCCTTCTACCAAGGCGGAAATCGGCGATCACGACGAGAATATTTCCTTTGAGGCAAGCGTAGATTATCTGGAGAAACGCTTTCCCGGGAAAGGTCTCGAATACGCGGAGAAACTGCGGGATTATACCCTTGCCCTATATAAAAAATGTGCGGCCTATGCCCTGGAAAAAGGCATTATTATCGCTGATACCAAGTTTGAATTCGGCCTGGACGAAGACGGCAATATCGTACTGGCAGATGAGATGCTGACCCCTGACAGCTCCCGTTTCTGGCCTGCTGACAGTTATGAACCCGGCCATGGACAGCCCTCCTTCGACAAGCAGTTCGCCAGAGACTGGCTGAAAGCCAATCCGGACAATAACTGGGTTCTGCCGGAGGATGTAGTAAACAAGACCATTGACAAGTATTTGCAGGCTTATGAAATGCTGACCGGAAAACCTCTGTAGTCATATATAATGCCCCGCAGCATATCGGCTGGCGGGGCATTATATATTTTTTCTTTCTGAAATTATTTCGGTAATCACCCGGCCCTGCGAAGCCTGGATTTATTTCGGATATGCTCCTCAATATCCGCCGCAATTCTGGATTTCACCATTTCCGCAATCTCTGCAGTTTTCATTCCCTGATACTCCTCAAAGGAAATCGGCTCCAGAAAATGTACATAAGTTCTGACCTTCCGCAGTGAATTTACGCCGAAGGGCTTATAGGAATCGATGATGGCCACCGGTACAATGGGCGCTTTCGCCCAGACCGCACATTTAAAAGCGCCAGGCATAAAATCCTGTAAATCATTCCTGTTATTGTCATAACCGCCCTCAGGAAAGATAATATAACGCCTGCCCGCCTTTACCTCGGATGCAATTTCCATGATGGTCTTCAACTGCTTCTTCATATCGCGTTTATCCAGTCTGCTGCCCTGAACCAGATCGATAAAGGTATCCGTGATGGGCAGTCTGGAACGATAGGCATCTATCACAATGGTGCATGGTTTCGGATGAACGCTCATGATTCCGACCGTATCATATTTTCCCTGATGATTGGAATACATCACATAGCCGCCCTCTGCCGGCAGAAGCTCCTGCCCCCGGCTCTCCGTTTTAATCCCGCCATTGTGCATCATAATGGAAATGCATTTGCGCGCCATCCGGTAGCGCCTCTCCTCTGAAAACTTTTCGCCGTGCCGCTCGATATAACGGGCCTTACTAATGTAATAAACTACAAAGGGAAGCGAAACAGCAACCACATAAATTAACCTTAACACGATTCTACACCTCATTGCAGTGCGACATCCGCACTACTCCTTGCCATCCCAACAGTAAGTACACAGTTTGTCCCTCTCGATTCCCACAGAAGCAATCATATCATCCAGTCTGTGATAACGCAGGGTAGTAAAATTCAGCTTCCTGCCGATTCGCTTCACCATCTCCGCATATTCGGGCGTATCCGGATCCACATAGTCCGCCAGATCGATCTCGCGGCCTTCCTGCTCCATTTCTCTTAATACCCTTCTGGCGATCAGATCCATCTCTGATGTAGATCTGGAGAAATTCAGGTATTTACAGCCAAACAACAGCGGCGGACAGGCCGGGCGGATATGCACCTCCTTAGCACCGCTCTGGTAAAGGAATTCCGTGGTTTCCCGCAGCTGCGTTCCTCTCACGATGGAATCGTCTATCAATAGCAGGCGCTTATTCTCTATCAGATCCTGCACAGGAATCAGCTTCATTTTCGCAATCAGATTCCGCTGGGTCTGAATCACCGGCATAAAGGACCGGGGCCATGTAGGGGTATATTTGATAAAAGGCCTGGAAAAAGGCACCCCCGACGTATTGGCATAACCGATGGCATGCGCCGTACCGGAGTCCGGGACACCTGCCACCGTATCCGGTTTCACATCATCTCTTCCCGCCAGCAGCGTTCCGCAGTTGTAACGCATTTTCTCCACACTGACACCCTCATAGGAAGAAGACGGATAGCCGTAATATACCCACAAAAAGGTACATATCTTCATCTTCTTTCCCGGCTGCGCCAGAGTATGTACGCCCTCAGGCGTCACCACCGCAATCTCTCCGGGCCCCAGCTCCCGCTCAAATACATAACCAAGATTCAGATAAGCGAAGCTTTCAAAGGAAATACAGTGGGCGCCCGCCTTTTTCCCGATGGAAACAGGTGTCCTGCCGTGCAGATCTCTGGCGGCATAAATTCCCTTCTCTGTCATCACCAATATAGTCATGGAACCGTCGATGACCTCCTGCGCATAACGGATTCCTTCTATCAGATTATCCTTTTGATCCAATAAGGAAGCTACCAGTTCCGTGGTATTGATATCTCCCCCGCTCATCTCCAGGAAATGTCCGTGGCCCCCGGAAAATAATTCCTGTGTCAGCTGATCCGCATTGTTGATCCTGCCAACGGTGGCAATGGCATAAGTTCCGTGGTGAGAACGCACCATCAGAGGCTGGGGCTCATAATCGGAGATACAACCGATTCCGATATTTCCCTGCATATTGTTGACATCCTTGTCGAACTTGGTGCGGAACGGGGCATTCTCAATATTATGAATTGCCCTGTCAAATCCGTCCTTCTTTCCGTAGACCACCATACCGGCACGTCTGGTTCCCAGATGGGAATGATAATCTGTACCAAAATATAAGTCAAATACACAATCTTCCTTCGATGCTACGCCAAAAAATCCTCCCATATATCCTCCAATTCAGCATTATTTATACATTGATCTCAGCCTTAACACCCAGCAGCTCCCGGTTTTCCTCCAGCAGCGGACGGATGATATCACACAGAAACGCTTCTACCTGCTCTTTGGAACGGCCTACATATCTTGCAGGCTCCATGGACTTTTGCAGTTCCTCCAGCGTCATGGGAAATGCAGGATCCGCGGCGATAAGCTCCAGAAGATTATTTTCCTTCCCCTCCGCCTTTACATTGCGCCCGGCTTCCATGGAAAGCTCCCGGATACGTTCATGAAGCTCCTGACGGTTTCCGCCCATCTTTACGGCATCCATCATGATATTTTCCGTAGCCATAAAGGGCAGTTCGCTTAACAGATGCTTTTCGATGACACGGGGATACACCACCAGCCCGTCCGCCACATTCAGGCACAGATCCAGAATCCCGTCCACTGCAAGGAATCCTTCGGGAATGGACAGGCGTTTATTGGCGGAATCGTCCAGCGTTCTCTCAAACCACTGCACAGCGGATGTGATGGCAGGATTAAGCGCATCGATCATGACATATCTTGCCAGGGAAGCGATCCGCTCGCTTCTCATGGGATTGCGCTTGTATGCCATGGCAGAAGAACCGATTTGACTCTTTTCAAATGGCTCCTCCACTTCCTTCAAATGCTGAAGCAGGCGGATGTCATTGCTCATTTTGTGGGCGGAGGCCGCGATACCCGCCAGCACATTGGCCACCCGCGTATCCACTTTTCTGGAATATGTCTGCCCGGAAACCGGAAAACATTCTTTAAAACCCATCTTCTGTGCAATCATGGGATCGATCCTGTCAATAGTCTCCTGATCCCCGTCAAAAAGCTCCAGGAAAGATGCCTGGGTGCCGGTGGTGCCCTTGGAGCCTAACAGCTTTAAATGTTCCAGCACATAGTCCAGATCCTCCAGATCCAGATAAAATTCCTGCAGCCACAATGTGGCACGTTTTCCCACGGTTGTAGGCTGCGCCGGCTGAAAATGTGTAAAGGCAAGGGTTGGCTGCTCCTTATATTGATCCGCAAAATCAGCCAGCACCGCAATGACATTGATCAGTTTCTTCCGAAGCAGTCGAAGACCTTCCCGCATCACAATGATATCCGTATTGTCCCCCACATAGCAGGACGTCGCTCCCAAATGAATGATGCCCGCCGCCTTGGGACACTGCTGCCCGTAGGCATACACATGGCTCATCACGTCATGGCGGACCTCCTTCTCCCTGGCCCTTGCCACCTCATAATTGATATCATCCGCATGCGCTCTCAATTCATCGATCTGTTCCTGCGTGATAACAGGCTTTCCTCCCTGGCTCAGTCCCAGCTCCTTTTCCGTCTCTGCCAGCGCTATCCACAATCGTCTCCAAGTGCGGAATTTCATATCCTGTGAAAAGATATACTGCATTTCCCTGCTGGCATACCGTTCAGACAAAGGGCTTACATATCTGTCTGTACTCATTTTCGTTCTCCTTATATCAATTTATTGTACATTATCTATTTCCGGCTCTACTCTATTCCGTAAGAATCATGTCAGCTTACAGAAAACATCATAACTTACAGTGTCTGATAAGTCAATAGTCTTCCACCATTCCTCTGATTTCCTCCGCATAGGCGGGATATTTCTCCGCGACATCCATAATCTCTTTCCTGGCCGTTTCCGCCACCTGATTGTTATAGTCCATCTGCTTGCGCAGCGCCTGGCGACGCAGTATCAGCTCGTGACGGATCTCCACCATTTCCCGCTTGTCCAGAATCGCAGCCGGATGCCCCAGCCATCTCTCGGGGCTGGATATACGATAATGTGCTAACTTATTCACCATCTGCCGCCTGTAGTATTCCGCCTTTGACTCGGCCTGCGCATATTCTCTGCGTTCTTCCTTTTCTTTCTGGTACTGCTTCCACACTCGTTCCAAAGCACCCGCACTGTCCGTAGAATACTTCATATAGAGATAATCTGTCAGATTTCTGTTATTCACATACCGGATCTTTACTTTATTCTGCAGCTGAATCAGTTTATTGATATCCAGTTCCACCTGTCTCAGTTCTCTGTCTCCATCCGTATATTTCACCCAGGTGACGGTTACGGCTATGGCCACGGCGGCCCCTGCCAGTAGATATCCCAGTTTTGTGTCCATCTTGAATCCGAACTGCAGCACCAGCAGCATAACCAAGCAGAGAACAAAGGCTGTCAGAAAGATAACGGACATTCCCCGCAGATTATTCATGACCATATCCAGCTCCTGCCTGCGGAATTCATAAGCATGCCGCTCCCTGTCCAGCCGTTTCAGATCCTGTCTCACCTTGCCTCCATAGCTTTCGCATTCCTTCAGCTTCTCGATGCCCTCACAGATCATATCCTCCTGCTCCCGCAGGCGATAATACTCCGCATCTGTCATACGGTTTTTCTTCTTCCGGTATTTTTCTCCCTCCTGCTCCAGTGCGACAAGGTTCCCTGCAATTGTGTTCAGTTCATCCCGCTCGCCCTCGGGAAGCGCTTCGATCTCTTCCATATCGGTGAGATAGGAGGTAATCAGCGAATACTCTCCGGTCAGCAGATTCAACTCCCTGGCGGCTTCCTCTGCCTGTTCCAGACAACCGGAAATATAGCGGCGGCGCTGCTCTTCCTCCCCAAAGTCCACATGATCTCTGTCGTAGACTACATTTTCCCAGTCATCCGTGCCGTTCTCCTGATATTTCCGCTTCCTGAATATTTTAGAAAAAAATCCCATTTATTCCCGCTCCTTTTTAGGAAACTCCCTTATATGCGATAGCCTGCCTTCAGTGCCTGAATCAGACGGTCATTGTCCTCATAGTACTTCTGCTTATCACTCTTACGCATCTCCCGTCTATTATACAGCAGCAGATAATCCGGCTGCTGTTCCCATTCTCCGCCGGCCTTCTCTACTTTCTTCTCCAGTTCCATCACCAGTTGATACCATTCCCCATGCTCTGCCGTAAAGTCCACATATTCCTTTCCGGTAAGCAACATGCGCTTTGCCGCAAGATAATCCATACAATAGGACTCGTCGCCGTCCAGTTCAAAAGCCTGCCAAAAACATTCCGCAGCGCCCTCGTACAACATCAGGCCCACATAAGCCACACCTTTATTATGCCAGATTTTTGCCCGAAAATCTTTTTTCGCCGTAAAATCCGATTCGGCTCCGGCGCCCGCCTCATCGCTTTTCCAATTGCGCAGCAATTCATCATATCCCCGCAGCGCCGACCGATAGCGTTTATTTTTCACCAGGTAATCGATCTGGTTCTTACGCTTCTCGATCCCGCTTAAGCCCACGCCCTGTTTCAGTACTTTCTCCGTTTCCCGTATGGTTTCCTCATCAAAAAAGCCTACATACCGCAAAATTGTAATCGCAAATGCGCTCAGCGATCCTTTTTTATGCACAAGGGAATGAAGTGAATTCGCCAGTTCCCGCAAACCGCATTCCCTCCCGATCCAATCCAAAAGCCTGTCGTCCAGAAAGGAAAGATCCAGCAGAAAGGCATTTTCCCTGATGCAATAGCAAAGTTCCTCCATACAAAAGACATTGATCTCCAGCCCCGGAACACGATAGGGACTTCTCGCATAGTTTCCCACGCAAACACTGACCCGCATCAAAATCACCCCCCAATTTCCTGATAAATCTCTATCTCATCCCTCCATATACGTCCCGAAGAAGCCCTGAAATCTCCGAATCCCAGATCCTCCGCCTCCACAACCAGCTCATCCTCCGCTTTCAGAAAGAAATGCAGCCGCAGCCTGGAAATTCCTTCCGCAAGTCCTTCCAAAACCACCCGCACCTGCCCGCTGCCGCCTCCGATCAAGGGTGTCACCGTCAACAGAATCTCATTGCCGTCCTGCACATAAATCTCCATCGTGTGTTCCGCTTCGTACCAGTTGACGCCTGCATCCAGCAATGCATAATAGGACTCTGCACCGTTGCGCAAAAGCTTCATCCCGATATTTGCCTTCAGCTTGTCATTTCCCAGAAAGACATGCGTCCTGCCCATCTCACTGACCGCCATCCGCTCCTGCATTCCGCAGCATGCACCCTTGCTAAAAAGATTGTTCCCCTGAAATACCCGCCTTCCTCTGCACAGAAAACGAAGGGAATTTTTCATCCAGTCCCCGGCAAACCGGTCTCCGATCAGAAAGACACTGCCGATAATGCTTTTCCCGCACACTTCCTCCGCAATCCTCTGAAATACCGCATCCATCTCCTCCGGCCCTGCCTGTCCGGAATTATCCGGAGGTTCGTATTCCGATTCCTCAATGAAAACAACTATGGGTGTGGTACGTTTATTGCTCTCCATGCGGTATACTTTCATCTTCTCCGCGCCATAGTCAAAAAGCAACGCAGGATAATTCCACAATTCTTCCGGCTGCCGCAGCATATAGCCGTAAAAGCTCTCCGCATAACTCTGAAAGAAGATCTGTTCCGCCTTCAGATGAATTCCGCTGACAACACTTCCCAGTACTTCCAGAATCTTCCGGTCCATCACGGGGCAGGTCACCATAAGAGCCCCGATCTTCGTCCCCACCTGAGACAGCAGACTCAGACTTCTTTTAAAAAACAATGCCAGCAGCCCTATCGGATCATAGCTTTCCCCATCTACCACCACCGGTTCCCCATCCAGAGCCATATCCAGCAGATTTCCTACCAGAATTCCGTCCTCTCCGTCGGCAAGACGCAGTGCTTCTCTGCCATAGAGCCACTGGTTCACGCCATATCGTTTGAATAAAAACGCTGGGATGTTGTATTTCTCTGCGCCTGCCACCTGTGAGAGCGTTTCCACATCCCCCTCTTCCGAAAGGGCATAGCTGATCTGTGCATTTTCGCTTCCCAGATCATATCCCACGAATAATTTTCCATTGTTCCGAAAGCCCATAATGTCTCCTCACCTCAAGGCAAACAGCCTGCTGTTCATAAAGTCCTTTTTATAGTACTCCTCCAGCAGATCATCCATGGTGTCAAAATCCTGCATCGATCTGGCCATGACAATATCATTCAGCAGATGGTATCTGCTCTCCTCCTCCGAAGCCTCATTGTTCTTCTGAATCGTACCGCTTTCCGTGGACACCACCTCGCCGTCCTTCTCTTCCGTAATATAATATTGGAGAGATTCCCCGAAGAACAACACAATCTCCTTGCAAAAGACGCCTCCGTACACCTCCCGCATAGATTCCGACCGATATCCGTCGGCCTGCCCGTTCTCATGGAGAACCGTGTAGTGAATGCAGACCTTTACTCTTGGATCCGTGCGGTATTCCACGATAGTCTTATCCGCCATTTCCTGCTGCAGCGTCCTGCACTCCGCAAATTTCCGGAAAAAATTCAGATATATTCCCTCAGCCATCATTTCCTCCAGAAGCTGTGAGACAGTACCCAGTATTTCAGCGTCCATTTCTTCCCGGTTTTCCGAGAAATATTTCAGATAAGCCAGTTTGCATACCTGCTGCACCGGCTCTCCTCGCAGGCTCATATTCCGGATCTCGCGGAAGACCTCTTTCTCCATCATCCGTTCCCGCACAAAGCAGTCATAAGCGCACTGAGAGAGAAATGCTTCCTCCACCTCCACCTTGGCTCCCTGAGAGACATAATATCGGAAAATCTCCATCCGCTCTCCCACAAAGGCGCCCGAATACAGCATCTGAATCAGAATTCTCTCGCTGAGACCATAGCAGTCCATATCGAAGGCCCTGGATGCTTTCCAGATATCGCGCATATTTCTGGTCATTCCCTGATAATGCAGTCCCAGGTACTCTAATATGGTACTGTCGTATTTCCCCTTCTGAAACACATATACCGCCACGGCCAGCATCAAGGTGTCTTCCGTCATATTTCTTTTTTCCATCAGAGTTCCCAGCATCCGCACCAGCACCTTCGCATCTGCGAAGCAGGGTCCGTAAGCCGCGAGCCACTGCCATGCCGTATGATAGTTTCCCCGCAATACCAGATATTTAAAAACATTTTCCCGCTCGCCGGGCGTCAGTTCCTGCACCCGGACAGCCTTCAGCTGTTCGTCCATGGCCTTCATATCGTCGGCTTCGTAACAATATTGCAGAATCTGCAGCCGGAGCGCCTTTTTCACTTCCGCCCGGGCATAATCGGACTCTATAATACGCATGGCCCGCTTCACATAATCCCGCGGTTCTTCCCTGCAGGTACTTTCCCGGTCACACAGATAAAGCTCCAATCCCGGATCCACTTCTGCAAAGGGCAGGAGCCAGCGCAAAAACTTTCCCGGTATCATCAGCTTTTCCAGTGTGTAATCCACGTTTTTGACATAGCGGTTCTTCCATGCATCCTCAAACACGATGGTATAGCCGCTTCCGTACAAAGCTACCCATGTACGCTTGTCCGTCAGTGTGTATTCTGCCGGACGGGCATTTCCCGGCTGATACACATATACCTTCGACAGCCGTTCATCCTCCACCTGAATCAGATGGGCAAACAGCAGTCTGGACAGCGGCAGGGAAGTCACTCCGTCCACCATCCCCTGGGTGAGCAGCTTATTATACAAATCTGCCAGATGTCTGTCAATATGTTCACTTCTGATCTGATCCGCCACAAAATATTCTATTTTGTATCTGTAGGCTTCAAACAGATCTCCCAGCTTCTCCCTGCGCTGCACGATATAATCATACAGACAGGCGCTGCGGGTATAGTCCAGATTATTCTGATAGGAAAAATATTTTAGCACTGCCTTTGGTATCTCTCCCGGCTTATCCGGATCCAGCGACATGAAATAGTATTCATAGAGGTTGATGATCCGCAGCTGGCTGTCCACTCCCGCCCTGTACCATTCCAGGTAAGCTCTGCCCACCCTGCCGCCCTTCACCAGCTGAGCGCAGATTTCCTGCAGCAGATTCACATCTTTTTTCTTCCTGTACAATCTCTCCATGGTACGGAAAAGCACATGCGAGTATTCCTTTGTCCTCCCTGCCAGATAGAGCATCTGATCCACCACTTCCCGCTTCAGAGCTCCCTGCCTGGAACCATAGGACAAGAGCTGCAGCTCAAACCGCCCCAGCCTGCGCAGAAGCGCAGGATTGCCGTTCAGGAGAGCCAGCCCCTCCACATATAGCACAGGACTTGTACACCCCTGTGAAAAAAGCCGCTCCAGAAGCACCCATTTATCCCGCTTCGATCCGCGGTATTTCTCCGAGAGATATAAAAGCAGCCATGCTACCCGCCAGTTCGTATCATCTTGCCCAAAGATCCGTTCCACATCCGCAGCCACCTTGTCCACATATTCCGCGTCTCCGTGAATCAGCGTAGTAAGATAAAGATAATATGCCAGCAATGTGTTGTCTGCCCCGCTGCGTTCAAACCGGTCCGACACATGGTCCAGAATCCAGTTAGCCTCATTATATCTCTCTTCCGTAATCAGAAGCTGTGCCTGAAAAAGTCTTGCGGCTATATCGTTTTCATCCATGGATATCAGCCTCTCCACCAGCTTTCCTGTCTCCTTCAGCCATGTGGATATACTGATCTTGCGCAGCCGGAAAGCCTGGTAGAACTCCATCAGGCTTTTTGTACAGCGCATTTTCTCTGCCTTAAGCCCTCCGGAAAGTCTCCCGAGACAATGGACTGTTACAGGAATCTTCAAGGATACATAGGCATTGTACAGACAGATTTCACCGAAGTTGTATCCCCTGTGACACGGCCCTCCGTCAATATAGACCGGAAGCACACAGCGGTTCCCCGCAAAATCTTCTTCCTCCAGAACTTCCTTCTCCGTATAGAGAAATTCCCCTCTGCACTCTATATAAAGCTGTGTAAAGCCCCAGCCGTTACGCAAAATGGTAAGATCCCTCTCCTGCACGCCGTCCGCAAGCCCCGGCGCATCCAGAGCAACCTCCAATTCCCCCTCCTGCGCCAAAAACTCCACCACCTGCTTTTTGTTGGCCTGCAGCAGAAATTCTTCCACATTCTGTTCCATGCCCCGGCAGGATGAGAGCGCTCTGTAACATTCCGCATACTCCGCATCGGCCCCTGTGAAAACAGATGCAAATTCCGGCGAATAATACAGCCTTACAGCTTCTTTCCAATTGCTTTTTGCCAGATTGGCGAAGTGGAAGAGATTCTTGATACCGCCGATGGAAGAATCCGGCACCGTATATTCTACAGATACCACATAGGGCAGATAGTATTCTCCCTGGTTGCTGACGATATCGAAGGTTCCCTTTACCACATCTCCCTCTTCCAGGTTCTCTCCGTGAAAACGAAAGGGAATCTCCTCGCTGACGCCGGTAAACTCTCCAGCCAGACATTCCATCCGCCAGTCAGAGGAAAAAACCGTACCGTCAGTAAACAGCCCCTCCTGACCGTATATATGAAAGGAGCCTTCATATTGCTCTCCCTTATGGATATTCAGCTCTATCTTTGTACAGGAAAATTCCAGCCCCCCATTTTCATAGTCGAAATTTCCCTCCAGTATCTGACGGATCCTTTTTTGCTTTTGCATTTCCATTCACCTGCTCTATCCTGTACGAGTTCTGGCTTCCGCCATGAAGCACGCCACAGATTATACCAAATTCTGCGCCGTATGGCAACTGCGTGACTACTCCATATTCAGCCTGTGCTCAATCACATGCCATGACACAAAATAAAGGCCTATTGCCACTAAAAGGTTGATCCAGAAATTAGAATAAAGAGATCTGCCCAGATAATCTCCCAGACTGGCAAACCCGCTGAAAGTCATAATACTCCGGATCAGGGAGCCTACAATCGACTCTCCCACAATGATACCTACATAGCTCACAATTGCCATCAGCACCCTGTGCTTCGCACACAATTGTCCGATGGAAACCGCACCGAATAAAGTGGCCACCATGGAAAACGGCGTCAGCACACAAGTCAGCACCGCCATCACAACCCACAGGATCATTTCCTGGTCCAGATCGATCCCCAGCAGATAAAACAGATCATTAAATCCCCCGCCCACTTCGCCGAGAAATCTGAAAAAGGTATAATCCTTTGGCGTAACTGCCGACACCATGGATATAAGCAGAACAAATACGGACAGATAGATGGATACTGTGAGAATCAGCACCCATAAACCGTCGATAAGCACCTTGCTTCCCAGAATCTCATGTTTCGTCACCGGCAGCGTATGAAGCAGATACCCCTCGTCGGTATACATTGTCTTGTAAAAATGTACTCCCATATAAATCGTGATACCATAAGTCACCGCCACCAGCATTACCACATACAGTACCAATGTCAGAATTCCGAAGATATCCAGCCAGCCAAACGAGTTATAACCATATCTGTCCGGATTCCACATGGGCGTCTGAAAAGCCAGCCAGCCAAACAACGTAATCAGCGCCACGGCTCCCAGCAACAGACATCCCACTTTGGATGTACGCTTCCATTCATATTTGATTAATTTTCCTAACATGCAAATACCTCCCTGAAATAAGCGTCCACTGATTTTCCATGCTGTTCTCTGATATTATTCACAGATGTATACAGCACCAGGTACCCGTAGCGCATGAAAATCACCTCATCCAGCACCTGTTCGATATCTCCGATCAGATGGGTGGAGATCAGTACCGATGCCTGAGGATTATAATGATTGATAATGGTGCGCAGAATGTAATCTCTGGCGGCCGGATCCACGCCTGCAATGGGCTCATCCAGAACATAGAGATCCGCGCTCCTGCTCATGACCAGGATCAGCTGCACCTTCTCCCTGTTTCCCTTGGAGAGCGTCTTCAGCTTCGACAACGGATCGATTCTCAGGCTCTGCATCATGCCAATCGCCTGTTCCCTGGAAAAATCCGCATAAAAATCGCAGAAATAGTCTAAAATTTCGTTTATTTTCATACTTTCCGTCAGATAGGTCCTGTCCGGAAGATAGGCCACCCTCGCCTTTGTCTCCACTCCCACCGGCTGCCCGTTGATGCGGATGCTTCCCCTGGTAGGTGTCAGCAGACCGTTTATCATCTTGATCAGCGTAGTCTTACCGCTGCCGTTGGGGCCCAGAAGACCGATGATTTTCCCTCTCGGCAGCACCAGATTGATATTGTTCACCGCTATATTTCTCTCATCGTAAGCCTTGGTCAGCCCTGAGATCTCTATCAGCTCATTCATCTTACTTCCCTCCTAGTCCAGTTCCGCAACAATCCGCGCAAGTACCAAGCATGGCAGAAGAAATCCTGTCACAAGTACAGTGCCAGTATTTCTTCTGGGCACTTGCGCGGATTGTTGCTGTTTTATTAGTTCCGCATCTGCCCAGCCTTTTGATTCTTTATTCAGTATACTATCAAACGGACGGGATTTCAAGGCAAAATCCCAGTTACGCCCGCCGTTCACCTTTTCCCCTCCCGACGCATATCATACTGTAATGAATGATTTATCCCTTTTGGGTAAGTGAGGACGATTATGCCCGATACAACTTTAACCGCGCTGCAAGAGCAGGAAAATGAGAATACCGTCAATGCCGGCACACTGAAAATCAGTGTGGTCTCCTCTCTGGGATTGCTTCCTGTGGAAAATGCCGCCGTCTCCATATCGTATACCGGAGATCCCACAGAACCGCTCCGCATAGTCACCACCGACAATTCCGGCCGGACTCCGGTCATAGAACTGCCCGCGCCGCCAAGGGAGCTTTCTCTCCAGCCGGAAAACGAGCAGCAGCCTTATTCCGAATACAATATTGAGGTAACCGCCGAGGGGTATGAACCGGTGCTGGTATCCGGATCAGAGATTCTGGCCGATGAGCTGTCCCTTCAGCCTATCGTGATGAATCCTCTTGCCACCACAGAGGACGAAGAAAAAGTAGTCATCATCCCGGCCCATACGCTGTTCGGGGATTTTCCTCCAAAGATTCCGGAAGATGAAATCAAGCCCATGGCGGAAACCGGGGAAATCGTCTTAAGCCGTGTGGTGATACCGGAATATATCATCGTACATGACGGCGTTCCCAGCGATTCCACTGCCCGCAATTACTGGGTCCGCTACAAGGATTATATCAAAAATGTAGCATCCTGTGAAATATATTCCACCTGGCCTGAAAACGCCATCTATGCTAACATTTTAGTAATAATGTCCTTTACGTTAAACCGTGTATACACCGAGTGGTACAGAAATCAGGGATATGATTTCACTATTACCTCCTCCACTGCATATGACCAAAAGTGGGTGTACGGTCGAAATATCTACCGGAATATCGACTATCTTGTAGATACTGTCTTCGCCAATTATCTGTCACGGCCCGGCGTCCGCCAGCCCATCTTTACCTCCTATTGCGACGGTAAGAGGGTGACCTGCCGGGGCTTGAGCCAATGGGGTTCCATGTACCTGGCCAGCGAAGGATATTCCGCCATCGAGATCATACGCTACTATTACGGAAACGATATGTATATCAACACTGCAGACATCATTTCCGGGGTACCTTCCTCCTGGCCCGGATATGATTTAAGCCAGGGTGCTTCCGGAGATAAGGTGCGCCAGCTCCAGATCCAGCTGAACCGGATTGCCAGAAATTATCCTGCCATCCCCACGGTTACTCCGGACGGGATATACGGCCCCGCCACTGCAGAATCGGTCCGCATCTTCCAGGGAATCTTCAATCTGCCCCAGACAGGCGTTACTGATTATGCTACCTGGTACGAGATCTCGGAGATCTATGTAGGCGTATCGCGGATTTCAGAACCTGGATAAGCCAGTCATTCCCGGGCCGTCCCCAAACAGCCGGCAGTTGCAGGCTGTTTGGGGGCCGGCATCTTACTCCACCTTCACCATACTGCTGACTCCCTCTTTGTTCCTGCATTTCGTGACCGTAATCTTTTTCTCGATGCGCTCCTTCAACTCTGACACATGGGATATGATGCCCACCAGACGGTTTCCTTCCGTAAGCTGTACCAGCGCATTCATGGCCTGATTCAATGCCTCTTCATCCAGAGATCCGAAGCCCTCGTCCACAAACATGGAATCCATCCGTATCCCGCCCGCATAGGACTGTATTTCGTCCGCCAGCCCCAGCGCCAGAGACAGAGATGCCTGAAAGGATTCGCCGCCTGAAAGCGTCTTCACGCTGCGCTCCGTTGCGTTATAGTGATCTGTCACACTCAGTTCCAGTCCGGCCTTCTCTCTGCGGCTCTCTCCGTCCTGCGCCCGCTTCAGCTCATATTGCCCGCTGCTCATGGTGAGCAGCCGCAGGTTCGCCCTCCTGATAATCCGGTCAAAATAGGTCATCTGGATATAGGTTTCCAATTCAATCTTGCGTTTGCCATTCAAAGTGCCGTTTGCAGTATCGGACAGAGCCCGCATCCACACATATTTTTTCTCCACATCCGCGATGTCCTCCTGCCGCTCCCGTACTTTGGCCAGAATGTCCTGATTCCGGTAAAGTGCCCTGTGTTTCTGATCCCTCCGCATACTCATACTTCTCTTTTCCGACAGCAGCCGCTCCTTTTCGGCAATGACTGCTTCCTCATCGGCTTCTCCTGCTTCTCCTGCAGCCTCCAGCTGCTTTTTCAAGGTATCGATGGCTGCTTTCAGCCTCTCATCCTGTGTGCGGCATTGGTGACAGGCCTCCTGTGCCTCCTCTAAAGCAGCCTCCAGCGCCGCCTTGCGCCCCGAAAGCGCAGAGATTTTTTCCTCGGTGACCGCCTTCGTGTCTCCCTGCAGTTGCCGATTCAAGTCAGCAATCTTCGCCTTTCGGCCGTCGGCCTGCACCTTCTTTCCCGTCAGGAAAAGTCCTGCCTGTCCAATCGCCTCCGCCAGCGCTTTGATCCCGGCTTCTTTCTCCGTCATCTGCTCCTCCAGATTCCTGCGCCTCTGCAGGGCGGCCTCACTGAACTCGATCGCAGATTCCAAGGCTTTCAGCTCCGATTCCAGTCTTTTTGTTACCCACAGGGCCACACTTCCAAGCTCTTCCTCCTCTATATCCGCCATCTCATTTTCCGCCGCAGTTACAAGCTTCTTAAGAGCTGCCTCACCTGCGGCCTCTTCTCCCTCTTCTCCTCCAAAAGACGGCGAAGCGCCGAAATAGTAAGTCTTCAGGCTCTCCAGAAGCTGCCCTTCCCTGTCCGTCTTTCTGCTCATAATGGCGGCAAGCTGCCTTTCCATCTCTCCCAGCTCATCCTTTGTCCGGGATAGGCTTTCCTCCTTCTGCCCTCTCTCTTCCTTCATCTGTTCCCGCAGCAAGATATCTTTCTTCAGTCTCTGAGCCCATTTTGTCAGATCTTTGAGACAGTCCTCCATCTTACAAACAAGCGTCCCTGATTGCAAAAACATCCCTTCCGAAGCCGGTCCCGCAAAATCTCTTATGCCGGCGCCTTCCTTCTGAAACAGTGCCCGGGCTTCCTGAAGCACTCCCCCGGCAGCCTCATATTCTACTATCTGCTGTTTCTCCAAGGCTTCCTTTGTGCCCCTTAGGCTTGCTGCATTTTCTTTCTGCTGTGCTGCCTGCTTTTCTGCATCCTGTTTTTTTATTCTAATGCTTTCGTCTGTACGTTTCAGTTCTTCCAGACGCCTCTGTTCCGCTTCCGCCTTTGCCAGCCGCGCATTGTCTGCCTGGCTGACAGTATCCAGGTACACGCCGATTTTCTGAAGATCGTCCTCCGGCACTTCTTCGGGCAGATCCAGGTCCTGAAGCATACTTTTCCATTGAAGCTGTTTCTCCTCCAGCTGTCCTTTCGCCTTGAGGAAACTCTGCTGACTGTCCTGCTGACTGCGATCCAGTTCCTGTAGTCTGGCTTCCCCTTCCCTTTGCAGAACCTCCAGCTCTTTTTTACGGCTGCACTGTCTGCGGACAACCTGCAGCCTTTCCTCCAGCCGGGAAGATACAGCCGCAAGTTCCCGCCTGGCTGCTTTCAGTTTTTCCTCCAAAGCCTTGGGAGTTTCCGGGATTTCATCCTCCGCGCTTCCGGTGGAAAAACATTCTTCCTGCTCTGCACCCCTGTCCGGGGAGGTCTCCCTCAGTGCTTCCTCCAAAAGACGCAATCCATCCAGAAATTCCCGAAAGCTAACGCCGATCTGGTTTTGATGTTCTGCCCGGCGCTGCGTGAGATGTCCTGCCTGTGCGCTGAGACGTTCTGTCTTTGCTTCCTGAGCGGAAAGATTTTTCTTGTGCCTGTCCAGCTCTTCTTTTTCGGGAACTGCCTCGGGCAGCAGCGCCAAAGAAGGATGATGTTTCGAGCCACAGACCGGACATGCCTCGCCTTCCCGGAGTTTTCTGGCCAGCAAGCCCGCCTGAGCATCCAGAAACTGTTGCTCCAGCCTTCGATAGGCATTTCCCAGACTCTCTTTTTTTGCCGAAGCTTTCCGATATTCCTCCTGAATCCGCGCCAACTCTTCCTCGGTCTCCGACCAGTGCCCCGCTTCCGCAAGGATCTTTTGTCCGGCGGCTTCCATCCCGTCCAGCTTCTCCCGCTGCTGTTGCAAAACCACCCTGTCGGCATTTTTGTCCTTCACTTCTTCCCATTCTGCGGCGTAGGCTTTATTTTTCAGGCGCTGTTCCTGCGCCTGACCGGCACATTCCAGATAGGCCTGCTCCAGCGCCTTCGTCTGTCCCAAAAGTCCTGCACGCGCCCTCCTTTGCTGCGCGAATACTCCTGCTCTCCTCCTGCTCTCCCCGGCTTCATGACGGCAGGCTACCAATGTCTCTCCGATATTTTTCAGACACTCCTGCTCCTTTTCGTTCTCCTGTACCTGGCTTTCCAGCCGTTTTACCGTATCCGCCAGCTGTTCTAGAAAGGCCGTAGTCTGGGCCAGTTTTTGATCTACGGCTGCCTGCTCTTCCCGCATGTTCTCCAGGCTCTCTTTTTTCTCCTTCAGCTTCCGGCCTGTCTCTTCCACCAGGGCAAGTAAGGCGTCTCTGCCGCTCATGGCCTCAATACTCTCCAGGGATTCTCTGATCGCCGCAGTCAGTTCCTCCTCCCTCCGACGATTCCTCCCGATTGTGGCCTCCGCATCCCGCTGCCGTACAATCTCCTGCCCCAATTCTTGATTTTGCCGGTGTAAAAGCTGCCTCCGGCCCAATATATCATTTCTGCGGTTCTCCAGACGCGCTTTTTCCTCTCCTGCCGTCTCCAGAGAACGAAAAAGCTGTCTGTCCCCTTCCAGCGCTTCCTCCAGCTGTTGTTTGTCTCCGGTCAGCTTCTCCCGGCGCGCTTCTTCATCTGCCAGTGTCTTCTCTTCCTGCAAAAGAGCTTTCTCTTCTGCCTCCAGCTCGTCAAAAAGGACTACTTTCCCTCTCTCGGCCCGGATTTGATCCTCCAGTGCAGCACACTGCAGGCTGTTTTCCTTCGCCTGTGTATAGGCGTCTTCCCTCCGGCACAGCTGTACCTGCAGCTCCTCCCGCTGCAGAAGATTGTCTGAAAGCGTCTTTCTCTGCTCCTTCACATGCAGGATATTACCGATTAATTGATCTTCTTTCTGTATTTTACCGTCTATTTTATCCAACTCTGCTTCCATGGAACGCAGTATCTCTTTTTCCTGAATACACAGCTCCTCCAGAAGCTCCATCCCTTCGCTGACCCTTCCGTCAAAGCCTTTCTTTCGCAGCGTCATGAGCTTCCCGGCCGCAGGTTCCTCTTCACCCTCCTCACAGACAATCCCGTCCATATACTGGCTGATACTGCGCTTCAGCTCCTCATATTCCCGCCCCTGCTGCCGTACCGCATCCTTCAGCTCCTCCTGCACCTGCTGATAGAGTCCCGTATTGAAGATCTGGCGGAAAATATGGCTTCTCTCCTCCGTCCCGGCCAACAGCAATTTCTGAAAGTCCCCCTGGGCTATCATGGCGATCTGGGTAAACTGCTTCCGGTCCAGTCCGATTAACTCCGTCACCGCTCTGGTTACTTCCTTTGCCTTTGTAACCGGCGCCCTCCCGTCCGGATAGGTCAGCTCTGCCTCCGCCTTCTGCAGGGTGTAGCCCGTTCCTCTTCCCTTAGGACGCATGTATTCCGGATTTCGCTTTACCATATACCGTTTTCCCCCATAGGAAAAGGTAAATTCCACATAAGTAGGGGTATTGTCCCCGGCATATTTGCTGCGGAACATATCCGATTTCCGCACATCTCCGCTGGCCTCTCCGTATAATGCGAATGCAATGGCATCAAAAATCGTGGTCTTCCCGGCCCCGGTATCCCCGGTAATCAGGTACAGACCGCTTCCCCCGAATCTGTCAAAATCAATCTCCGTTCTATCCACATAAGGTCCAAATGCACTGATCACCAGTCGTACCGGCTTCATACCGTTCCCCCTAACCTCTCGATCACATGTTTCACAAATATAGTCTGTTCTTCACTCATTGGTTGATTATTCTGCAGCTCATAAAATTCGCCGAACAACGTAAGCTCCGATTTCTGTGCAACCGCCTGGACCGTCTCCACATCCCTGTCCTGCCTGGTCCGGCTGTTGTCATAGACCAGGCGCATCAGATTCGGATAAATAATACGCAGTTTCTGCAGACCGTCCGGCACATCCTCCTCATCCGTCAAAGTCACCTGGACATAATCCTCCCTGTCAAATGCCTGATAAAACTGCCTCTGCGTCACCTCCAGATAGCTTCCCCGGATCCTGCGCATATCATGCAACGGTTTCAGCGGCACCTGGGAGATCTCCATCTGTCCCTTCTCCCGCATCTCAAGTATTGTGACGGACTTCTCCTGCCCTGCCTCGGAAAAGGAGTATTTCAGAGGAGTCCCGCAATATCGCACGCTTTCCCGCTTCACGGACTGCGGACTGTGAATATGCCCCAGCGCCACATAATCAAACCCGCAGAAAACCTCCGCGTCCACATTGTCCAGGCCGCCGACGGATACTTCTTCCGAATCACAGCGCCCCGCCCCGGTGACAAACTGGTGCGCCACCAGAATATTGCGCTTTGTATCGTCTATCTTCATACGGTCTACAGCAATTTTTACCGCCTCCTGATATGTTGCCGGCCCTTCTTCCATGGAATATTCTTCTTCCGTAGAAAGATCCTCTTCCATGGAAAGTTCTTCCTGTATAAAATATCCCCCTTCCATGGAATGCTCCTTTTCCACGAAATCTTCCTTTTCCATGGAACGCTGCCTCTCCGCAAACGCAAGACGCTCTATCGCATGCCGCACCGTAGAGGGCTTCACAAAGGGGAGCAGATAAATGCATATCTCCCCATAATCATCCGCCAATTGAATACATTCCGCTTCTCCCCTGTAAACCGGAGACAGATAGACGCCCCGCTTTTTCATCAGCCGGGCGCCGAAGGCAATCCTTTCCGGAGAATCATGATTGCCGGCTACGGCAAACACCGTCTTTCCCCGGTCTGCAAGCTCCGTGAGAAACCAGTCCAGCACCTGTACGGCTTCCGCAGAAGGCACCGGCTTGTCGTAAACGTCTCCCGCAATGAGCACCGCGTCTACATGTTCACTCTCCGCAATATGTAAAATCTGTCCGAGAATATATTTCTGATCCTCCGTCATGGAGAATTCATTAACCCGCTTTCCGATATGAAGATCCGAAATATGTAGAAATTTCATAAAATATTCTCCTGTTTCCCCATAATAAGCCCCGTTTTAAGACTGTCTATGTATTTCATTCTTCATATTCAGGTTCTCCCCATCTTCTCCTTCCGAGCAGCCGCAAAATCAGATGATAAATTCCTCTGACAATGGAAAATACCACAAACATACAGATGAATCCCATCACCCCGAACACGATATCCGCAAATTCCATGGAACCTGTATGTGTCACCCTCTGGCCTATCTCTATGGCAAAGGTAACGACAATAATCAGGGTAAAGACATAAATCCAGCTGATGACCATAATGTGATTGTTCCTGGCTAACCATTTAAATAGAGGATGTACCACAAAGATCATCATCATTCCCAATGCGCCAATAATCAGAAAGTGCAGTTCCTTATCCGTGAAATTATACTCATAGGCATCATTCAGCTTCAGCAGATAACTATGTATCTCTGCAATCATTTCTACGATTCCGTATAAAAACGCTTTCATCTGTAACTCCTTTTCCCGCAGTACAGCTTCTCCCTAGTATTCTTTCGTCAATTCCGTGATTTTGTACTTGCGCTTAAACGCCTCCAGCTCCTCATCATCTCTTATAAAAATCTCTTCTTTGAATTCTCCTGTATGGATATTTTTAAACCCTGCCACCCGCTCTCCGTTACAAATGCTGCACCGAAGCACGGGCCTTAAATTTTCTCTGTCATATTCCGCCTGCTCTATCCGCTTTTTCCGAAACATGCCTCCACCCCTTCATCTGTTCTTTTTTGTATTGGCGCCTCTGTTTTGCTGCAGCCCGGCCTCCAGTTCTTTATACAGCAGGCAATAATTGTCATATCGCAATCTGCTGATCATCCCCTCTGCCACCGCTTCCTTCACGCCGCAATGCGGTTCTCCGATATGGGAACAGTCCGTAAAACGGCAATATTTCTCATAGGCCCCAAATTCCGGATAACAGGAAGCCAGTTCTCCCCTTTCCAGTTTCGGCAGATTCAGGGAACTGAACCCGGGGGTGTCCAGAATATAAGTCCCTGCCCCCAGCGCAATCAATTCACTATGTCTGGTTGTATGCTTTCCTCTCTGAATTTTGACGCTGATCTCGCCCGTTTCCATGACAATATTGGATTGCAGACAATTGATAACAGAAGATTTGCCCACACCGCTGGGGCCGGCCACTGTGGTGATCTTTCCTGACAGCATTTTCTGCAGCCCGCCGATACCTTCGCCCGATCTCGCACTGACGCATACCGTCGAATAGCCGCAGGATTCATAAATCTGCCGATATTTCTCCCCGCTGCCGTCCTCATCGATGTCCGTTTTATTGAAACAGATCATACCGGCCACACCCTGTTCGGCCATCATAATCAAAAAACGATCCAGAAGATTGAAGTTCGGCCTGGGGCTCACGATGGAGAAAATCACCAGCGCCTGATCCACATTTGCTACTGCAGGACGTACCAGCTCGCTGCGCCTGGGCAACATGGAAATGATATTGCCCAGCTTTTTTTCCTCGTCCAGCACATCAATCTCCACTTCATCCCCCACCAGCGGACGGAGATTCTCCTTGCGGAATATCCCCTTTGCCCTGCATTCATAAATCTCGGCCGCGGGAAGTTTTGCCCCCTCCTGCCCCAGTTCCTCCCTGCAATGCACATAATAAAGTCCGCCGATTCCCTTAATGATCCTTCCCTGCATATTCCCCCGTCCTATTCCGACACAAATTCGATTCTCCTGGTAAACGTGCGTTCTTCCGTGTCGCCGGGTACGGTAATCGTTTCCCCGGTCTCCGGATCTGTAGTCGTTGTCCCCTCCAGTGTCACGGAATAGGTCATGGTGATAGTTCCGCCTGAAGAAGTCAGTCCGTAATAATTCGCCGCCTGAGGGAAACTGGATGTCCTTGTGTCCAAAAGCACATATCCGTCATCCGTCGTCAAGGTAACCGAAACCTCCGTGCCTGCCACATAATCCGGCGCTTCCTCCGGCGAAGGAGCCATGATGCTGGCATTGCATTTATAAGTCTGTGCCTCGGGTCCCTTGCTCACTTTGATATCGATCACCGCCCCCGGATCCACATAGGAGCCGTTGGAATAGCTCTGATAGCAAATCTGTCCTTCCGGATAATCGTTGCTGTATACATAGGCGATTTCCTCCCCGATTACCAGGCCGGCCTCTATTGCCGTGGCAATGCCGTCCTCCTCCGTAAGTCCCATCAGATTCGGCACCCATACCTTTTCCTTACCAAGGCTCACCGTAATAGTCACGTTGGTCCCTTTTGCCACCTCCGTTTCCGCGGTGGGTACCTGGGAGATAACGATCCCGGCCTCCACCTCGTCGGAATAGCCCTCCACCTTCGTCACTGCAAATCCCGCTTCGGTCAGCCGGGCATTCGCCTCGTCGATGCCCATCCCTTCCACACCGGGCACTGATACTCCCTGGGGTCCGGCACTGGCTGTCAGCTTCACCGTAGTACCCTTTTCCAGCTCCGTGCCCTCCTCGGTATCGGCCTCCATCACCTGCCCGGCTTCCACCTCATCCGACTCCTGATATTCCACTTCCGACTTCAGCCCCAGATCCGTCAGCGCATTTCTGGCTTCCTCTACGCTTTTCCCCACCACAGTGGGCATTTTCACTTTGGGATCCTCCGTCTTGCTGCTTTCGGAAGTTTCATCGGAAGGCTCCGATGTTATTATGGGACTTTCCGAGGAATGCTCCCCGCCGCTGCGGCCGCCGAATACCTTTACTGCCAGAATGATGGCCACCACACAGAAAACAATGCCGCCCATCAGAGCCAGAAAAGTCGTCACCTTCTCCATCTTGGGATTATAATCGTACTCGTCATCATCCTCCATCTCAGGCTCTTCCTCATACACTGCTTCGGAATCAGACCTGAGACGCAAGGATTCATCATGGTCATCATATCCGTAATTACGGTTGTTTGTCTCCTGATATACGGTACGCCGTTTTATCTGTTCTCTGTCGCGATCAGAGATCATGCGGGTGCCGCCTTTCATGTCCGGATCATTGCGCACCACAAAATCTTCGTCCGGATTCATCAGCGACTGTTTCAGATCCGCGATCAATTCCTGCATGTTCTGATATCTGCGATCCGGAGACTTCTCACAACATTTTATCACAATGCCTTCCACACTGTTGGGAATCTCCGGAACAAATTCTTTCGGCGAGGGCAGCTCTTCCTGTATATGCTTGATGGCAATGGCTACAGTGGTCTCCCCGTTAAACGGCACTCTGCCGGTAAGCATTTCAAATATGGTAATTCCCAGAGAATAAATATCACTTTTCTCATCGCTGTATCCGCCCCTGGCCTGCTCCGGAGAGGTATAGTGGACGGACCCCATCACATTGGATGTAATGGTATTGCTGGTAGCAGCCTTGGCAATACCGAAGTCCGTCACTTTGACCTTGCCGTCCTTGGATATGATAATATTCTGCGGTTTGATATCCCTGTGGATTATATGGTTGTTATGGGCAGCCTCAATTCCCATACTCACCTGTATCGCAATACTGACCGCCTCCTTAAAAGACAGTCTGGCTTTCTTTTCAATATATTTCTTGAGAGTGATCCCCTCAACCAGTTCCATGACAATATAGTAAATGTCGTCTTCCTCTCCCACATCGTACACATTCACGATGTTGGGATGCATCAGACCTGCCGCCGCCTGCGCCTCCGTACGGAATTTGGACACAAAATTCGCATTCTCACTGAATTCCTGCTTCAGAACCTTGATGGCCACAAAACGATTCAATTTGTGGCATTTTGCCTTATATACATCCGACATGCCGCCGGTACCGATCTTCTCCAATATCTCATAACGGTCGCCAATCATCATTCCAATCTTAACCATATATGCTCTCCATTCTTTACTCCAGAGGTTCTATCAAAATCACACTGATATTGTCCCTGCCGCCATTCTCATTAGCCGCTCTGACAAGCTCCTGTGTCTTCTCCACTATATCCCGGGCTCCATCCAGTATCATTCGGATTTCCTCGTCCTCCAGCATATTGGTCAGTCCGTCCGTGCACATCAAAATCTCATCTCCTGCCTCCAGCCGGACGGTAAAAAAGTCCGCCTTCACAGTATCCTCCGCTCCCACAGCCCTGGTAATGATATTCTTGTCCGGATGATTTCGCGCTTCCTCTCTGCCGATCCCGCCCCTTTGCACCATTTCCTCCACCCAGGAGTGATCTCTGGTAATCTGGCGTAATCCAAAACGATTCACCACATACAGCCTGCTGTCGCCTACATTTGCGACATATACAGTGCCTTCCCGGCAGCATGCGGCCACCATCGTAGTACCCATGCCCTCCAGCTCCCGCGAACGGGCCCCAAGCTCCCGGATCCGCCTGTTTGCCGCCTGGACAGCCATATCAAAAATACGCAGAATATCCGTCTCCTGGGAATCTGCAATCCGTTCTACCATGGTCTCCACCGCGACCTGAGAAGCGTAATCTCCCGCATTGTGGCCGCCCATACCGTCTGCCACCAAAAATAAATTCGGCAGATTACCCACAGGCTGCTCAGATGAATATACATAATCCTGATTTAATTTTCTCTTCCTGCCAATATCCGTCATGGAAAACGTCTTCAACACGTTTCATTTCCTCCAATGTCCTGCAGGGCCGACATATGCCTTCGCCGCAGCTGCCCGCAGGCGCCGTCTATGTCCTTTCCCATTTCCCTTCTAATAGTACCATTTATTTCATTTTTTTCAAGTATATTTTGAAAAGCTCTGATTCCAAGCGCTTCCGTCCGCTGAAAATGACACTCCTTTACAGGATTTACAGGGATCAGATTGATATGGCAGTGCAAAGGCTTCGCAAGCCTGGTCAGCTGCATCGCGTCCTCCTCGGTATCGTTCACTCCCGCAGCCAGGCTGTACTCGAGGGTAATCCGCCTGCCTGTCAGCCCAAAATAGTATTGACATGCCTCCATCAATTCCTTTATGGAATACCGATTGGCTATGGGCATCAGGCGCCGCCGCTTTTCATCCGTGGGAGCATGCAGCGACAGGGCCAGCGTAATCTGCAGCTTTTCCTCTGCCAGTCTCCGCATCTGCGGCACCAGGCCGCAGGTAGATACCGTAATATTCCTCTGGCTGATGTGAAGGCCGTTTTCATCCGTAAGCATCTTCAGAAATCTCACAAGATTTTCATAATTATCCAGCGGTTCCCCTGTCCCCATGACCACTACATTACTCACCCGTTCTCCGGTCAGCAATGTAATGGCATATACCTGATCCAGCATTTCCGAGGCCGTCAGATTCCGTTCCAGGCCGTCCAGCGTAGAGGCACAGAATCTGCAGCCCATTCTGCAGCCCACCTGGGAAGAAATACATACGCTGTTCCCATGCTTATACTTCATCCACACGCTTTCCACCACACTGCCGTCTGCAAGTTCAAATAAAAACTTTTTCGTCCCGTCGATCTTTGACTCCTGGATACGGACTGCACGCAGAACGATATATAAATATCTCTTTTTACATTCTTCCCTGAAATCTTTTGACAGAACCGTCATCTCATCAAAACTTCTGGCCAGCCTGACATGCATCCACTCATACATCTGCCTGGCCCGATATGATTTCTCGCCTCTCGCGCCAAGCTCCTGCGTCAGTTCCTGCAATGTGAGAGATTTGATATCCATCTTCCCTAAAACTGTACTCTCCGTCTCTTTTTCCATCTATCTTCCCCGTAATCCCGCATCTCTGCAGTCCATCCGCACACTCTTGTCCTGTCCGAGTTCCCTTAAAGAGCTGCCAGCCGTCAGGCATACGCACACTCCCGGTTAGAACGGTGTCTTCCGCTCAGGGCTGCCGGAAACAGGCCAGAAAGAATCCGTCCGCTTCCATATATCCCGGCAGAAGCTGAAGACAGGCACCGCATTCCTCACTGGTAAGCCCGGCCTGTGAAAGCTTTCCCGCTTCTTCGCGCTTTCTCTCCAACAGCCTCTTTTGTTCCAGCACGGCCTCCGGAAGGCGTCCCTCCAAAGACACAGGTTCCAATCCAAGCTCCCGCGTGATGAAGGCAACCATTTCTTCGTTTTCCCTGCCGTGAATGGTACAGGTGCTGTAGAGCAGAATCCCGCCCTGCTTTACATAAGCAGCCGATGCCCGGACAATCCGGCGCTGCAGCGCGCAGACCTCTTCCAGGGTCTGCGGCGTCACGCGATATTTTATATCCCGCTTTTTGCCTATGACCCCCAGTCCCGAACAGGGCACGTCCAGAAGCACCACATCTGCCTTTCCCTTAAGACTTTCATCCTGTACGGCGCCGTCATAAACCTGTACATCCACATTTCCGATACCCATGCGGCTGATATTTTCCCGGATACGCTCCGCCTTTTCCTCCGAGACATCCCTGGCCAGCACTCTGCCGCCTCCCGCCCTCTGTGCCGCCAGCGCGCTCTTTCCTCCCGGGGCGGCACATACATCCACCACAAAGTCCCCGTCCCGGATTCCCGCCGCCTCCACAGCCAATGCTGAACTCACATCCTGCACCATAAACAGCCCCCTGTCGAATCCCGGCAGCTCAGCCGGATTCTCCGTATGTTCCGCCAGAACCACGTAGGGCAAATAAGAACCGGGAATAATCTCCACGCCCCTTTTGCGCATCTGTTCACAGACAATCTCACGCTCCTGTCCGGTCATGCGCAGGGAAAAACGAAGAGAAACCGGATGAATCTCCAACAATGCCTCTAAAAGTGTTACCGTAATCTCCCTGCCGTATTCTTCCATCCACAACTCTATCAGCCATTCCGGCATGGAATAGCGGACAGACAGATAATGCAACGGCTCTTTCTTCTCATCCGGCATAGGAAGCGCCTGCTTCCCGGCGGAGATCCTGCGCAGAACACCGTTCACAAAACCTTTCAGATTCCCGAATCCCCTCTTTGCGGCAAGCTTACATGCCTCATTGCATACGGCAGAATCGGGAACGGTGTCCATATAGAGCAGCTGATAGACACTCATACGCATCAGGCAGCGGATCAGCGGCTTCATCTTCTTCACACTCACAGTGGAATAACAGTCCAGGTAATAATCCAGCTCCAGCTGCCTCTCCAGCGTTCCTTCTGCCAGCCGCTTGATAAATGCCTTCTGCCTGCTCTCCAGATAATCCACCTTGTCCAGAGCGGATTTAATCAATCTGTGGGAATATTCCTTATCCCGCTCCAATGTCAGCAATATATCCAAAACAAGCTCTCTGCCGTTCATATGGCCGCCTCCTGTCCCATTTGCCTGTCCGTTCCTCTTAATCGTCCCTTCTGCGGTTTCCTCCAAACAGCAATACCAGCCGCAGAAGCTGTAAAATGGCGGATGCCGCCGCTGCCACATAAGTCATTGCCGCCGCTGTCAGGACCTTTTTGCAGCCCCTGGTTTCTTCCGCGGAAAGCAGGCCGTACTGGTCAATCTTCGCCACCGCCCTGGCCGAGGCATTGAATTCCACCGGCAGCGTCACCAGCTGGAATAATACGGCCAGCGCAAAGGCCCAGATGCCGATCTCGATCAGTACCTGATTCCAGCTTAAAATCACTCCCAGCAAGATAAGCGGCATTCCCAGCCTGCTGCCGATATTGGCCACCGGTACCAGCGCAGAGCGGAAATTCAGCGGGGCATAGCCTTTCGCATGCTGGATGGCATGCCCGCATTCATGGGCAGCCACCCCCACTGCGGTCACCGAAGGCTGATTATAATTGTCATAGGACAGCCGTACTGTATTGGTACGTGGATCATAATGGTCTCCGCTGCCCGATTTCAGGCATTCTATCTGCACCTGATACAATCCCTCATTATTCAAAATCCGCCTGGCTGCCTCTGCTCCCGTGATTCCGCCGCCATTGCGCACTTTGCTGTATTTACGCATGGCACTGTTCACCATGGCGCTGGCCCCCAGACAGATCACCATACCCGCCAAAACCAGAATATACGTAGGATCCCAATAAAACATACCCATTTCTCATCCTTCCTTTCCAATCGTTTCCCGCCGGATATTTACGCCCGCGGATATAAAGACGCCAGCCTCCGTGAAATCATTCTCCCAATTTCTCTCCGGGCTCCATTCTGACACCCAAGAGAAAATCATGCGCAGACATCCGCTTTCTGCCCTCCAGCTGAAGCTCATAGATGCACAGAACTCCTTCTCCCGCAGCCACTGTGATGCAGTCCTTCTCCACCTTGAGGATTTCTCCCGGTGTCCCGGCAAAAGTATCTGCGGCATAGACCGGCTTTGCACGCCATATTTTCAGCTGCCTGCCCCGATAGCTGGTATAGGCGCTGGGCCAGGGTGTCAAGCCCCGTATCCTGCGGTCAACCGCCATGGCCCCCTGCGTAAAGTCGATCTCTCCCATCTCCTTTTCGATCAGAGGCGCATAGCAGCTTTGCTCCTCCTGCTGCTTCTCCGGAATCAGTTTCCCCTCTTCCAAAAGAGAAAGCGCCTCTGTTATGGCCTGTCCGCCCAATATCGCCAATTTATCATGAAGTGTCTCGTAATTGTCCTCCTCAGATATGGCAATCTCCTTTTTATAAAGCATATCGCCTGTATCCACTCCCGCATCCATCTGCATAATCGTGATGCCCGTCTTCTCCTCCCCGTCCAGAATCACATGCTGAATCGGAGATGTGCCCCGATATTTTGGAAGCAGCGAGGCATGGATATTCAGACAGCCGTACGGAGGTATATCCAGAATCTCCCGGGAGAGAATCTGTCCGAATGCCGCCACCACATAGAGTTCTGCCGGATATTGCCGCAGCTTATCCATCTCCTCCGGCTTCTTAATGCGCCGCGGCTGCAGTACCGGAATTCCATGGCTGCAGGCACATACCTTCACAGGAGACGCTACCGGCTCTTTGCTCCGCCCCTTTGCCTTGTCCGGCTGGGTCACTACCGCCGTAATCTCATGTCCCGCTTCAATCAGGGCCTCCAAAGCCGCCCTTGCAAAATCGGGCGTACCCATAAATACAATCTTCATACCAGCACCTCCGCTTTTATTCCTCTTCTTCATCCTCCATGACGGTATCCTGCAGGGGGCCCTCCGCCTTTTCCACATACAGATGCCCCTCCAGATGATCCAACTCATGGCAGATCGCCCGGGCCAGAAGCTCTGTTCCCTCCAGCTCATATTCCTTCATATTCACATCCAGCGCCACGGCCTTGACATAGTTGGGTCTGGTAACCTGCCCTGTCTTGCCCGGCACGCTCAGGCATCCCTCCTGTCCCGTCTGCTCGCCGCTGCTCTCCACGATCCTGGGATTGATCAGAATATGCGGGTCTTCTCCCGTGGTGTCGATCACCACAATCCGCTTCAGAATCCCCACCTGAGGCGCTGCCAGCCCCACGCCGTTGGCCTCATACATGGTATCCAGCATATCCTCAATCAGCTCTCTGGTGCGCGGTGTCATCTCCGTCACCATCTTGCATTTTTTTGTCAGAACCTCTTCTCCTATTTCACGTATATTCCTGATTGCCATTTTTCCATCCCTTCCCTTTTACATTATATGTATTGGATTAAAATCAAACTGTACCATAAGATCACCTGCCGGAGGCTGCTTTTGCATCCGTTCTTCCAGCATATCCTTTATCTGTACCAGTTTATCATACTTTGGACTTTTCACATAGAACACAAATCTAAAAATATCATTAATTCTGCCGATGGAAGCCGGCGCCGGGCCGATGATCTGCAGCGGCGGTT
>OFFY01000426.1_pt1 | contig 43483 bp, 34 predicted proteins | sample 1521481 | NCBI WGS metagenome assembly OFFY01 (sample SAMEA3504117, study PRJEB24116) | mouse gut metagenome | biome: mouse gut; feature: mouse-associated habitat; material: faeces | place: Denmark | collected 2011
TCTTGTTGTTGAAATATGTCTGCTCCGCCTGAAAATCAGAGGAGGTCAGCATCTTACCGGAATAATAACGGTTTCTCTCAAACGGATATAATTTTGTATTATTCATAATTCTTACCTTCCTGATGTATACTTCCTGACGTGTATGCTGTCTGACTCAAATTTTATCAAATCCCTTTTGAAAAAGCTACTACCCAAAAAGGTAGTCGGCTGCGGAACGCTGCGGTCTTATTTTTCGGACAAAAAAAGCCGGAAAGCGCGCTGACAAGCATGAGCTTTCCGACATCTTTATGTAATTTACAGAGATTCTATCCTGATGAAAAAAGAAATCTACTGCGCTCCTGTAAACAGCATATAGGGACTGCACTCCGCATCTCTGTCATAGGCAAGCGCAATGGCGAAAGGATTGTGAATCTGCGGAAAATCCCAGTCCTCCCTGCCCATAAAGGTATCCGGATCATACTGGGCTTCCTCAATCTTCACACTTGTGTCCGCAAAAGCCGCCATATAAGGCACACGCAGCATCACATCATGGCTTTGGCCGATACGTTCGCGGGGCTGCAGAGGCTGCACGCCGATAAACTCCACAAGCATGTTCTCGCAGAGACGGTAGGCGGTCTGGCATACCAGTTTCTCGTCCTTTCTGTATACCACAAAAGAATAGCAGTAAAGACTTTCACCGTTATCCAGTGTATAGCGGTCAAACTCAAAGGTATCCGCCGAATCGCCCCAGTACGCGGCGGCGCTTTTTCTGATGCGCTCCTGCACCTCGGGCCAGCGGCCTGCAAAGAAATCCCCCTCCGGATTGGCATCCACCCGATAAAAGATGCGGATATCCTCCGACTCCGCCGCATCCGGTGTCTTGGGCCACAGCGTGTCCAGCCCCGCGTTAGCCGCAAACCGCATATTTCCATAGTACCAATCGATGGGTTTGGAGAGCACATAGCGGGTGGGACAGCTCTCGCCGGAGGGCAGCCTGCAGTAGGCAAAGCCAAGCCCTTCCTCGTCATAGCGGCGCACCGCGGCCAGATCCCTGTGGGGAACGGTAAGCTTCATTCCCGGCAGAAGAATCCCTTCCTCTAATGCAGGATTTTTCCACAACAGATTACCGTAATACCGTCCATCCCCATAATACCGCTCCGCAATGTTCCAAAGATTGTCGCCGGGCGCCACCTCATACACCACGTCCTCCGGCGGCCCGAATCCCAGACGGATATAATCCGGATCATCGTCCGTTTCCGGGTCATAGGGCACAAAGCCTGAAAAATCGATAAAGTCCGTCCTCTCCAATCGCTTTTCCCCGGAAAAATATGCGGAAAATTCTGCCAGTTCGGCCTCCTTCAGCTTTCGCACGCCCCGCTGCGGATAGGCCTGCAGCGCCTTCTCTTCCAGATAGAAACTGTTTTCGATCGTACCCTTGTCCGGATTCACGGTATTGCAGGCAATCCCGTAGATGGGCGGAAGGTAGCTTAAATATTTCTGGCTGATGGTGACGGCACCGGTATTGACACAGGTATCCACAATGCCGCCGTTGGAGGCACAGATGCCCGCGCTGACCAGAGATTCCACATAGTCGCGCTCCATCTGCCCGATGTGGACATTTCCGCTGTTCCGGCATTTGTATATACTGCCCCAGTTTGCGCCAACGATACCGCCCGCAAGCTCGATGCCCGTCACATCTCCCACATTGCGGGAGTCTTCAATGCGCCCATCCTCCGACTGCCGTCCGGAAATGCCTCCTGCGGCAAAATCATGCACATAGAAGGTTTCCGAAATGGACTCCATCGTTACCGTACCCTCATTCACACAGTTCCGGATAATGCCCTGGTTGGAACGGCAGATGCCGCCTGCAAACAGGGCGCTTTGGGTGGACGTATATTCGGGTGCTTCCGTATGATGGTCCCATCCCGCCTCCACCGTTCCCGTAAACTTACAGCCCGTCATCTGCCCGCAGTTGATTCCCACGATTCCCCCCGCATCCCATGCGCCTGTTACCTTTGCCTGCACCTCACAGTTCTCAATCACACCATGGTTGGCATAGCAGAGAGCGGATGCGGTGACCACGTCCGTATTTCCGCTCTCGCTCTCATAGACACAGTCCTCATAAGTGGTCTGAAACAGGCTGTTCCGAATCGTAAGATCCGTCACTCTGGCGTCCTCCTCCAATACAGAAAAAAGAAACGCCAGCCAGTTCCCGTATGCCGTATAGTACCCCTCCAAAGCATGGCCGTTTCCGTCAAAATGCCCGTGGTAACTGGGAATGGCCCCGTAGCTGTTTTCAGGCGGCGTATCCGCCCAGTTCTCCCACCCCTGGGTGTCATTTAAAATCAGATCGTTTGCCAGACGGACATTGGTATAGGGATCCCTGTCCCTGGAAACAAACCACCTGAAATCCTCCTTCGTAGACAGCAGATAGTAACCGTCCGTATCCCGGGGCGGCGTCTGCGGGTATGCATTTTGCTCCTGATACACGTAAGCGGCAGCCAGGAGCACGCACATCAGGCAGAATACCGCGGCGGACTGCGCTATATTTTTTCCGGAAAGTCTCTCTTTCATGTAGGAATCTCCATTCCAATACTCCCTTTTCAGAAACGATTAGAAGTGATCTATTGCTTTTTCGAATCATGAATGACTCTGACAATCGTAAATATACAATTTCCGATCATTCCTGCCCCAAAAATAATTGCAGAAATTATTATAACATCCGGGTTCATATCTCCAAATATCTCTATTGTTAATCGAATAAATGTAATCACTTCAACAATCAAAAAGATGATATTCAGCAAATTAACTTTACTCACTTATTTATTTTCTCCTTATGAATTCCCAAATTTGCAAAAATAGCTATCCATCATTATAATATATCTTTGCAACTCATTTTCCGATAAATACACATTTCCAAAAGGGACGTTAACAGCGAATTCTTTTGTATTATTTCGGTTAATCTCACAAATCTTTTTATATAATATGGAAAACCTTCCACAAAAAATGCTGATAGCCCGAAATATTGTAAGTTCCTCTTTCCCCGTTTCTTCAAGGAGGAATTCTTTACTCAATTCCTGACAATAGAATTCTATTGTATGTGTGCATCATATTGCTGCGAAGCCGTGAACAGTAAAAATGCTCTCGATAATTAAGGAATAGAGGCGAAAAACTTCTTGCGCATCACCCTCCCTTTCTTTCGTCTGGAGGGCTACTTGAACCCTCCGAAAACAAGAGGGTAAGAGCCGCCTTAGCTCTATGACTTTTCCGTATTGACAATATATACTGCACACCAATGAAATTTGCGGTAACCTACAACGAAAGACCGCCAACCATATATGCACGTCTACGGTGGATTCGTAAATTCTGGCGGTCTTGAGTCTAACACAGATTCCGACTTCTGGCAAGAAATTTACCAAAAGCAGTCAATAAGTTCACAATTTCTTTATGACTGGTTCCCCCTCACTCCCGCCTTCTCTGATCGCGGCTTTGCTGCAGCTGTTTCCGCAAGACAAGTTACAGGTCTTTCTCAGTAACCATACCTCTTCCTGTACTTTAAAAACATAAAAGCGGACAATGCAAGCGCCATCAGCTCCGCCGCAGGCGTGGCAAGCCAGATTCCGTTCACGCCCAAAAGAAGCGGGAGCACAATCATCGTAATCAGCATAAACACAAAGGACCTGGAAAATGCCAGAACAGCCGAAACCACCCCGTTGGATAGTGCCGTGAACATCCCACTGGCAAAAATATTAAATCCGATAAACAACAGCGCAACGGTACAGATCCTGTTTCCGGTTACCGCCAGGCCGTACACCGGATTGTCCGGGCGGGCAAAAACGGACACCAACGGCTTCGTCAGCAGGAAGGACACCGCGACGGTCACCAGGGAAATCCCCCCGATCACCCGCATGCTGACCGCAACCAGTTTTTTCAGCTTTTCATGGTTCTTTTCCCCATAATAATAGCTGAGCATGGGAGCCACGCCATAGGAATACCCTGTATACAGGGAGCTTGCAAACATCAGCACATACATGATAATGGTAACCGCGGCAACCCCGTCCTCCCCCACGTAATGCAGCATGGTCCAGTTGAACATCATGGTGATAATCCCGGTCACCAGGGCAGTGGCCATCTCCGAGCATCCGTTTGCGGCCGCATTTGCCAGAATCCTGAACCGGAATGCCGGTTTCCTGAAATGCAGAAGGCTCTTTTTCCGGCTGAAAACGAACAGCCCCACCACCGCCGTCACGGAATAGCCAAGCCCCGTTGCAATGGCGGCGCCGCTGATCCCCATGCCCAATCCGGCGATAAACACATAGTCAAGCGCCATGTTCAGAATGCCGCCTGTCACGGAGCAGACCAGGGAAAGGGTGGCCTTCTCACTGGCAATCATGTAAAGCGTGAAATTATTCATCAGCAGAATCGGCACGGTAAACACCAGGTACCGGCTTAAATATTCCACACAGTACCCTTCCACCTCCGCGGAAAGGTTCATGCCGGCAAAAATATGCTCCATCGCCAGATACCCCGCCCCGCACATCACAATCCCCACAATGACATTCACTAAAATCAGGAAGGTAAAATCTTCCTTCGCTTCCTCCCTCTTTTGCTCCCCCATCTTTTTCATGATGACCGCGCTGCCTCCGGTGGCAAGCATGGTGGAGACCGCCGTGACGAGCTGAATGATGGGTGCCGTCAGATTGATGGCGGAAAGCGCATTTGTGCCGATCAGGTTGGACACAAACAGACCGTCAACCATGGTGTAAAAAGACATGAACACTGTCATCGCAATGGTTGGGACGGCAAATTTCAGGATATTTTTCAGTGTGACAGGCTTTTCATATACATTTGAGCCACTTGTATTTTTGTCGTGCACGTTTTTATCATTTGTTTTTTCGCTATTTACGTTTTCGCCGGTTACATTTTCGCTATTTACATTTTCGCCAGTTACATTTTTCATAGGTTTTTCCTCCGTTGACCTTGTTTTTATTTCCGGTGTAGGGTATTATAAACTATACAGTAACTGTACAGTCAATACACGATCAGAAATTCTTAGAAATTGGGTGCAGATATTTTGGGAAGAGAGGTGACCATGAGTAAAAAAGACAAGCTCCTGACCATCGGCCAGTTTGCGGCCATGCACGGCATCAACAAGAAGACGCTTATGTGGTATGATGAGATTGGACTGTTTAAGCCTGCTTTCATCAACCCCGAAAACGGATACCGCTGCTATAATTACCACCAAAGCCCTGTCTTGGAAACCATCCTGCTGCTGCGGGAACTGGATGTGTCCGTCAGCGAAATACAGGATTTCATGAAAAATCGGTCCGCAGGCAGCATGAAATGCCTTCTGGAAGAAAAAATAACAGACCTTGACGCACAAATTACCCACCTGCAGGCAGTCCGGGCGACTCTATGTAACCATCACCGGAATATGGAGACCCTGCTGTCCATGGATCTGTCCGAGATCAGCATTGTGGAAAAAGAGGAACGCTGCCTGGTCACTGTGGACGTGGACAGAAATACCTCCTTTGAACAGGAAGTGGAGCTGATCACCGCCGAGACCGAGAAATACCGGCTTGGCCGTCTCCACAAGGCCTCCTATGGCTCCATGCTCCCCGTTGCTGACCTGCTGAACGGCAGCTTTGACAATTACTCCAGGCTTTTTATTGAGATTCCTTTTCTCCCATACCAGGCCGGGCTGCATATCACGCCGAAGGGCAAATACCTGAGAGCCTTCCATAAAGGGGATTGGAGCGGCATTCCCAATCGGTATCGGGAAATCCTGGCCTATGCAGGGGAACATGGACTGACGCTCAACGGATATTCCTATGAAATGGGTATTAACGAAAATGTGATTGACAGGATTGAAGATTACATCGTTCAGATTGAAATTCCGGTTACCGGATAGGCGCGGACTGGACTGCCCTCATCCTCCGTAAGGCGCGGCCGCCGCGCCGGCCGGAACTGATACTCACGGCCGAACGCATTCCGCACCTAAATATTTCTCTCAATTTGTGCTTACTTCCGTAGCGAAAATTTTGCTGCAAAATTCCGAATACTCATCATAAGAAACGACAGCGCCATTCAGTGTATATTTCGTTTCAGACTCAGCATTATCGGGGTCAGTGAGTTCCTCGCCGAAGTTTATTTCCGCCGCCAGATTATCGGCTCCTTCATACTTTTCCATATGGTAGGCTTCATATCCTGCGTTCATGCTGTTGCTATACAGAATCCATACAGCCCCATTATAATAGACATAGGAAAGGCTGAGCGCATTGCCCTCTCCTGCGGCAAATTCATATACCTTGTTGTCACGGGCATCAAAGTATATTCCGCCGTAAGGACCGCAGATAATCAGTTCATTTTCACCATCATTGTCGAGATCGGCTTTCTCGCCAACCGAATAGGAGTCCCATTCCCCAGTGTCCATATTTAAGTCAGTAATATAAAATGCCGATGCCGGATCTTCTGAATTAGCCGCGCTTATGGAACCGTCGATAAATAAATCCAACAGCTCATCCGCCGTCCTTTCCGAATCCGCATTCTCTGCTTTCTTTGCGGCATGATATAAAAATTCAGCCTCTTCAAACGCAGATTTTCCGTAATATACATCTATGCCGTCGGCGTCATATTCCAGAATATAATACCCAAAGACAGCCTCCCCATCGGAAAATACCTGTTCAGGATACTTTATATAAATTCTGTCTTCTTCCATATTTTCTATATTCGATGAATCAGCCAAAAAACGATAGGAAGATTCTGAATCATAATCGGAAATGTCATAGCCATGGGATGTCTTTTGAATCGTTAATCTGCCCGTTCCATTATCCGATACATAATCATATTCTCCTACGAGGCTTTCCAACGTATCTTCTTTACCGGTTGCGGAATGCCCCTCGTCCTTATGATAGGCGTTATATACCATGTCCATTTGCTCATTCCTTACACGGACGCCGTCTGAATAGCCTACAGCCGACATTTCCGATAACCCGTATTTTTCTGCTATGCGATTCAATTCTTCGCTGTCCACTTCCAAATCATTTACATAAAACCTGCTTTCATCACTGTCAAATTGCGTAATGCTCTGTGTCACATCCTTACAGACAGCTTTTCCGTTTTCCATTGCATAATAAAAAACCTGGGTGGAAGTCTGCGATTCTGTTACAGATTCATTTTCCGCAACAAAAATATTTCCCTTTTCCTTATATGCAAACCCGCCATATTGTCCAAAAAAATCGCTGCCCTCCGCCACAACCTGAACTGCTTCCCCGTTCTTAATTGTGAACAGATAACCGCCGTCTGCCTGGGATTCACCGAAGAAAACAACCATTTCCCTCGTGCTGTCATCATCTAAATCAATAAAGGAAACGGCAAAATCCGTTTTTCCCTCCGATAAATAATTCTGAAGTACATTTACATAAAGTTCAATAGCCTTATCTTGGCTGCCGCTCTCTATTGCCATTGTCTCCGGCTGACTTATTTCACCCTGCTGCTTAGACAAATCATCTGTCACAGTTTCTTGATCGGCCTCAGCAGATTCCTGATCTGTCTGCACATTCTGTGCAGCGCTTTCCGGCGCTTCCGGCTGATTACTACAGGCAGTCAATGACACAACAGCCAAGATACCTGTCAGGCCAACAACCTTCTTCATATTTGTTAAAGACATTTTACTTCTCCTCCATTTTTCGCAGACAATCCTTCTATCTGCGTTCTCTTTCCTTTTTGGGCATTTCCGGCTCAAACATCCGGTACACCGTTGCATGAATTCCCGGGAATCAGTGCCTGATGTCCGTGCCAGGACAAGGCGGCGGAAGGTGACGCGGCGGACACGCCTGCCGATGACTGCTCAGTACCGGAACGGACAACGAATGCGCATTACGCAAGATTCCTGCAATGGAGTAACGCTTATTTTATATCACAGTGTAAAAGACAATAAAATACTTCCTGCGTAAACAACACTTTTTCTGCACAAATGACACAATTTAATCATCGAACAACATTCTCCATCTAAAAAATGCTTTCTTAAATTCCCTGCCATGGGTTCTGCCGATTGCTATCTCCACCCCGTTGCAGAGCATAATCTCACGGCTGTTTACCCTTTCAATATATTTTAGATTGACGATATAGGACCGCTGTACCTGAAAAAAGCCGAAAGGCGACAGGCTCTGCGCCGCTTCCGATATCAGCCCTTCACAAAAATGCTCCCTGCCGTCAAGCATGAGATATCTTAATTTTCTTCCGCTGGTCTCAACAAGCAGAAGCCCGCTTAAGTTTATCTTTATCTGGATCCCTGCGGTATCCTTGCAATATATGATTCTCTCCTGAATCTTTGTCCGAAAGAAAGCCCCAAGCGCCTCCCCGATTTCCTCCGGGTATTTCTTGTCAATGTATCTGAAGGCGTTAACTTTGTAGCCCTGCCTGGCCATTTCCGTATGTGAGGTTAAAAAGCATACCCTGCACCGGCTCCCGGATTCCTGCAGTTTCTCAGCTATCTTAAAACCGTCTTCGCCGTCTTCTTCGCCGTCTGCAAGTTCAATGTCCAGAAACAGCAAGTCCGCCTCCGGACTTTCCATAAAATCTCTTCCGCTGCCATATGCATTGACCTGGACAGAAAATTTTTTGTCCCTGCAATATTTTTCTACGATATCTCTTATTTTATCTCTCCATACTGCCTCATCTTCCACAATCCCTATTCTCATATCCCGTTCTCCTCCTGGGCTATAGTCCCTGGAACTGCAAGCCCCGGAGTTCCAGTATCTGGGCCTTCAGTCTTCGGGGGTACAATCTCCGAAATTTCAGTCTCTGGGATTTCACTCCCCGGGACTTCAGTCTTCGGTATTACACTTTCAGGGATTCCACTCCCCAGGACTTCAGTCTCCAAGATTACACTTTCAGGTCTTCCAGTCCCCAAGACTTCAGTCTCCAAGATTTCAATTTCAAGGCTTTCACTCCCCGAGACTTCAGTCTTCGGTATTACACTTTCAGGGATTTCACTCCCCGAGACTTCAGTCTCCGAGATTTCAATCCTTGGGATCGAAATGCTGACTTGAAACATTGCCGTTCCGTCTTCCGCTGCAGACTCCATATAATATTCCCCGTGATATTTACGGACTGTCGCGGCAATATTTTTCAGGCCGAATCCATGGTTCGCCGCATCTGCTTTCAATGTCCCGTGGAACCCTTTTCGGCTGTTCATTTCTTCAGCCACACTGTTGCTGACGACAATGAAAATTTCTTTCCTATGCTCTGTCAGCTCAACCCGGATTTTGGGAACGGCCGTCCGCACTGCCGCTTCCATGGCATTCTGCAGTATATTTCCCATCAGTGTCGTGATGTCAAACATTTCAAGGCCTGTTTTCCCGGACAGCTTCCCTGTTACGGTGAAATCTACCTTTTCCTTTTCCGCCAGGTAGAAATAGTAATTCAGGATAACATCAAGCATATCGTCTCCCGTGTGGATTTTCAGCTCAAACTCGTCCTGTATGTTCCAAATGGTATCTATGTACTCCCTGACTTCTTCCGTCTTTTTCTGACTGGCCAGTTCCCTGAGAACGCCCACATGATTCACCAGGTCATGCCTGAAACGCCGCACGGCTTCCGACTGCCGCAGCTGATAATCGTACTGCTGCTTCTGCATCTGCATAAAAAGCCGCAGTTCCCCGTTCTGTCTGTCCGACAGTATATTTCTAATGGCGAGGCCAAGCGTCAGAAAAATGGAATAAACCGCCCCCACTATGCTGATAAAAAACACCGCATAGCCATCTAAGCCATACCTTGCATGATTTTCGTCAAAAAAATAAAAAACATAATTATAGAACATCTGGAAAATACTGCCCTGGATTAACAGCGCAAGCTTATACTTCAGCTTTATATCGCATAAGTAAGCGTCATTTTTCCGAAAGAGCCGCAGATATACCAGAAGATACACCAGAAAAGAAATCAGATAGGCAGGCTCCATCCACCATGTGATATCCGCTCCGCCGACTCCCCCGCCTATTAAAACAACCTGTATCAGCATCACGCTGAACGTATCGATGATTCCCGTGAAATACATAAGGGCGGCGCTTAATATAAACAGATGCCGCAGCCTGTCTTCAAAAAACAGACATATGGACAGCACGCTCCAAAGCAGATAGACAAGAGGAGAGTTTGTATCAAAATATGCATTGTAAACCCCGCCGGAAATCATGGCCAGAACCGACGCACCAATCAAAAGTTTGCTTTTTCTTGGATATAACCTGAATCCGAAATGAATGATAAACAGGTATATAAAATAATTTGCTATATTGTCCACAATATAAATCATGATAACCTCTCTGCTGTTTTCTGCCTATTCCTGCAACAGTCTATTCTTCCTCATTACCCTGTCACTGCATGAATCTCATTGAAAAGGTTACTTTTTCCAAGGTTTTCGGCGCTTCCTGTCAGTCCTAAGGCCAAATTCCAATTCAGATCAAATTCAAGAAAGCACTGACCATTTTCGTTATATATCGGTTTCTTTTATAATAAAAATTCACATTCCGCACCGCATCCGGATACCCTAATTTATAATAAACCAGGCTTCCGTCATCCGGCATATGACGGATCAGAATATCTCCGTTAAAGGATATCCCCATCCCATATCTGGAGAGATTGTATGCCGTAATCTGCTGATCCAGCTCCAGTCTGGCCCTGGGATAGAAATGTCCGCTTTTCCGGCAGATTTTCTCCGCCCGGTTACGGGTATCGTTCCCGCTTTTGAGCAACAAAAAGCAATCCTCCCGAAAGTGTTCCAGGGGTACCGGCAGAACATCCGCATCCAGATGCCGATTGGCCTTGATATCCGAAATGGTCAGGGCATACTTTTCTACCTTTTCATTGGAACGGAGACTTTTGGGAACCACCAGCAGCAGATGCTCTTCGCAGAAAAACTTCTTCTCAAATACAACGGAATCCATACTCTGGCTGTCAATCATCAAATCCAGCGCTCCCGAAGAAAGCTTCTCCTCAAGCTCCGAAGTAGAAGCTTCCACCAAATTGACATGAAGCATGGGAAAGTTCTCCGTAAAACGGGAAAGCAGCGGGGGAAGAACGTAGGATACAAACAGATTTGTTCCGCCTATGGCAATTCCTCCGCTTTTCAGTCCCTGCATATCGTTGACATAATTTTGAAATCCATGCTCCACTTCCATGATACGCTCTGCAGAACGGATATATTCTTTTCCGGGCTCCGTAAGGCGTATGGGATTGGAGCTGCGGTCAAATATGGGAAATCCGATCTGACTTTCCACCTTTTTCACTGCCGCGCTCAAGGAGGGCTGGCTGATGTACAGATTTTTCGCTGCCCTGGAAAAACTCATTTCCTTATAAACTTCATAAACATAATCCATTCCCTGAAACATTTTCTCTATTTCCATTCCGTATATGCCTTTGCTATGCGGCCAAATTCCGGCATATTCTGTTTTATTCCGCTTCCGGTTTCTCCGGCTAAACTTTGCCTGATTCCTTCTCCCCCAGGCCACCGTATCGTATAGACTATAATCTATAAATATTTGAAAATATTATAACCTGGATATATAGTTAATGCAAGACAAACATATCGTTTGGCAGGGCATTATAGCCCGATTCCACAGAAACGGAGAGATAACATGAGCGAAGAACAGAAAAAGTATCGTATTGAACACGATTCCATCGGAGAAAAGGAAGTTCCCGAGGACGCCTATTACGGGGTACAGACTCTCAGAGCCTACGAAAACTTCTACATCACCAGACTGAAAATGCACCCGGCTATGATCAACAGCGTGGCCCAGATCAAGAAGGCGGCCGCCATCACCAACTTCGAGGTAGGCGAACTGGATAAAAAACGTGCCGACGCCATCGTAAAGGCATGTGACGAAATCATTGCAGGCAAGCTCCATGACCAGTTTATCGTAGACCCTATCCAGGGCGGAGCAGGTACCTCTCTGAATATGAATGCCAATGAGGTCATCGCCAACCGGGCCATCGAAATCCTGGGAGGCAAAAAGGGCGATTACACCATCGTCAATCCTAATGACCATGTAAATTTCGGCCAATCCACCAATGACGTCTTCCCCTCCTGCGGTAAGATGGCGGCATTGGAGCTCATAGATGAAGCCCAGAAACAGCTGAAACGCCTGGAGACGGCTCTGCTGCATAAATCGGAAGAATTCGATTCGGTCATCAAGATGGGCCGGACCCAGCTCCAGGACGCAGTTCCCATCCGCCTGGGTCAGGAATTCCACGCTTACGCCTCCGCCATCGGCCGTGATATCAAGCGCTTTGACACTGCGAAGGAAGAGATCAAAAGCCTGAACCTGGGGGGCACAGCCATCGGAACCGGTTTGAATGCGGATGTACAGTATTTCCGCCGTGTAGTCAAAAACATGGCGATCCTCACCGGCCAGGATCTGGTACAGTCCTATGATATGATCGACGCTACCCAGAATCTGGACAGCTATGCCGTGGTTTCCGGCATCACCAAAAACTGTGCGGTAAACCTGTCAAAAATGTCCAATGACCTGCGCCTGATGTCCTCCGGCCCCAAGACAGGCTTTGGCGAGATCAACCTGCCCGCAAAGCAGAACGGTTCTTCCATCATGCCCGGCAAGGTGAACCCGGTTATCCCGGAGGTGGTGAACCAGGTATGCTTCAATATCATCGGCAATGACGTGACCATCACCATGGCTGCGGAGGCAGGTCAGCTGGAACTGAACGCTTTTGAGCCCATCATCTTCTATAAACTGTTCCAATCCATCGAGACCCTGGCCTTCGCGGTGAAGACCCTGGTGGACAACTGTATCGTAGGCATCACCGCCAATGCGGAGCACTGCCGCTGGCTGGTGGAGAACAGCGTGGGTATCATCACTGCCATCTGTCCTTATGTAGGCTATGAGAAGGCTGCCGAGATAGCAAAAGAAGCCCTGCGTACCAATCAGCCTGTCCGCAAGCTGATTCTGGAAAAAGGTATTATGAATGAGGATCAGCTGAATAACATACTGGATCCCTACCATATGACAGAGCCGGGTATCCCGGGCAAGGATCCGCTGGATGCGCTGAAATAGACGGCCACGACAACACTTTTTCTGCAGATCATGAAATCTCTTCAGAAAAAGTACCGTCGGCACCTTAACGCAAATTAAGATTGCGGCACAATTTCACATACCGATTCCGGAAAAAGACTTTGACAGGATGACGGAATCATTATACAATCGATATACAGGCTAATAAAATTGGCAGCACAGAAAGAAGGTATTCTATATGAATTATTATGAAGAAGCATTGAAAATGCATGAGGAAAACAAGGGCAAGATTGCGGTCAGCAGCAAAGTAAAACTGGAGAGCCGCGACGACTTAAGCATCGCCTACACACCGGGTGTTGCGGAGCCCTGCCGGGAAATTGCCAAAGATAAGAAAAACGTCTTCAAATACACCGCCAAGAGCAATCTGGTAGCCGTGGTTTCCGACGGCACCGCAGTACTTGGACTGGGCGATATCGGCCCGGAAGCCGCTATCCCCGTGATGGAGGGCAAATCCATCCTGTTCAAGCAGTTCGGCAATGTGGACGCGTTTCCCATCTGCCTGGACACCAAGGATCCGGAAGAGATCATCAAGGCCGTAAAGCAGCTGGCTCCGGTATTCGGCGGCATCAATCTGGAAGATATCTCCGCCCCGAAATGTTTTGACATCGAACAGCGCCTGGAAGCGGAATTGGACATCCCCGTATTCCATGACGATCAGCACGGCACCGCCATCGTGGTAACCGCCGCCCTGATGAATGCGTTAAAGGTAACCGGCAAGAAGATCGATGAAATCCGTGTAGTCCTGAACGGCCCCGGCTCCGCAGGCACCGCCATCATCAAAATGATGCTGACAGCAGGCGTAAAACACATCATTGCCTGCGATACAAAGGGAATTCTCTATAAAGACAGACCCGTAGGCATCACGGGACATAAGAAGATGCTCTGCGAGATCACCAATCTGGAAGACCGCAGAGGCGGCCTGGCAGAAGCCCTGGTAGGCGCGGATGTATTTATCGGCGTCTCTGTAGCCGGCGTGCTGACACCGGAAATGATTAAGACCATGAATGCAGATCCCATTGTGTTCGCCATGGCAAATCCTGTGCCGGAGATTATGTATGAGGATGCAATGGCCGCAGGCGTGAAGGTGATGGGGACCGGACGCTCCGACTTCCCCAACCAGATCAACAATGTCCTGGCTTTCCCCGGCATCTTCCGCGGCGCTCTGGACGCAGGCGCAAGAGATATCAATAATGAGATGAAGCTTGCCGCCGCTACAGCCATAGCCGAGCTGGTAGAACCGGAAAAGCTGTGCCCTGAGTACATCATCCCCTCTGCCCTGGATCCCAGGGTAGCTAAGCATGTATCCGAGTGCGTGGCAGCGGCTGCTGTCAGATCCGGCGCCGTGAGAAAATAATTTTCGGGAACGCTTTCGCCTCAACACAAACAGTCTCATTCACAGCAAAAACAGTGTGCAATGAGGCTGTTTGTGCACAATGCCTCAGATACCATACTTTCCGTATAATTCATGCCGCTTTTCTCTGTTACCGGTAATATTCTCAATCATGCATATAATGGAAAGAGAGCATTCCATGGAAGAAGGGCATTCCAAAAAAGAATACTTCTTGAAAAGGACGTTCCCTCCTTCCATGAAGAAATTTCCATGAAAAAAGAACTCGCCTGGGAAAAGATGTTCTTTGGAAGAAATGTCCCCCGCAAAATAATGCAAAGGAGAAGATATTATGAGGCTGACAAACATAGATATGACAACTTCTCAAGAAAAATGCGCTTCCCAAAATGGGGCACGCCCTCTGGAACAATTACTGCAAAACATCATTGAAATTGTCCGCAGCTGTGATACGATTTTGCTCAGTGCAGACGACATCCAGCGCAAAATACATCAAAAAACCGGAAAGGGGAATTTCGTCACCGATTATGACTCAAAAGTACAGGACATTCTGAAAAAGCGCCTGATGGAACTGGTACCGGAAGCCGCCTTTCTGGGAGAAGAGGATCAGATGGACCAGACAGACATTTCAAAGGGATATGCCTTCATTGTGGATCCGATAGACGGCACGGCCAACTTCACCAGAGGCTATAATGTCAGCTGCATCAGCGTAGCATTGGCTCTGGACGGTTCTCCCATCCTGGGCGTCATCTCCAATCCTTATCAGAAGGAAACCTATCATGCCATAAAAGGAAAAGGCGCCTACCTGAACGGAACACAGATTTTCGCTTCCGGCAGGACGCTTGAGGAGGGACTGATCCTGTTCGGGACAGCCCCCTATCATGCAGAACTGACCCGGCAATCCTTCGAAGTGGCTTACCGCTATATGTCCCGGGCACAGGATCTGCGGAGAAGCGGATCGGCCGCCCTTGACCTGTGCGCGATTGCAAGCGGAAAAGCAGAATTTTTCTTCGAGCTGTGTCTGTGCCCCTGGGATTATGCGGCCGGCGCTCTGCTTGTGGAGGAGGCCGGAGGAAATGTCAGCAATCTGCAGGGACAACCCATCACCTATGACAGAAAGCAAACCATCACAGCCAGGGCTCCCAAGGTTGAGCTGCTGCAATTCTGAAATCAATCCCATTACCCGGCTGCATTCACGCTGCAGCCGGCTCTATATCGACAGCCACAATTGACTGCCAAAAGCTTCGTACCTCACCACCCCAAAATCTCATAAGCGATATATGCCTGATCGAAATGATATCCCAGCTTTTCCGCCAGAGCCGCAGACCATAAATTCTGGGCATCCCAACTGGGATACCATCCTCTCTTCCTACATTCCAGGATCAGCTTTGCTCCGCAAATATAGGCGAGTCCCCGCCTGCGGTAATCCTGCCTGGTATCGATCTCCACTTCGATGGAACGGCTTACCGCCGCCTCTCTATAATCCTTTTCCACAGCATCTGCTTTTCTCGCGTAATCTCTGTCTTCTCCGGAACACTCCTCTCCCATAGCATGCTTTGCTCCCTGGGAACACTCCTCTCCCATAAAATGCTTCGCTCCCTGGAAATACTCCTCCCCTATGAAATACTTTGCTCCCTGGAAATCCCTTTCTCCTATAAAATATGTTTCACCCCTCGTAAATCGATAATTCCCTAAAATATCACAGCCGGCATAAGAGGAGGCACCTGAGACCGGCTCGCCATCCTTCAAAATCACCGCTCCCATGCCGTACTTCCGATATCTATCATAATCTTCATACTGGTATACCCAATCCCTGCACCATGGAATCTCCCTACACCGCCAGAATAAAGTTTCATCCATCATTCTCAGTTCATATTCTTCTGGCAGAGCCTCTACTGCCTTCCGGAGTTTTTCCAGCACCTGCTCCGTAAAAATATCCGGCTCCTTCCGAATCCCATATCTGAGCACCTTCTTCGCCCTGGAGCGTTCTTCCATTCCATAGCAATTCTCAATCAACGCCGCCCACTTCCCGTCCCCGGGCACCATAATTACAAAATCCTGTCCGCAGCACTGCGGCTTATACAATACAAGCTCTCTGTTGGGCTTCCCCGCCAGGAAGCAGAAATCTCCCAGCAAAGCCATAGCCGAGGAAGGCGCTTTTGCTGAATCCCCGTAGAGCCGGCCCATTACTCCCTGCAGACAGGCCCATATCATCGGTTCCTGCCATCCCTGAAACAGGCTTGCCGCATTTTCTCCCTGTGTTATCTCAAAAATCATCCTTTCCTCCTTTTTTCAGGAACCTTCTTACTTTCATCTCACATAACCCTGCCGGTTATTGGAAAATCTGCAATATTTTATCATTTTTCCAACTTCTGCCTGTCTGCCTTCCGTTTTGAAGCAGCCAGCAGGCCTCCTGTAGCTGCCACCACCAAAACCACCAGAATAACCGCCAGCGCCACGGTTCCCTGATTGATTTTCGGTACAATACGCTTCCTCCCCCCGCTTTGCGCCTCCCGGACTCCGTCTTTCCGCCCTGCATCGGAAGCCGGTGAAATATCTATAGCCGGCACACCCTCCGGAAACAATTTTTCAAGATCCGCCGTCGGATCATCCAGGCAAATCCAGACATTCCGGTGTCCGAAATAATACCCCACACAGCCCCACTTCTTTCCGTTCCCGTCCACATACAAACTTTGATACTCAGGAGTATAAGAATCGGCCGTCATCTCCGTATACACCTCCGAACCCGGATATTTCCAGAAAAGAACGGTCTCTCCTATATATTTATCATCCAAAGCTCCGTTTTCCCGGACGATTTTGTCTGCATTTTCTTCCTGAAAAGAAATGCTGTCATACTCCGGTTCCATATATTCCATCGGCATCCAGCCCACAGTGCCCTGATAATCGTCACAGATTCCCCAGGAAACACCGTCCGCATCCTCATAGATATAGAGAATCCCGACCCTGTATCCGTTCTCCCAGGTAGTTACCGTTATGGGCATCTCGGGACTTTTATATAAAATAACCTCTCCATCCGGTCCGTTGGCTATGTATACCCGATTGACATACGTGCATTCTTCCGCATGCCTATGGTAAAAGGAGTCCTCCGGCTCCCAGATCACATCCGCCTTTACGGAAATCCTACACAGCATAGCGCAAACCATACCCGCCATCACAAACAGTATTTTTTTCATAATCATCTCCTCCTATTTGCAGACTCTTTGCTACAACAGCCGCATACCAAACCATCCCAGCATCCATGAACATCCGTTCGCCACGAGAGACAGCCGGACAGGACTTTTGATTTTCCATCCAAAATAACCCGCATATTCCCTGTAAACCCATGCCTCCGCTGCCACCACAGCGATTTCAGCCAGGATCTGAATCAGAAGCTGCGGAATGGACGGCAGAAATATTCCTCCCAGCCAACATACTAAAACAGCCGGCGGGTTGGTCAGCAGATTCACGATTACCACCAATCTCCATCCTGTAGCTTCCTTTTCTTCCCCTTCTGCATGGACATTTCTCCCGGCATACTTTCTCCCGGCATGCGGCGCTCCCTCCGCCCCGCTGCGCTTCTCTTCTATAACATCCGTTCCCCCTGTTTGCGCCGGTTCTGTCTGCGGCTCCTCCGCGTCCCTCCGCCCGAAAAACGCCCTCCTGCCACGCAGCAGAATGCAGATCAGAACCAGTTCAATCACGACAGTCAACACGAGAGATATGCCAAACATTTCCGTCAGATAAACCGCCATTTACACCTCTCTCCGATCCCGGCTACCATCAACAGCGCCAATGAAAGAAGGCTGCCCGCGCATCCCGGACTACCGCCCCTTGCCGCAGGCAGCAAGCCCAGATACCCGGGCAGGAATCCCAAAAACAGAGCAAATGTCAGAACTCCGAAGACAAAACCCGGCCGCTTCGGCATAAGGCATCCCATCCCATACAGGGTCACCGGCATGGTCATATTGAACAAAAACAAGGCTGCCAGGCCGACAGGCATTACAAACGAGAGCAGATAGCAGCACGCCGCCGCACTTAAGGAGACTGCCGCGGTCTTTCGCATCCCCCACCGCGCCGCGACAAAACCTCCTGCAGCTTTACCGCCCGCTATGGCAAACACAGTCAAAATACCCGCCAAAACTCCTGTTTTCCAGGGGAAATTAACTGCCATTCCCACATAGGACCGCAGGATTACAACTATCATACAGCATGCCGCAGCTCTTATTGTTTTCCCGTGTTCTTTTGCATGTCCTGTTAGATCGTTTTGTCCGTTTCCGCAGTTCTTTCCTTCCGTCTGCAAGTCTCCCCTCTTTCCTCTCACCCGGCATCCCGGCTCAGCAGACGGCTCGTATTTCGGGCTGAAGCTTTCCCGCTCTTTCCGATTCTCTGTCTGCACCAAAAACTCCCTTTTCCCGGCCTTTCCCGTCCTGTATGTTTCCGCTCCGCACAAAAGCAAAGTCACGATACCAATTCCCCAAAGAACAGCCTCCCATCCTCCGCTTTTCCCCATCCATGTCCCCAGATACAGTCCCAACGCCCCCGGCGCCACAAACACGCCCAGTCCTCTGCCCTGCCATCCTTCCTGCCAGTCCTCCCGTATGGTTCCCACGCCGCCTCCTACATGAAACAAGGCATTTCCGATCCCCAGTATCACCGGATGCAAAACAGCTCCCGAGAGGGTACACAAAATACCTGCCAGAGCTGTCATAAGCGCATAATCCCGCTTCCGTTTCCCGCAGTCGCGGATCAGGGTATCCAGCAACACTCCCATAGGCATCTGCAGTGCAAAGGCACAGAAATTGTACAGCAATAGATAAAAATATCCGTTATCCTCTCTCAGGAATCTGCCGAACATCGCCAGCGCACATACACAGTCCACTAACAGATGCAGAAGACAATACCATGCCGTCCTGTGTATCCTCCTGTTTTTGGCTTTATCCAAGACCTGCACCCCCATTCCTTTTCATTGACGGTGTGATACGATGTGACTCACAAAGATCCCGCTTCCTCCACCACCCCCATAAACACCGGAATGCCTGTCTCCATATCCAGAATCATATATACAAATGGCCTGTTCAAATACACAATCCGGGTATCAGGCGACACCAGCACCGCACATCTATCCTGCATTTCCACCGCAGTGGCAGCCCCGGCTTTTGTTCCTTCCTCGTCCACCGCAATGAAAGTCTTATGCAGCACTCTTCCGATATAGATATTGCCTCTTTCCGAATAACCAATCCCTGAGAAATCTGCCCTCACGGAATCAAATGCATCCTCCATGCCCATATCCTGCAGCACCCTGCTCATCTCGATGCTGTACTCACCCTCGTATTTCGGAATGGCCGCCTCCACCTGTACATCCTCCGTTTTGGCCAATATTTCGTGCAAAATTGTTCCGTCCAGCGAAGAGATATATTCCTGTACCGTCATGCCTTCCTCCGGAAGAAGGGCTGCAAAAGCATATCTTCCCTCCGCGTATTCTTTCAGAAACCCCTCTGCATGCGCGTCCTTCAGATACCGGCTCTCCGTGGAATACATCAGCTCCACATCCTGGACAGTGCCGTCCGCTTTCGTAAAAGTGCCCTCCCTCACCTGACCATCATGATACTTCTCCTGCCATTGTGCATCAAAGGCCAGCGCATTTACCAAATACATAACGGCATCCGGCGTAATCTCATCTATGATCTCCTCGATCATACCGTCCGTCTTCTCCCTCACCCATCCGTTGATCTCCTGCAAAGCAGAATCATTGAACGGCACTCTGTATATCCCTGCTCCGAAGCGCTGTTCATTTTCCTGCAAAAAGCTCTGATCTACGGTAAACCGTTCATCCTCTGTAAACCAGATGCCGTTGGCCATGCTGAACTTAGCTCCGATTTGATAAGCGGACAGATACCTAGCCAGCTCCGGCACGGCCAATCCCAACGCCTCCTCCATCTGTGCTCTGGTCTCCCCCTGTGCGCCGCCTGCGGTCATGGTCAACGCAGTCATCACGGACAGCGGCGACAACAGAATATTCCTTCCGCTGCCTGTCTGCAGATACACATCCATGGGCATGGAAGCGTAAGGCGGAAGGCCATCTGCCGCCTCGCTGCAGTACTGCAGCAGTCGCACACTGAAATCCGTCACTGCCGCGGCACAGTCAACTCCATTCTCCGAATCCATCCGTCCGCCCCCGGAGGCATCCCCGGTTCCTGTAACCGTCTCTTTATCATTTGAAGTCTCTGTGCCGATACCGGCGCCATCACCTTCCCCGGATGCGCGGACTTCACTTTCTGCCGCACCCTGAAGACCTCCTCCAGCCGTCTGCCCATCCGCCCGATCCGCGGCCGCTCCTCTTACCGTCTGTCCATTGCCCGCTTCGTCTCCGTTGTCATTAGCCCCCGTCATTGTATCACTCCTGTCATTCCCTTCCTGTGCCGGAGTATCCGCAGCCGCCGAACCGAATCCGCAGCCGCCCATCATCCCTGTCATCCCCGCCAAAACAGTCAGTACCAGGACCGCCAACCTCTCTCTGCCGTATTTCCTCATAAAAAATCCACCTTCCTTCCGTTTCCTGCGGACAGTTTTTCCAATTTCAGAGTACTGTTGTCCCTCTTCTATGGAATGTCCTTCTTCTATGGAATGCTCCTCTTCCATAATAAACGGAAAAAATGTGGATAAGTTCCCTATACCAAAACAAAAAATATTATAGTACGCGCCCCTTAAAATCCCGCCATCATCATACCGATCAGCTGATCCCGCTGCACGGCATCCTCCGATCCTTTTGCTTTTGACGCCATCCCCTCCAGTTCCATCTTACTTGCAGCGGCACGCATCAGCTTCTCCTGAAATTCCCGCTTCTCCTGCTCCGCTCTTGCCGCTCTCCGCTCCGCCTTTGCCCTGTTCTGCAGCCTGATACTTTGTTCCATGGAATGCAGCATCTGAGTCATATCATTCATATCTTCTCTCCTTTCCAATCTGTTCTTGCCTCTTTATCATATTTATCGGCAATTTGCCCTGTTTCTTTATGCACAATTCACTCTTTTTAATCAAATCGCCGGGAAAGCGGATACCTGCCGCATCCCTCCGGCCCATAATCCGAAGGAACGAAAACAGAATCCTTCTTTGGAAAAAATTTAGGAAAATGTGTGACGGTTCTTTAGAATAAAGGCCTATTATGGGAGAAAGGGTTTCCAATGGAAGAAGGAACTTTCCAATGAAAGAAGGGATTTTCCAACGAAAAAGTTTTCCATGGAAGAAGTGCCTGGCATACATTGAAAGAAACCGGAATAACAGGAGGATACATTATGAAAAAAAGAATCTGGATATACTTTGCCCTGTTTTTAGGGTTCCTGGCGATGATAAAATATTTTCGGAAAAATACCGTCTATATTCATCCCCAATCCTGAAATGTGCGCCGCCGGGCGCACAGCAACAGAGGTTGCCGCATCTTTGATTTAACCATACTGATGCGGCAGCCTCTTTCCTTTTAAACAGCCTTCTCCTTCCACTTACCTCTTTTATAGAAGAAAAACGTGATCAGCGCGCCCAAAACCCACGAAGTCAGCAATGAGATAAAGATACATTCCTGCCTGCCTCCGGGAAATTCCGCAGAACGGGTAAGCCAGGCAATCCCATAGGCCACCGGCACCCGGATACAGATCGTGGTTACAATGGAAATCCACATGGGCGTCATCGTATCTCCGGCGCCCCTCATAACGCCGGATAAGCTCTGGGTAACCGCCATTGCGATATAGCCCACCGCCAATATGCCCATCATCTCTCTGCTCAGTTCCACCAGCTCCGGCGTCTTGGTAAAGATTCCCATCAACGTCTTTCCGAAGATCAATATCAGTCCCGTAAGCACCGCGGATGTCCCCATGGCGATAGCGGTTCCCTGCTTCGCGCCCTTCTCCACTCTGTCATACATTCTGGCTCCCACATTCTGTCCCGCATATGTAGTCATGGCCGTACCGAAGGAGAAATTGGGCATCATGGCAAAACCGTCCACACGCATAATGATCACATTGGCCGCGATAAACATCTCTCCGAAGCTGTTGGTCAGAGATTGTACCACGATCATTGCCATAGAGAGAATCGCCTGGGTAATTCCGGAAGGAAGTCCCAGCTGAACGATCTTCACCGTATATTTATTCCGCAGTTTGAGATATTGGGGCTTTAAATCAAACAGCTCCGTCATACGCATTAATTTGAAAAGACATAACAGCGCGGATACAGCCTGGGCGATGACCGTAGCCAGCGCCACGCCGTTGACGCCCATCTCAAGCTTTGCCACAAACACCAGATCCAGCACGATATTGATCACGGTGGACACCAGCAGATAGACCAGCGCTGACATGGAATCTCCCAGACCGCGCAGAATTCCGCTGAGAATATTGTAAAACGCCAGTCCCCCTGACCCGATAAACAGAATCAGAAGATAGGAATGGCACCAGTCGATAATCGACTCCGGCGTATCCAGAAGCTCCAGCAGCGGTCTCGCCACCAAAGATGCCGCCACCATCACAAACACAGTGGCCAGCAACGTCAGTGTAATACAAGTGCCGATAGTGGCGGACAGCTCCTCCCGTTCCTTTGCTCCGAAATATTGAGAGACCATAATACCCGCGCCCACACTGATTCCCACAAACAGTACGATCAGCAGATTCAAAATAGGACCGGCACTTCCCACGGCTGCCAGCGCATTATCTCCCACATAATTGCCTACTACCACGCTGTCAACCGTATTATACAGCTGCTGCGCAATATTTCCGATCAGCATAGGCACCGTAAACAGCACAATCTTCTTCCAGGGGGACCCTTCCGTCATGTCCACCGGCTCAAATAATTTCTTCAGCATCTCCATAAAACTCCCTTGTAAAATAGTGCACCTTACTGATTCTACGTCCATTTGGCGACGGATTCTATATAAGGTAAAAGAGATCGAGGCAGAATGGCCATCCGGCCGCTTTTTGCCAAGAATAAGGCCATTATACAACAGCTTTCCCTTTCTGTCACCCTTTTCACCGAAAATTCTTTTGATATTCCCGGGAAATTTATTTACCGAAATTTGCCAAACCTCTGCATGCAAAAAGACCCTGACATCTGCCAGGACCTTTTTACTATTTCTTATGAGGGGGGAGATAGTGAATTTATCAACTATCTGATACATATCATACAGATAAAATGTGTCCAAAGTATGGCTATTTTCTAATTTATCTCTAAAAATCCTAAACAGAATCAAAAAATTTAATGATATTTTTCTCTCTCCTCCAACTCATTCAAAACTCCCTGATATACCAGCGGCCGAATCAACGCCGGATCCTCATAGAGAAAATCCTTTGATATCGCCGCCATCATATAGACCGCCAAATGCGCAAACAGGCAATGCATCATATAATTCAGAGGCAGGGCCCTGCGCAATTCTCCCCGCGCCACTCCCTGGGAGAGAATCCGCTGAAATACATTCATAGGGGAATCAGCCCCCGCTGTCCTGCTCTTCAGCTTCTCCTGAACCAGCCGGCTGAATTCCGAGCGATCCGTCATCAGATGTACGAAGCGCAGAAAACAGCTTTTATGCTCATTCTCCTGTCCTATTTCTTCCAATAGAAACAGCAATTGTTCCCGAAAACTGTCCCGCTCCCCCAGCACTTCCTCCAACCAGGAAAACATACGCCGTACCTGGTATAGGATGGCACAGGCCACAATATCCTCCTTTGTATCAAAATATTCATACGCCGTGCCCTTGCCGATACCCGCTCTCTCCGTAATCATAGAGACACGGATACTGCCGACGTCGTAGCCTTCCTCCATCATCGCAGTCACGGCTTCATACATCTGGCATACCTTGGGCGGAAGCTGACTGCTCTCCTCCAGACCGTTGATTTTACCCATTACTATCCCTCCTCAAATCCTGCCTATTCATCGCTCCCGGATCTTCTATTCCGTCTCCTCCGTTTCCGTCCCTCTTCCGGCAGACATTCCAGTTTTTCCTTCTTCTCACGAATCAGAATATCATAAATACAGGGAATCACGATCAAAGTCAGCAGCGTACCATATGTCAATCCCCCGATGGTCACCACCGCCATGGGCTTCGCCATCTCCGATCCCATATCATTGCTGAATACCATGGTGGACAATGCCAGAATAGTGGTCAGAGCAGTCATCAATACGGGACGGAGCCTGGTCCGCCCCGCCGTCAGAATCGCCTGCCGCTTCTCATAGCCGCTCTCCCGCAGCTGGTTCATATAATCGATGATAACAATACCATTATTCACGATGACGCCGGCCAGCATAACAAAACCGATCATGGCAATGACACTCACCTCGCTGTTGCTCAGATAGAGTCCCATAAAACCTCCGGTAAATGCAAGCGGAATCGTAAACATGATGATAAAGGGCGACAGAAGGGACTGGAACTGTGCCACCATAATCAGATACATAAACACAACCGCCAGTACCAGCATCAGCATAATCTGCTCCATGGCATCCACAATCATCTCATTCTCACCGGACGAAACCAGCTGATAACCGGACGGTACCTCATAATCGGCCAGCTTCTCTGACACAGCGTTAGACACCAGACCTACATTATAGCCCTCTGCAATCGCCGCAGACACTGCAATATACCTGGTCTGATCCGCACGGCTGATGGAATGCAGCGCCTCTGTGGTCTCAAAGTCCGCGATATCGGACAACGGCACCTTTATACTCTCCCCCTCTTCACCGGTACCGTCCACTTCCAATGCTTTCACCAACTCTCTGGTCAATTCGATGTCATTTCCGCTCATGACGTATACATTATAGTCTTTTTCCTCCGATACCAATGTGGTAGCGCTGCCTGCCTCTGCCAGCTTTGCATATAACTGGGCATATATCTGGGCCACAGTCAGCCCGTAATGTACCGCCTCGTCCCGGTCAATGATAATACGCAGTTCTTCGTCCGCATCTTCCAGACCGTCGCTGACCTCTGCAGTCCCTTCCACACTCTCCACTATCGCCGCCACTTCCTCTGCAATACGGCGCAGCGTATCCAGATCACGTCCCCTGACCTGAATGGAAATCCCGCTTCCTCCCATGGCGCTCATATCCATACTGGAGGTGTCTATGGTAATCTCCGCTTCCAGTCCCTGGGTTTTCTCCCGGATAATCTGTGCAATCTCCTCGTTGCTTCTGGTCTTGTCCTCTCTGGTCACCACATAGACGGTAGATGCATTGGTACTGCCTCCTCCGCCGCCCAAAAGCGACATATTGGAGCTGCTGGTCATGGCTCCCACATTTTCCACATCCTCTATGGACAGGATCTCCTCCACCACCTGATTTGTCAGCTCCCCTGTCTCCTGCAATGTGGCGTCCTCGTCCAGCTGTACGTTCACTGTCAGCTGCGTGGAATCCATATCCGACATAAAAGCTGTTCCGTTGGTAAAGGCCAGCGCAACGCTTCCCACCAGGAGCACCAACACCAGGATAAGCACCAGCGGCTTCACCTTCAGGGACAGGCCAAGCAGCTTTTCATATCCCCTGGTCAGGGCTCCGAATATCTTACCCTCCTTTTGTTCCCTGGTCTTTCCCAGCATCCTGGAAGACATGGCCGGAACCACCGTCATGGCAATAATCAGACTGGCCAGCAGGGAATAGGCAATGGTCAGGCCCATATCCACAAATAGCTGCCTGGTAATGCCCTCGGTAAATACGATCGGTAAAAATACGCAGATCGTCGTCAATGTGGAAGCGAGAATCGCTCCCGCCACCTCTCCTGCCCCCTTCATCGCAGCCTCTTTTACGGAATAGCCCTCTCCCCGCAGCCTGTAGATATTCTCAATCACCACGATGGAATTATCCACCAACATGCCGATGCCCAGCGCCAGGCCGGAGAGAGAGATGATATTCAGTGTCACACCGCTGAAATACATACACACGATTGCCGTCACAAGGCTGACAGGGATGGAAAAGGCAACTACCAGCGTAGGTCTTAAATCTTTCAAAAACACCAGCAGAATCAATATGGCCAGCGCCGCTCCGAAGAGGATATTATTCACGATGGAGTCCATTACCAGATCGATGTAAATTCCCTGATCCATCAAAGTGATCAGCGATAATTTCTCATTTTCCCCCATCATCTGGGCAAAACGCTCCGCCAGAAGATCGGATACTTCTCCGGTGGAATAACCCGTCTGTTTCTGGATGGTCAGCATAATACCGGCGCTGCCGTCCACATTCGCATAGATCTCTTCGGAATTGTCCGTATAAAAGACGTCCGCCACATCCCCTAAAGTGATCACAGGCACACCGTCCATATGCATATCCAGCAGAGGAAGGGCCTGCAATTCCTCCACCGTAGAAGGCTTATCACCCACACGCACCAGATAACTGACACCTTCCTCGGTAACATATCCGGCAGGCATGGAGAAATTCTGCGCCGTCAGCAGGTTCTTGATGGTGTCTACTGTCAGGGCCTTGGACATATCTGCCTGCTCGTAAGCATCCTCCTTCGCTTCCGCAAGCTGCTTTTCCCCCTCTTCCAGCTGCTCCTGGGCCTCCTTGAGCTGTTCCTCTCCGCTCTTGATTTGTTCCATGGCAGAGTCCAGCTGGCTTTCCGCTATTTTCATCTGGTAATCTCCCATGGCGATCTGGGAATTGGCCTCCGCAAAACCCAGCGCCGCCTCCAGCTGTCCTTTCTCCACCTCCACCAGGCCGGCGTTCACCATGGACAGCTGCTCCTCCAAAGTAGCCAGAGTCTCATTGGCCATCGCCTCGTATGCCTCCATGCCCATACCGCTGGTGATGGAATTCAGCGCGCTTTCCAAATTCTCTCTCTGGGATACAATCTCATTGGATCCCCCCTGGGAGACCAAGGTCAGCACAGCGGCTACACTGACAAAATTTTCACAGTCCGCCCAGTCCGTTGCATCCAGCTGCGCAATCATTTCGTCTAACTGTGCGTCTGCCCCCTTCATCTGGGAGACGATTTCGCTTCCCAGGTATGCGGATTTCAATTCCCCGATCTCCTGCCGGATTCTTGCCTCCTCATCCGGATTGGGGGTCTCGCCGTATATACTTTCATACAACGCCTGATATAGACGCAGATATCGTTCCGGGGCATTGATCAGGATATCTGTCAGCGAATTGATCTGGGCGATTCCCTGACTCAGCTGCTTTGCCGTAGCCAGGTTCGTGGTCAGATTCATTTTGGCTGCCTCCAGATCCGTCTTGGCCGTCAGCAGATCCTTTTTCGTATCGGCCAGCGCCTGAGCCGTCTCTGTCTTCTTCTGGTTCAGCTCCGCCTTCCCGTTCTCCAGCTCCGCCTTTCCGTCTGTCAGTTCCTTGCGCCCTTTCTGAATCTCCTTTTTTCCATCCTCCAGCTCTGCTTTTCCGTCCTCCAGGGCCTGCCGTCCGTCTGCCAGCTCCTCTTCCGCCTCTTTCATCTTCTCATCGATGGCGGCGAATACCTTCTCATTGACCGCATCCACCTTCTCCTGGCGGAGAATAACATTTACGCTCTCCTCCAGCAGGCCGGTGGCACTGACGCTGGCCACGCCCTCAATACTCTCCAGCTCGGGCATTACCGAATCCTGTACATAAGTGCTGATCTGGGCATTATCCATGCCTTCTACGCCCACCGCGGCGATCATGATGGGCAGCATATCCGGATTCAGCTTCATAATAATGGGGTTCCCGATAGACTCGTCCCAATAGCTCTTAATCTGATCCAGGCTCTCTCTGATTTCCAGGGAAACCGCATTCATATCCGCAGTCTGGGCAAATTCCAGAATCACCATGGAATAGTTTTCATTGGACACGGAGCTGATGCTCTCGATATTGCTCACTGTGGCCATGGAAGCTTCCACCGGCTGCGTCACCGCCGCTTCCACCGTCTCGGGACTGGCCCCCGGATATGTAGTCATGACAATGACATAGGGCAGGCTGATATTGGGAAGCAGATCCGCAGTCATTCTGGTAACCGATACCACTCCCAAAATGATGGCAAGCACCACCCCCACCAGCACCGTATAAGGCTTTTTCACGCTGAATTTCGAAATCATCTGTCCGGTTCCTCCTATTTCAGTTCCGTCTCTCCACTCCCATGCCCCTGTGGGGGAGTATTTTTCAGCTGAAAAATGATCCAGCTGAAAATTCTCCCGGGCAGGTCCGTTCCGAGACTGTTTTCCAGTTCCAAAACTGTTTTTCCAGTTCCGTCTCTCCACTCCAAAATTATTTATATTCCCGCCTGACCAGTCGGTCAGTTTCCACTTCGTAGATTATATGCTTCTATCCCCGAACTGTCAATAAATGCTTTCTTTCCCTTTTATAAAAAAAATATAAAAAAGACCCTCCGATTCTCTCCCCGGAAGGTCCCCTGCTCATAACATTTTCCGTATTTTGGATTTCAACCTGGTCAGGGCATTGTCTGTGGATTTCTCATCCCGCCCCAGCACCCTGGCAATCTGGCTGTAGCTCATCCCTGTAATGTACAGATCCAGCACCTGCTTCTCAAAATCGCTCAGCTCCTCTTCTATCATTTTCTCCAGATAGGCCACCCGCTCCTTGTCCAGAACCATCTCCTCCGGATTCAGCTCGCTCCTGTCAGCCAGAAGCTCTGCCAGATTCAGCCCATCCCGGTCGTCTCCTCCAGACTCCCCGTACAGGGGCACATAGGTATTGAGAGGGACGTGTTTCCGCCTTCTGGAAGTCTGCACCGCCGTATACATCTGTCTGCTGATACACAGCTCCGCAAAAGTGCTGAAGCTGGCATCCCTGCCCATATCATAATCCCGCACTGCCTTGAACAACCCGATCATGCCCTCCTGGATGAGATCCTCATTGTCCGCCCCCAGGATAAACATGGATTTGGCCTTGCTGCGCACCAGATTCTTGTATTTATTGCAGATGTAGTCCATGATGGCCGTCTCACCGCGGCGAAGGCGGTCTATCAGTTCATCGTCATTATATTGTCTGTAATTTGCGTATCTCTCCGCCATATATCACACTTTTCCAACGAAAGACCGTTAGAATGCCTTCCTTTCGCCCCCTTATAAACGCTGCCGCACGATTTCATAAGCCAGCACCCCGGCCGCCACGGAAGCATTCAGGGAATCAATATTTCCTTTCATGGGAATGGATGCCGTCATGTCGCACTTCTCTTTCACCAGCCTGCCTACGCCTTCCCCCTCACTGCCGATCACCAGCCCGATGGGCCCTTTCAGGTCCAGCCGGTACATGGAAGTTCCTCCCATGTCCGCGCAGACAAACCATAATCCCTCCTGTTTCAGATCTTCAATGGTTTTTGCCAGATTTGTGACCTTCGCCACAGGGGTATAATTCAACGCTCCGGCGGAGGTTCTGGCCACCGTGGCGGTCAGGCCCACCGCACGGTTCTTCGGTATAATGACCCCATGGGCTCCTGCCAGATTGGCAGTACGGATGATGGCGCCCAGATTATGCGGGTCCTCGATATTGTCCAGCAGAATGAGAAAGGGCTGCTCCTGCCTGTCTCTGGCAGCCCGCAGCATGTCCTCCACGGTTGAATACTCATAGGCAGCCGCCACGGCGATTACCCCCTGATGCTTTCCGGTTTCCGACATTTGATCCAGACGCTCTTTTTCTACAAATTTAATCATTGCAGAATGTTTCTGGGCTTCCCGCTTGATAGACAAAACCGGACCGTCATGACAGCCGTCCAGGATGTACAGCCGATCCACCGGACGGCCCGCCCGAAATGCTTCCATCACGGCATTGCGCCCCTCTATTACTGCGCCGCCGTCTGTTTCTTCCCTATCCGCCTCCATCCTGCTCCTTTTCTCCGCTGCTTTTCCTCTCACAGCTCCTATAGAATATCTATCCTCGTCCTTCGCCCCGGCACTTTTGTCCACCGGCCTGTATCCGGACCTCTGCCCGGATTTTCCTGCCGATTTTCCGGTCCTCTGGCTTCTGCCCTCTGTTTTGCTTTCTTTGTATGCCATCTTTTATTTTTCCTTCCCTTGTAAACCATTCTGCCGCCAACGGCAAAACAACGATTCTATATCTCCATCCCTGCCAGTTCGATTCCCTTTTTCACCAGCTCCAAGATGCGTTCCCAATCGTCCGTCAGGTACAAATAGCCTATCACCGCCTCAAATCCCGTAGCCTTCAGATAGTCAGACACACTTGCATTTTTTGCAACAGTATGCGGTTTTGAATTCTTTCCTCTTCGAAAAATCGCTTTTTCTTCTTCGGTCAGCTGCCCCTCCAGAGCCTGTACCATCTTTGCCTGAGCCGGAGCGCTGACGTGTTTTACAGTGATCCGGTGGAGATCGTTGACAGGGCGGTTGCCCTTTTCCACCACAGCCGTACGGATAATGAGATCATAGACCACATCCCCGATGTAGGCCAGGGTCAGGCCGGAGTAGGTACGGATATCCTGTCTCTTTCCCGGAAATGCAGCCGCTATCATTTCCACAAGGCCTGACCCGGCCGGCCTGTTGTTCGGGCCTTCTTTCGAATCTCCGCCGAAGCTGCCGGCTGCATTTTCCTCCAGCCTGTCTCCGCAGCCGCGCATTATCCCTTCATTTTCCCTCTCTCCGCCCTGCTCCGCTTTTCTGCTACAGGCATCTGACGCCCGGCAACCCTTCTGCCCGCTTAACGTCCCTTCTCTTACGCCATCTTCCACTTAACGCCCTCCCTGGTATCCTCCAGGATGATCCCTTTTTCCAGAAGCTCCGCCCTGATTTCGTCGGCTCTGGCGAAGTTCTTTTCTTTCTTTGCCGCCTTCCGCTCCTCTATTTTTTCCAGAATATAGCATTCCATGTCCCCGTCCACTTTCTTCTCCGCTTCCTTCTGCGCATGGGCGGTGGTCAGATCCAGGGACAGAACCTTGTCAAAATCTTCCGCAAGGGCATATTTTGTGACGTCCGTCATGTCCTCCTTCAGCATATCATAGAGCACCGTCAGCGCCATGGAGGTGTTCAGATCGTCACAGAGAGCCTCCTGGAACTTCTGCTTATAAGCGGCAAATTTCTCCCTGTCCACAGAATTACTCTCTGCCTCCCCTTCTGCGGCATGGGTTGAATGCAATTCATCCGTCTGCAGGCTGCCGATGCGCTTCACCAGCTTCTCATAGGCCGCTACCGTGTTGTCCAGGGTCTCATAGGAGAATTCCAAAGGTTTGCGGTAGTGGGACTGGAGGCAGAAAAAGCGGTACACTCTGGGGTCATACCCCTTGGACTCCAGGAGAGACAGCGTCAGGAACTCTCCTTTGGACTTGCTCATCTTGCCGGTCTTGTCCGTGAGATGGTGCACATGGAACCAGTAATTGCACCATTTATGTCCCAGATAAGCCTCACTTTGAGCAATCTCGTTGGTATGATGGGGAAAAATATTGTCCACGCCGCCGCAGTGGATGTCCATATATTCACCCAGATGCTTCATCGAGATGCAGGAACATTCGATATGCCAGCCGGGATACCCTACTCCCCATGGGCTTTCCCATTTCAAAGCCTGATCCTCGAACTTGGATTTGGTAAACCACAGCACGAAGTCATTACGGTTCTTCTTGTTGGAGTCCTCCTCCACATCGTCCCGGACTCCCACCAGAAGCTCCTTCTCGCTCTGGGAAGAGAAGATATAGTAGTCTTCCAATTTGGACGTGTCAAAATATACATTGCCGCCTGCCAGATAAGCGAAACCTTTTTCCAACAGTGTCTCCACCATATGGATGAACTCCGGAATGCAGTTGGTGGCAGGCTCCACCACATCCGGCGTCTTGATGTTGAGCTTTGCGCAGTCACTGAAAAAGGCGTCCGTATAGAACTTTGCGATTTCCATCACGGTCTTATGCTCCCGCCTGGCGCCCTTGAGCATCTTATCTTCCCCCGTATCCGCATCGGAGGACAGATGCCCCACATCGGTGATATTCATCACCCGCTTCACGTCATATCCCATATAGCGCAGGGTCTTCTCCAGCACATCCTCCTCAATATAGCTGCGCAGATTGCCGATATGGGCAAAATGGTAGACTGTGGGACCGCAGGTGTACATAGCCACCCTTCCGTCCTCATTGGGTATAAATGTCTCCACCTTCCTGTCCAGTGTATTGTAAAACTGTAATCTGTTCTCCATTTTTTCTCCTTTCTTTCCCTGTTAACGAGGTTCTCCGTTCGTATCCGCCTCCGGCGCTTCTTTCCCGGATAGTTCCCGAAGCTGTCTCTCCAGTTCCAGAATCCGGTTAATCATCTCCGAGTTAGCCCGCTGCAGGCTGGCGATATCCTCCTTCACCGGATCCGGCAGATCCGTTTGGTTCATGGTCTCCTGGGGCAGCGCCATATTATTCCGCTTCACCACCCGCCCCGGCACACCCACCACCGTAGATCCTGAGGGCACTTCACTGAGCACCACGCTCCCGGCGCCGATCTTGGAATTATCCCCGATGGTGAAGGATCCCAGCACCTTGGCCCCTGCGCTGATCATCACATTGTTGCCGATGGTTGGGTGACGCTTTCCATGCTCTTTCCCGGTGCCTCCCAGCGTCACACCCTGATAAAGGGTCACATTGTCCCCGATGACGGTAGTCTCGCCGATGATGACGCCGTTGCCATGGTCAATAAAGAATCCCTTCCCGATCCTGGCACCGGGATGAATCTCAATACCGGTCTTGCGCACCCCTCTCTGGGACACCCATCTGGCCCAGAAATAATGTCCCTTCAAATATAACTTATGGGCAATCCGATAATGAAGCATCACCTTGAAACTTGGATAGAGAAATACCTCCATAGCGGAATGGATCGCCGGGTCCCGTTCCCTGACAATCCGGATTTCCTCCGTAATATTGCTGATTACTCCCATATAAACACTTCCTTTTTCTGCAAAAAACGCGGTAAACCCATCCCTAGAGACGAATTTATCCGCGGTTCCACTCTGTTTAAAGGCCTGAGCCTTTCCCTCAATGCGTTTAACGCACGCCTACGGATTTACCTACTTCCAACCCTCTTCGATAAACCTGCTCCCGGATGCACTTCCTCTTCCTCCGACGAGGATTGCTTTCAGCGTACCGCAACCCCTCTCTGCCGTCTTTTCCGGAAAAGTACTCTCCCCGTTCCCCGCATTTTGTTTTTATACTCCCTCTTATAACAGAATATGCAAAAAACGGGATTCTGTCAATGCCGAATCGACAATTATTTTAAAGACCTTTATCAAAGCCGTCTCTTCTTCATTTCTTCGGGCATCCGTTACAGCTTCCGCACCCGCCCTCTGCCTGACGAAACGGCATATCAAGAGGCGAAGTCAGCAGACAGACGGCCTGTGCGGAGATTCCCTCACCGCTTCCGGTAAAGCCCAGCCCCTCCTCCGTGGTAGCCTTTATATTCACGCACTCCGCATCCGTTCCCAGCGCGTTTGCAATATTTTCCCGCATTGTATCTATATAAGGGCGCATCCTGGGCGCCTGCGCGATGATAGTGGCGTCGATGTTTTCTATGAAAAAGCCTTTTTGGGTCAGAAGCGCCCCTGTTTTTTCCAGCAGGACCATGGAGGAAATCCCTTCATAGGCCGGGTCACTGTCCGGAAAATGCTTTCCGATATCTCCCAGAGCAGCCGCTCCCAGAAGGGCATCCATCACGGCGTGTAGCAGGACATCCGCATCCGAGTGCCCCAGCAATCCCTTCTCATAAGGAATCTCCACGCCTCCCAGGACAAGTTTTCTGTTTTCGGTTAATTTGTGTACGTCATATCCCATTCCGACTCTCATTTTGCATCTGCCTCCTGTTTCTTCCGGCATGAGTATCCGTCATTTCTTCTTTTTCTTTTTAGGAAAGGAGAATGCGCGGCGGCCGTCACGCTCCTCCTCACGGCCTCTTCTGCGGCCGTCATATTCCTCCCCACGGCTTCCTCTGCGACGATCTGCTCCTTCCTCCCCGCGGCTTCCTCTGCCCCGGTCCGTTCTTTCCTCCCCGCGGCCACGCCTGCGGCGGCTTACTCCTTCCTCCCCGCGGCCCCGTCTGCCGCGTTCTCCCCTGCCGTGTCTGTCCCGCCCGCGGCTATCATATTCATCCACAGCAATCTCCGGTCCTTTATCCCCGATCTGCATCTTCAGCATGGCCGCCGCCAATTCAAGCGCGTCACATTCCTCCGCATCGATTTTCCGCTGCAGATATTTCTTCATCAGCTCCATGTCTTCATGCTCATGCAGCTCCCACGCCTGGTTCAGATACTTATCCGCCTTGGCCTTCATCACCTTCGCCGCGCCGGGCAGCTTCTTCTCTTCAATGGTAGTTCTGCAGAAACGCTCAATCTGACGTATACGGAAGATCTCCCTGCCGCTGACAAAGGTAAACGAACGTCCGGTCTTCCCCGCCCGTCCGGTCCGGCCGATCCGATGCACATAATATTCGATATCCTGTGGCAAGTCATAATTGATAACTACTTCCACATCATCCACATCGATTCCCCGGGCGGCCACGTCCGTTGCAATCAAAATATTCGTACTCCCGTTCCTGAAACGTCCCATGGACACATCCCTCTGATGCTGGGACATATCTCCATGCAGCCCCTCCGCCTGGAAGCCCGCTTTCTTCAATACTTCCGCCAGCTCGTCCACCTTGATCTTCGTATTACAGAAAATCAGACACAGACGGGGCTGATAATACTCCAGCAGCCGGATACATGCGGCATCCTTGTCCTGGCTTTTTACCTTATAATATCTCTGGGATACCAGCGAAATCGTCAGCTCCTTCGCCGCCACCCGCACCAGCCTTGCATCTTTCTGGAACCGGTTGGCAATCTCCAGAATCGGCTGGGGCATGGTAGCGGAAAAAAGGGCTGTCTGATGCTCACCCGGAATCTGTCCCAGGATCAGCTCCATATCCTCTCTAAATCCCATATCCAGCATCTCATCCGCCTCGTCCAGTACCACCATATTCACATGGTCCAGCTTAATCGTATGACGGCGCATATGATCCATCACACGTCCGGGGGTTCCCACAATGATCTGTGTTCCCTTTAATCCCATAATCTGCTTACGGATCTCCTGTCCTCCATAGACCGGCAGCACCCTGACCCCGTGCATATATTTTGCAATGCTGCGAATCTCGTCCGCCGCCTGCATGGCCAGCTCTCTTGTGGGACAGAGGATGATGGTCTGCAGATTCCTTGACTCCGGATCCACCTTCTGCAGCGCCGGAATGGCGAATGCAGCCGTCTTGCCTGTTCCCGTCTGTGCCTGCCCGATGATATCCTCTCCCTCCAGAAGATAGGGGATCGCCTGTACCTGTATGGGGGTGAGCTTCTCAAATCCCATCTCCCGCACTGCCCGCACAATTCTTGTATCCAGCAGCGGTTCGATGGAGGCCAGACTCTGCTCCCCTTCCGCTTCCTGCTCCTTTGGTCTGCCATTCTCCGCCGTCTCATCCATACCTGTCATCTTAACCTGTTCTTTCATTTCACTGATCACTAAAATTAACCTTAATCCCTTCTATTAGTATTCCTTCCAATTCTGGAACCTGCCTCCTGAAAAAATCCGGCAGCGTTCCTCTCGTCCGTTCGCTCAGCCTCCCAGGCCTCTCTCACAATATCTTCTCCATTCCGATCTTCTGCGGCTGCAATCCGCATTTTTCATAAAATTTCCTGGCCCCGGGATTGCATTCCCACACATTCAGCGTCACATTATAACAGCCTTCCCTTCCCGCAAAGTCCAATACATACTCATAGAGACGCCTGCCGATATTATGTCCTCTGCACCGTTCATCTACACACAGATCGTCAATATAAAGAGTCTTGATATCCGTCAGTATATTGTTGCCGCAATGCTGCTGAAATACACAGAATACATAGCCCAATACCTCTCCGCTCTCATCCCTGGCCACGAATATGGGCTTTTTATCATCCCCAAGAATCGCGAGCAGCTCCTCGTCGGTATACTTTTTCGTATTCCCCTTAAATAAATCCGGCCTTCCCTTATGATGCACTTCCAGCACCTGGCCAAGCAGCCTGTTGATTCCCGCCATATCCCCTGCCCGGGCCCCTCCGATCTCCATCGTCTTCTCCTCCGTTGTCTCGATAGAATCCCAAAAGAAAAGCCCGAAAACCCTTTCAGGTCTCCAGACCTCAAAAAGCAATATTACCTGCCGATAAAAGCATATTGATAGTAACACATCTGTTCAAAAAAAGAAAGACTTTTTTCTCTTATAATTGCATTGTGATTGCATTTCTTTCTACTTAATGATATAGTTTTTAAAGGAGGGTTACAATATGATACATATTACACTTGCCGGGACCGATTTACGATTTGATGAAGCCAGTCTGCATTTTTCCATGACCCGGAATGGAATCGACTGGAACTGGGAAAGCGGCTATATTCCCGCCCTGGCTACGGCAGAGGAAGAAATCCCTTTCCAAAATGCCGCGTCCGTTACCCATGAGGAAAAGGAAACAGGGCTGGGGATAGGCGTGTTGTCCCGCTACGAAGGCTTCCGCGTCCACGCAGAGCCGTCAAAACTTGCCTTTGCCACTTGGGTGTGGATCGAAGGCGCTACCGGAAACGTGTTTTTTGAGTGGATTCCGCTCTGTGAGGAAGACATCTCCATCAAAACCGTTTCATGGCCCGGCTCCATGGAATTCGGGGAAGGGCGCAGCGACTGGTATACCCTGCTGAATCAGCATCAGGGCCTGCTGATCCCGAACACCTGGGAGACAGAGATGGGGAAGCTTCCTTTCGACGGTTTCCTGTGCTCCGCTGCCAATTATATGCCCTGGTTCGGTCAGGTCAAGGCCGGAAACGGCTATATCGCCATCTGCGAGCAGCCCTGGGATTCCTCTTTCCAGGCCGAGCATCCGGCAGGCGGGCCTTACACCAGAGTCGGTGTCCGCTGGGGCGCCAGTCTCGGAAAAATCCGCTACCGCCGCGTCATGCGCTATACTATGCTCTCAGACTGTGACTACAATGATCTCTGCAAAGTATATCGCTGCTATGTCAGAGAAAAGGGCCTCTTCTGCAGCCTGAAGGAAAAAGCGGCCAAAGCACCCAAAGTAAATCAACTCATCGGCAGCCTCTTCCTGCATCAAGGCATCAAAAACCATGTATGCGAGGAATCTTCCATGTACGATCCGGAAAATCCCGGAAAATACGATCGCGTAGTCCCCTTCCGGACACGGACGCAGCAGATTAAGGCTCTTCACGATCAGGGATTTGAAAAACTGTTTCTGCACCTGGACGGCTGGGGCGATCCGGGATATGACAATCAGCATCCCGATTATCTGCCGCCCTGTGAAGAAGCCGGCGGCTGGGAAGGGATGAAAGAGCTGGCCGACACCATGCATGCATGCGGGTATCTGTTCGGCATCCATGATCAGTATAGAGATTATTATTTTAACGGCAAAACATTTGACATTTCCTTCGGATGCCTCCAGGCTGACGGAACCATTCCCGAACATGCCCACTGGGCCGGCGGCCGCCAGACCTATCTGTGTGCCACACAGGCTCCTTACTATGTAAAACGGAATTTCCGGCAGCTGACGGAACACGAAATCAATCCGGACTGTGCATATCTGGATGTATTCACCTGCAACGAACCGGATGAATGCGCCAATCCCATGCATTATATGACTCGCAGGGACTGTCTGGAATTCAGAGGCCAGTGCTTCGAATACCTGCTTTCCCAGGGAATCCTGCCCAGCTCGGAAGAGGTGTCGGACTGGAGCATGAAGAGTCTGGTATTCTGCCATTATGCACCTTATCAATTTATGATGTACAAGCCCGGTACTCCCCAGAAGGGCATACCTGTCCCGCTGTTCAACCTGGTGTACCACGATTGTGTCATTGTTCCATGGATGATGGAGAAGATGAACGAGCAGACTGATTACATGCTCTACGCACTGCTCAACGGCGGTGCGCCCTATCTGATCAGAGACGGCGCCTATCCGGGAATCGACGGTTCCTTCCAGCCGGAATGCACTTTCACCCAGCAGGAAGCCTATGAAAGATGCCGTGTGGTATCCGCTCTCCACGAACAGGTAGCTGCCTGCGAGATGGTATCCCACAAGCTGCTTACCCCCGACGGAAAGCGGCAGGAAACCGTGTTCAGCGACGGCACCTGCGTACAGATTGACCTGGATGCATTGACCTATCAGATCAGCAAGATCACAGACTGAATTGTCAGCTTCTAAAAGGGGAAGAACAATCCGCCGATATCAGGCGTTGTCCTTTCCCTTTTTTCAGCAATCTCACTGACAAGCGGAGGATTTGCCCCCTGCTCCTGTTCCTCATCCCGCAAAACCATTCAAAATCCAATCTTTTCCTATAAACCTATTGACAAAGTATGTTAATTGGTATATACTTTCGTAAAATTCATTGAAAGGAGCTTGTATTATGAATCAATATAAATTCGAAACCTTACAATTACATGTAGGCCAGGAACAGCCGGATCCGGCCACTGATGCCAGGGCCGTGCCCATCTACCAGACTACTTCCTATGTCTTCCGGGACTCTTCCCATGCAGCCGCCCGCTTCGGGCTGGCCGACGCAGGCAATATCTACGGCAGACTGACCAATTCCACCCAGGATGTGCTGGAGAAAAGGCTGGCGGCTCTGGAAGGCGGTACGGCAGCTCTGGCCCTGGCTTCCGGCGCAGCGGCAATTACCTATGCCCTGGAAGCCCTGGCCCAGGACGGCGGACATATCGTGGCCCAGAAGACCATCTACGGAGGCAGCTATAATCTCCTTGCCCATACGCTGCCTCACTACGGTATCAGTACCACCTTTGTAGACGCCCATAATCTGCAGGAACTGGAAAGCGCCATCCGGGACAATACCAGAGCCGTCTATCTGGAGACATTGGGCAATCCCAACAGCGATATTCCGAACATTGATGCCATAGCAGACATCGCTGACCGCCACGGACTGCCCCTGGTCATAGACAATACCTTCGGCACGCCCTATCTGATCCGCCCCATTGAGCACGGCGCTGATATCGTCGTCCATTCCGCCACCAAATTCATCGGCGGTCACGGCACATCCCTGGGCGGTATCATCATAGACTCGGGAAAATTCGACTGGAAGGCCGGCGGGAAATATCCCGCCATTGCCGAGGCTAATCCCAGCTACCACGGCGTTTCCTTCGTGGATGCTGCAGGTCCGGCCGCTTTCGTGACCTACATCCGTGCGATTCTGCTGCGGGATACAGGTGCGACGATTTCCCCTTTTAACGCCTTTTTACTCCTGCAGGGCGTGGAAACGCTGTCCCTGAGACTGGAACGTCATGTGGAAAATACCAAAAAGGTAGTGGACTATCTGGCCTCTCATCCCCAGGTAGCGCTGGTTAATCATCCCAGTCTGCCCGATCATCCTGACCATGCCCTGTATGAGAAATATTTTCCCAACGGCGGAGCCTCTATCTTCACCTTTGATATCAAGGGCGGACAGGAAGAAGCATATACTTTCATTGACCATCTGCAGATTTTCTCCCTGCTGGCCAATGTGGCCGACGTAAAAAGCCTGGTCATCCACCCCGCCACCACCACCCATTCCCAGCTTACGGCAAAGGAACTGGAAGAACAGAATATCCACCCCAACACCATCAGGCTCTCCATCGGCACGGAGCACATCGATGACATCCTTGCAGATCTGGAACTGGGCTTCTCGGCCGTGGCCCAAAAATAATGTCATTCGGAGGAACCTATTATGTCAAATATTTATCATTCACTGGACCAGCTCATCGGCAGGACACCTCTGCTGGAAGCGACCCATATAGAGGAAAATCTGCAGCTGAAGGCCCGTCTCCTGGTAAAGCTGGAGTATCTCAATCCTGCCGGTTCCGCAAAGGACCGCGTAGCCAAAGCCATGATTGATGAAGCGGAAGCAGACGGCCGGCTGAAGCCCGGATCCGTGATCATCGAACCTACCTCCGGCAATACAGGCATCGGTCTGGCCTCCCTGGCCGCCGTGAGAGGATACCGAATCATCATTGTCATGCCGGAAACCATGAGCCTGGAGCGCCGGCAGATGATGAAGGCTTACGGCGCGGAACTTGTCCTCACCGAAGGGGCGAAAGGAATGAAGGGCGCCATAGAAAAAGCAAAGGAGCTGGCCGCCGGGATACCGGACAGTTTTATCCCCGGTCAATTCGTGAATCCTGCCAATCCCGCTGCCCATAAGGCTTCCACCGGACCGGAGATCTGGGCCGACACTGACGGTCATGTAGATCTCTTTGTAGCGGGTGTGGGCACCGGCGGTACCATTACCGGTGTCGGCCAGTATCTGAAAGCCCAAAATCCGGCCGTTAAAATCGTGGCCGTAGAACCCAAGGATTCCCCTGTCCTCAGTGAAGGGCATGCCGGGGCACATCAGATTCAGGGGATCGGCGCAGGCTTCATCCCCGAGATTCTGGACACCTCTGTATACGATGAGATCATCACCGTATCCAGCGAGGAAGCCTATACCGCCGGGAAGCTGCTGGGGCGGAAAGAAGGCGTACTTGCGGGCATTTCCTCCGGTGCGGCATTGCATGCGGCAATTACACTGGCAAAACGCCCTGAGAATGCCGGCAAGACTATAGTCGCCCTGCTTCCGGATACAGGGGATCGATATCTGTCCACACCTTTATTTGCAGATTGATATCTGTCCCGGATATTCCAGGGAAATGCATAATGCCGTATTTTTATGATTTTTTGTTGATTTCCGTTACGATTTACCCGAAATAGCCGATTATAAAATACCCCGCCTTTTCCTTATGATAGGCAAAATAATTAAAATAGCGGAAAATAAACGGAAAAATATGAAATTTTTCATAAAAATCTCTAAAAATTCTCTTTCGTTATGCCGGTTGACAGCAAAGATAAGCGGTGCTATAATCCGGAACATAAGCAAAGGCGCTTTGGGATTATCCTGAAGTGCCTTTTTTCTTTGGCAGGAATTGCGCGCGCGGCCGGATGGAAACTGCTTATTATGATGGAACAGGTCATCAAATATTGATAGAATGCCCGCCGAAACGGGCAGGAGGACAAGCTTATGAATGAGGAATTGATGAGTGTGGTAAACGGGGAAATCTTCGGCGTATGGTTTCTGATCGGAGCAGCCCTGGTATTCTGGATGCAGGCCGGATTTGCCATGGTGGAAACCGGCTTTACCAGGGCCAAAAACGCGGGAAACATCCTGATGAAAAACCTGATGGACTTTTGTATCGGTACGGTAGTGTTTATATTGATCGGATTCAGCCTTCTCCTGGGGGAGGACCTGGCTGGGTTAATCGGCAGGCCGGGTTTTGATATTTTTACTTCCTATGAAAATTTCGACTGGTCCAACTTCGTGTTCAATCTGGTGTTCTGCGCAACCACAGCCACCATTGTATCCGGAGCCATGGCGGAACGGACGAAATTCCTCTCCTATTGTATTTACTCGGGAGTCATCTCGGCGCTGATATACCCCATTGAGGCCCACTGGATATGGGGCGGAGGATGGCTTTCCCAGCTGGGTTTTCATGATTTTGCAGGTTCCTGTGCCATCCATATGGTAGGCGGAATTTCCGCCCTTATCGGCGCGAAGCTGTTAGGACCCCGCATCGGAAAATTCGTAAAAGATAAGGACGGACATGTCACGAAGGTAAATGCCTTTCCCGGACACAATCTCCCCATCGGATGTCTGGGCGTATTTATCCTCTGGCTGGGCTGGTATGGCTTTAACGGCGCCGCATGTACCACCGTGGAGCAGCTCGGTTCCGTGTTCGTGACGACTACCATTGCACCCGCCATCGCCACAATGGTCTGTATGTGCTTTACCTGGATAAAATACGGAAAACCGGATGTTTCCATGTGCCTGAACGCCTCACTTGCCGGTCTGGTGGCCATCACCGCCCCCTGCGATGTGACGGACGCTCTCGGTGCGATTATCATCGGTGGTGTGGCAGGGCTTCTGGTGGTATTCGGCGTGTGGCTCCTGGACAACAGGCTGCACATTGACGATCCGGTGGGAGCCGTGGCAGTCCACTGCCTCAACGGTATCTGGGGAACCATCGCCGTGGGACTTTTTGCCACCAGTTCGGCTCCGGGTTATTCCATTGCCGACAGCGCCGGGAATCAGCTCACAGGACTGTTCTATGGCGGCGGCGTAAAACTGCTGGGCCTGCAGCTGCTGGGATTTGCGGCAGTCGCTTCCTGGACGGCGGTTACCATTACGGTCTCCTTCCTTGTCATCAAGGCTCTGGTGGGCCTGCGGGTCAGCGAAGAAGAGGAAATTATCGGACTGGATGCCACGGAACACGGACTGGCAAGCGCTTACTCCGGATTCTCCATCATGGATGTATCCAACACCATGACCATGGACGTAAACGAGAATACAGACCTGGGAACCAGTGAATACGAGAAAGCCTCCCAGGTAAAAAGGGATGCCGCCGTCCCTGTAGTCTCCATGCCGGTGGAATCTGGCGGCATGTACAAGGTAGCCATCATTGCGAAGCTGTCCAGATATGACAAGCTGAAGAAAGCCATGAATGATCTCGGCGTCACGGGAATGACCGTCACCCAGGTAATGGGATGCGGTATCCAGAAGGGCGCCGGCGAGAAATACCGCGGTGTGGAGATGGATGCCACATTACTTCCCAAGGTAAAGGTGGAAGTAGTCGTCAGCAAGATTCCTGTGGAAACCGTAATCTCCGCAGCGAAGGAAGCGCTCTATACAGGACATATCGGAGACGGCAAAATATTTGTTTATAATGTAGACAGAGTAATCAAAATCCGCACCGGCGAGGAAAACTTCGCGGCGCTGCAGGATGTGGAATAGATGATGTAATGATCAGTGAGGGTTGTCCCCTGCCGGGGCGGCCCTCTTATCTTCTCTATTTTTATATCTTATCTGGGGAAAAAGTTCAGATTGAATATTCGATTTGGTGTTGATATATAAGTAAAAAATAATTCTTTCTGACTGCGCAAAGCAGAAAAAACAGCTACAGATGTCCTGGAAATAAAAATCTCTCCGCCATTGATTTCAAAACCAATAACGGAGAGATTTTTCAGAAATGGAGTAGATGTGAATCGAACCCAAGGGCTTCGATTCTTCCCATTTACAGCAAGTGGAGTAGAGGGGAATCGAACCCCTGTCCAAAAGCCCATTCCCTGTCCTTCTACTATCATAGTCCGTTAT